>Ga0256404_1012684_pt1 | contig 10902 bp, 11 predicted proteins | sample RumenRJG_01DNA_FD_185990 | JGI IMG/M metagenome (GOLD analysis project Ga0256404, IMG submission 185990) | Bovine rumen microbial communities from Lethbridge, Alberta, Canada - RJG_01 | ecosystem: Host-associated > Mammals > Digestive system > Stomach > Rumen | place: Canada: Alberta | collected...
CCAGCAGCTCTGCATCGGAAGAGGCAATGGATGCGACTACAAAGGCTACAAGCTTCAATTTGAAGCGGGTTTGATGTTCTCCGATTCAAAAGGGCATGGTTATATCATCGAAGAAGCCGCTAAATTCGTATGTAATTTAGATAACGGTGTCACCGGTGCTTATTGGTCGGTTGATGATGAAACTGAGCCAGAATATACCTCCGTTAACGTCACTGGCGTCAGCAACCAAAACATCGCTGATGGATGGGGTCTAGGCATTGCGGTCGAATTTAGCCCATATCTTGATGGCGCCTATTGGTCAGCAGTAAATCTTGGAGACAAGGTTCACTTATTTAACGCCGAAGGCACTGAAGTTACTTTACCAACCGTTGAAGAAGTTGGCCAGCAGCTCTGCATCGGAAGAGGCAATGGATGCGACTACAAAGGCTACAAGCTTCAATTTGAAGCGGGTTTGGTCTTCACCTTATCAAGCGGCACCTCATTCAAAATTGCTAAGAGCATCACATTCGAATGCAATGCTGAAAATGGTGCTACAGGCGTTTATTGGGACGTTTATTACGATGAAGCCACATTTGAGTATCAAGAAGACTATTCCTTTGGAAATAATTCAGATTGGGGCAATTTCTACATCGTATTTAGCAATATCCCAGATATCTCTCACTATGTCATGCTAAGCGCTGAAGAATTGGCTATCGTCAATGCTCATTTCTTCATCAATGGCGAAAACAACAAATTGAAACAGGTTCTCCAATTAGGTGGAGGAAGATATGAATTCTGGTTCAAAGATGATGTTGGTGCCTTGCAAACTGGGGACACCATCACAATCAGCGCAGGATTGCCAAATTATCAGTATTCTGGCGCCGTCTCCAATTTCGCTCCTCAAGGCGATGGCGATTTCTTCATCACCCATGCCTTGAAAGAGGATCTCAAATTTGTCTATGATGGCACCGCCTTCCATAAATATCTAGGCGAGCCAACCGACTTCACATTCACTGGCAAAGCCATCATTTCTGTCGGCGAAGAAGCCGCTACAACAATCACCATCACCCCAGAAGGAACTTATGGAAAAGTCACCTATGTTTCCTCCGCAGAAGGTGTTGCTTCAGTCAGTGTCGATGGCAAAATCACCGGTGTCTCAGAAGGTGAAGCGACAATCACTGCAACAATCGGTGAAATCAGCAAGTCTTTAAGCGTTACGGTTTTGCCAGAAAAAGACATCAAGGGTGTCAAATTCGTTAACATCTATAACTACTTCTCAGTCTTATTGAATTCCTCACCATCTGATTTCCATCCAAACTTGACCACAGTCAAATTGATCTATGAAGATGACACATTAAGCAGTGAAATCGCTGTCCCCGCTTCCGATATCGTAATGGATGAACTTGACACAACCGTGGAAGGTGAAGTGGAACTTGGCGTAAAAGTCACAATCAATGGGGTTGAATATAGAACCTCTATCACCGTTGTGGTTTATGATTACTATGATCAAAAACCATCAGAGGTCGGTATCGTTGATTGGTTTGCCTATGCAACATTCATCCAATTCCCCAACACCTCTACCAATAGAGCGAACTTCACCAATAATGACTACTTCCCATTATCTGAGTACGCCAACAAAGTGCATTACACCAAGCACGATGGCACATCAATCCCTCTAGGTTTCTACTTCTTAGCGGAAAACCTTGCCTTATTCCCACAATTTAAGGATGGAGAAGGCAATCCAGTCACATTGGACGTCAATAACTATAATGACTACTATGAAGCAGGCGATTTAATCACCATCGATGCCTTGACACCATTATATAAATGGACTGGAGACATCTTTGATGCTGGAACCAGTGGATCTCCAATTGCTGGCACTGGTGAAGCAATCATTGAAGGTTATGTCGTCGAATCAATCACCTATAGATATGATGGCAATGTCTGGGGATTATATGTTCCTTACACCGATATGGAATTAAGCTCCACAGAGATTTCAATGATCATCGGCGAAAGCGTATCCGCTGGTGCGACTAGAGTCCCTGCTAACGCCACAACCGGCAAATTCACTTATGCTTCTAGCAACGAAGAAGTGGCCACCGTTTCTCCAAATGGTGTCATTAAAGGCGTAGGAGAAGGCACATGCACTATCACCGTCACACTAAGTGAAGACGGAGGAAATGTCAAAACTGGCACTATCTCCGTTACCGTCAAAGACGCGGTAGTCGGGTTAGAAATCCAAGGTGAAGCCAAAATCAAAAAAGGCGCTTCCTTGGAAGATATCGACTTATCAGGTGTCGAAGTCTATCAAGTGATGGCCAGCGGCAAAAAAGGCGAGAAAGTCAATTTAGACGATGTGACGATCACTGGTTTGAACACCGATGAAGTTGGTGAGCAGACAGCGGTTATCACCGTCACGGTTGATGGCAAAACACTAACTGGCACAATCACTGTCACAGTTTACGAAGAGGCCGCTAGATCATCTGGCTGCGGTGGTAGCGTTGCTGCTGCTAGCATCGCCGTCTCTCTATCCGCTTTCGCTAGCGTTGCTTTGCTTTTAGCGAAAAAGAGAAGAGAAAAATAATCAGCAACTTCAAAAAGGAGTAATTCTTATGTTCAAGATATCGTCAATCTATATCAATGGTTTTGAGGACCCATTCTGCTTGGATGCGCCATTTATCTTTTCGTGGGCATTCGAACAAAAGACCTCTTTCAGACAACGCTCCTATCGCATTGTTGTTAGCTCAACCAAGGATAACAATGGCGATTACTGGGACTCAAAAGAGATTACTTCTAGCAACCAAACAAATATCGTCTATGGTGGGAGGGATATCCCTTCCCGCCATGACGTGTTTGTGAAACTAATCGTCACAAGCGAAGAAGGCGAAGTCGCAGAAGCTACTTCTCATTTCGAAACCACCTTAAAAGATGAGGAATGGAAAGGCAAATGGGTATCCATTCCTAATAATTTCAATGGTGGCACGCTTTTCTTTAGGAAAGAATTAGAAATAGACCTCAGCAAAAAAGTGAAGAAAGCCAGAGCCTATATCATTGGGCTAGGCTATCACGAATTCTTTGTTAACACGAAAAAGATCGGCAAGGCTTTATTGGCGCCAGGATTAACGGACTATAACCAGACAATTCTATATAAGGCATATGACTTTACCGACGCTTTATCTAGCAAAGAGAAGAATGTTATAGGAATTGAAGTGGGATATGGATGGTTCGGCCACCGCAAGATGCTTGCTCAATTCTATATCGAATATGAAGATGGAACGGAATTTGAAGATCATTCCGAGTGTTGTTTTGGTTGGTGGGCAAGCGGTTCACCAACGATTGAGAATAGCATATATGGTGGAGAAACATACGATGCTAGATTAGAAAGATTAACCGCGCCGAATTGGACCAGCAGAGACTTTGCCCCAGCGTGGGATAATGGCTGGATGTATACGATTTTGACCCAGGAAGAAAAAGGCAAAAAAGTATTGCAACAAATCCCAGATATTGAACATTTAGGCGACTTTTGCGGGGTTATTTATAAGAAATTCTCCAAAAATGATATCGTTTATGACTTTAAACAGAATCTGGCTGGCTGGGTTAGAATCAAAGTCAAAGGCCAGGAAGGCTCATCAATAACATTCAAATATGCAGAAGGTGTGACGGATGAGGGACATGCGAATCAACTTAATTTAAGAAGTGCGAAATGCACCGATAAATATATTTTAAAAGGCGAAGGCATCGAAGAATGGTCGCCTAGATTCACATACCATGGCTTCCAATATGTTGAAGCGATAATCGAAGGTGAAGCGGAGATATTAGAAATAGTTGGAGAGCATATCCATACGAATTTAAAACAAACCGGCTTATTTAAATGCTCTGATAATATTATCAATCAGCTTCATCACATGGCAAAGATAACCGAGGAAAATAATATCCATTCTATTTTCACTGATTGCCCTCAAAGAGATGAAAGATTTGGCTGGCTTAACGATTTAACCGCAAGAACATATCAGCAAACATATAACTTTGATTGCGCGAATATGTATAGGAAGGTGAGCGAAGACATCAACCATACGATGAATGAAGAAGGGGCTATTGCCGATACAGCGCCTTACTATACTGGTGGCCAACCTGCTGATACGACCACAGTATCTTATTTGTTGTTGCCTTATAATGCCTATATCTTCTACGGCGATCTTGAATTATTGAAGAGCCAGTATCCTAAGAACAAGAGATGGGTTGATTATCTATTAACCAGACAAAAAGGATACATTATGGATTATTACTATTACGCCGATTGGGTTAATCCTGATAAATTAGCGGATAGTTTCTCCGATTCGATTTGCATCTCCTCAATGGCCTTAAATTGGCATCTAAAAGTCTTTGCAGAGATGGCGCGTATATCAGGGCATAAAGAAGATGCGGATAAATATGGAAAGATGGCCAAAGAGAGCGATAAGGCCATAAATGAGAAGTATTATCACAAGGAAGGGTATTATTCGAAGAATACCCAAGCCGAGAACGCCATGGCGGTGTCCTTAGGAATCTGCTCGGAAGAGAACAAAGAGAAGGTTGTTAAGAGCATTGTGGAAAATATCATCAAAAACAATTATCACCTCACATGCGGCAACCAAAGCTACCGCCACGTATTCTATTTGCTTTGCGAATATGGATACGTTGATTTGGCGTTGAAAGTCCTAAGAAATCCAGAATATCCAGGCTGGGGATTCATGGTCAAAAATGGAGCGACCACAGTTTGGGAAAGATGGGAACTAGAAATGTTCAATATCATGGATAGTTTCGATCACCCGATGTTTGGCAGCTACGATGCGATATTCTATCGCTATATAGGTGGCATTAACCTAGATAAGCTTTGTGATAACGAGATAACTATTCATCCTCGCGTGCCTAAAACAATAGATTATGTTGATTGTTCTTTTGATTCTATAAAAGGCAGGATCACTTCAAATTGGAAGAGAAGTAATGGGGAAGTGGAATTTGATATAGTCATCCCTCCTAACACCAAAGCCAATCTAGTGTTTGATTATGACGATGTAGAAATAAACGGAAAGGTCTCTAAACCTTCTATCAAGGTGGAATCTGGGGCCTACAGAATTAAAATAAGGGAAAGATAGAAATATGCCTTTATTCAAACAAAAAACCAAAGAAGAAAAGATTATCCTTAAGGAACGTGAACGTGTCCATAGGGATATGATCCGTAAAGCAGACATTTTGAGAAAAGAAGATAAAATCGCTCCAGAAGGCGCTTTCGTGTCTTTGAAACACATCAACAAGATTTATCCTAACCACGTCCAAGCGGTATATGATTTCAATCTCGACATTATGCCGAATGAATTCATTGTCTTCGTCGGTCCTTCGGGATGTGGCAAATCCACGACCTTAAGAATGATCGCTGGTTTGGAGGAAATTACATACGGCGACCTTTATATCGATGGTGAATATTCCAACGATTTAGAGCCAAAAGACCGCAATATTGCAATGGTTTTCCAAAATTATGCATTATATCCGCATCTAAATGTCTATGGCAATTTGGCTTTTGGTTTAAGGATGAGGCACGTTTCAAAAGACGAGATAGACAAGAGAGTGAAGGAAGCGGCAAGGATATTAGATTTAACAGACTATCTTGATAGAAAACCAAGCGCTTTGAGCGGTGGGCAATGCCAACGTGTCGCCCTCGGTAGAGCGATTGTCAGAAATAGCAATCTCTATTTGATGGATGAACCATTATCGAATTTGGATGCCAAACTACGTGTGCAAATGAGATCGGAAATCGTAAAGCTTCATAATGAATTAAAGGCTACGACCATCTATGTTACCCACGACCAGACAGAGGCCATGACCATGGCGAATCGCATCGTTGTCATGAAAGATGGGCATATCCAACAAATTGGTACGCCACGTGAGATTTATAACAATCCGGCGAACATCTTTGTAGCGACTTTCATCGGTTCCCCGGCGATGAATATCTTTGAAGTTAAATATGACAACGGGACATTATCAATTGGTGAATCATATTCCATTGAATTAAAAGAAGAATATGCGAAAAAGCATGACGCCTATTATGAAGCGGAGGTGGATAGATTAAATAAAGAAATCAGCCGTCTTGAAGAAGAGATTAATGGATGCGAGGAATTCCTTGAAAAGAAAGCCAATAAAGAAAAAGTGGATAAGAATTCTAAATACGCTGACAATAACTATATGAATTATGTGAAGATGGAGTTGGAGAAGATCAAACCGTTATTGGAGAAATACCAAGAAATCGTTAAAACCAAATCACATATGGTTAGAATGGGAATTCGCCCAGAAGATGTTATCCGCCCAGAAGACGCCACAAAGAAGGTGAGATTATCCAATAAATTCAAAACCAAAGTTGAGCTTTCTGAATTATTGGGTAGAGAATATTATGTGCACTTTGTTTTAGACAAATTTAGGCTCATCAGCAAGATTAGCGACAACGATTTAATCTCTGTTGGCGACGAGATTGAGCTCGGTTTCAATCTGAATAACCTGCATATTTTTGACATAGATACAACGAACTTGATATTTTAAAACGGAGGTAAATTATCTATGAAAATGGTCAAAGACAAACAATTGGTGGTGGGCGCGGACTTTGCTGGCTTCCCGTTAAAGGAAGTCGTCTGCGAGCACTTAAGAAAGAAAGGATGGGAAATCCTCGATTTAGGAGTTAAAGCCGATAGTGATCCTAACGACACCGACTTAATGTTCCACCGCGTCGGATTAAGAGTGGGCGCGGAGATATCAGAAGGACATTATGAAAGAGCCTTGGTGTTCTGCGGAACCGGCATGGGCATCCATATCGCCGCTTCAAAATGTCCACATGTCCACGCTGGAGTTGTTGAGTCTCTGCCCGCAGCCATAAGAGCGATAACCGGCAATGGCGTCAATGTCCTTGCGATGGGCGCTTTCTATGTCGCTCCTCAAACAGCCTGCGATATCGCAGATGCATATTTAGCTAATTCATTAGGGTCTGGCTGGGAGTGGTGGCATAACTTTTATGAATTCCATAAACTCGCTATCGATGAATTAGAAGCCTTTGACTACGATGAATATAAAAAGAACGGGTTTAAAGTCAAGCACCTAGGCGATTATGATTTGACTTTGGATTTTGATAAAAAACCTGAATAACGATTCTTATATCAAGATAAATTGAATGTGTCTTTTGCTCTTTTTGGCAACGACTTATTTTTCCTTTTGTTGACTCATTTTGTCCGTAAAAATGGCAAAAAAGCGTAAAATAATACGGGAAATCACTGAAAATACGGACTGGCTACAATATATTCATGAGTTATAAAACGATATACCACAGGAGTGAAACTGTGGTGGAAAAACCTGGCAAATCCTGAAGTGAACCCCAAAACGGACACACTTCAAAAAACCGGATAAAGACAGGAATCATTTAAGGTTCCTGTTTTTTAGTCTTGTTGAGTTGTAGAAAGCAATCCATTCTTTGCCACAATGTCAAGTGATGAATTCAAAAAAGGGCAAAAAATATCCCCTCTCCATTAAAAGAAGAGGGGTTATATGTGATACGAACTATAATTTGTTTGCCTTTCAGCGTATCCATAAAACCATCGCCAAAAGGCCATAAGAAAAGCACCGCCGAAGCGATGCTCTTAAAACCATATTATTGAATGTGTCACTTGTTCCGCTTTCCTGTATTCTTTGTTCCCCGGACTTCCTCATGATAGAAATAATCTACGATGACCGGATGTCCCTGCGGTACTCTGCCGTAGGGCATTTCATTATCAACAAAGAGGCAGTCATATTTCCTTGCCATTTCTTTGGCTTTTTCCTCCAGAGCTTTGAAATAACTGCGGTTGTGTTTGTTATAGATTTCATCATAAAGCGGCACAAGGTCAAAATGTTTCTCTGCTATATAATCCATAATCGTCTTTTTGAAGCTGCCTCGTAGGTTCAGGTTTTCCAGCCAAAACAGGTCACACTGACCCTTCACTCGCTCAAAAATCGCTTCAAAATCCGTGATGCCCGGAAAAACCGGCGCAACAAAACAGACGGTGCGGATGCCTGCATCGTAAACCTGCTTCATAGCCTCAAGCCGCCGTTTGATGCTTACAGCATTGTCCATATCATCTTTGAAATCCTCATCGAGCGTATTGATCGACCACGATACCGTGACCTGTCCCAGCTCCTTCAGCAGATCAATGTCACGAACCACAAGATCGGATTTTGTGCAGATTAAAATATCTGCGCCACTGCCTCGAAGCTGTTCCAGCAGTTTTCTGGTATTGCCGAACTGTTCCTCCTGCGGATTGTAGCCGTCCGTCACGGAGCCGATCACAATACGCTGTCCGGCAAATTTCTTTGGGTTTTTAATCTTCGGCCAATGCTTCACATCAAGGAACGTGCCCCATTCCTCCATGTGCCCGGTAAACCGCTTCATAAAAGACGCATAGCAGTATTTGCAGGCATGGGTGCAGCCCACATAAGGATTGACCGAATAACCGCCCACCGGCAGGCTGGATTTCGTCATGATATTCTTTGTCTCGACTTCTCCAATAAGGATACCGTTCATCTCTACTTTTGCCATTTTCTCTGTATCTCCAATACTTGATTGAACGCTTCCGGGAATTCCTGTACCATGTTTGCCTCGCCCACGATGGGAACAAGATCTTCTTTCATAAAAGCAGGGATGCCGAGAGCATGGGCCTGTTTCACAAGGGAATACGCCCATGCCGGAACTGTTCGTATTTTTTTGCTTTGCGCCCCGGTCATCGTCCCGACCACGATCCAGCTGATACCGGAGAGATCCACTTTGCCCGGATCGTCAAACAATGGCTCAAAGGTAACGTGATAGTGCTTTGCCCGGATATTGGCCTTAAGTGTGTCGATGCGCCACAACTCTGATTTTCTTGTGACAGTGACTCCAAACCATGCGTTTTCCAAGTCTGTCTCAAAATCCAGTAGGTCGGGGCGCTTTGACAAAAACAGGAATTGATGCTGCGGGTTTTCCCGAATCTTTGCGAATACCTTATCCCGCCAAATCGCTCATGCCAGTCAGCAGGAAATTCTGCGGGCGCTTCTTTTCCATCAGCCGCAGCTTATTCGGAAAAAACTCCGGCTTGCTGAAGTCATCAATCATATGGTAACGCTTTACATTATTTCGGGCATAACAGTAGGAACAGCCTACGGTACAGCCGATGACCAGATTCATGTTTTGAATATTGTCCTTAATGCAGACGCTCATCAGAGAACACCCTCCACATTTTTCAGGATGCGGTGGAGATAGTTCTCCAACTGCTCGATTTCTTCCTCAGAAAATCCCTTATAGTAAATGTTGCTGATTTCTTCTGTTACTTCATTATATTCTTGTTCCAGACCTTTGGCTTCTTCTGTAAGAAAAATGAGAATCTTTCTACGGTCTATGTCGCCGCGATCCCGATAAATCAGATTTGCCGCCTCCATGCGGTCAAGCATACTGGTCAGCGTGGTCGTGGCAAGACCGGTCTCCTTTGACAGCTCACTGATGGGAACGCCATCCTTCTGCCAGAGGATATATAGAATCCTTCCCTGGGAGCCATTAAAAGCATCAATGTTTTTTTCGCTCAATATGCGTTCAAAAACACGTCCTCCGACCTGTTTGATCCGGGTTATCAAAAATCCGCCTTGTGTTTTCATATTGCCACCTCAAACCGCAAGGTGGCTATCCGCAGACAGCCGCCTTGTCCTTTCTTATTTCTGCTGCGCAGCCGCAAATTCAGCGTAACCTTTCCAGCCAAATACTGCATTCACATCTTCATCGCCGTAAACACCCTTGACATCGCAGATATGGCTGAAAAAGTCATCGTCGAAGGTAGTCAGCTTTCTTCTCCTTGCCGGTTTCTGCCTCCCGCCACTTAGCAAACTGGCTCTGCATCCTCTCCTGAATCATCAAATCAACCAGTTTTTCAATATCTGTACCCATAAGCGTCCTCCTTATGCTGGACGGATATAATTCCGGTATGTTTCCAGGACGGAATCCGACACACCGCTTTTATACACTTTGCGGATGTCAGCGATTTCTTCCTCTTTCAGCAGTTTCAGCCATTCCAGCAGGTCAGCTCTGCCATTGGCAAAGTTACAGCAGCGTCCATCAGCGTATTCGATACGGTATCTCATAGACAGGCACCTCCTTAAACATAAATCATCTCAGACTGGATGATTTCCTCCGCCCGGCTGCGGATGCTGTTCATGGCTCCGACCCAGGCAAGCTGGTCACGGGCTTTCAGTTCCTCGGTAACACCTTCTGCCGCCTGCATCTGCGAGATGATACACGCCAGCCGGTCAGCGGCCTGCTGGTTCAGATCGGCAAGATACGTCCAGAGTTTTCCCGACAGAAGCAGTTCATTGTACTGGCCGGGGCGGTGTTCTTGCAGATATGACTTGTGCATCCGGCCCCACCGCCCGATGGGGCGGCTTTCCTCCGGCAGCTTCAGGTCTGGTATGTAGTAATCGCCGACAAGAATATAGTCCAGACCGTTGCTGTCATCATGGATACGTTTTCTTAATTCTTCCATATCGACCTCCTGTATTCGATTTTGTACGAATCCAGTTGATCGTGTCCCTGTCCATCCGTTATTCAAGGCAACTGAACTCGTCACCATGAATTATGGCACATCTTTTACCAGTTGAATGTAATGCTCTAAAGATGCGATATTATTATTGTACAAAGTCTCCTTTTTAAGGATCCCGTGCCAAGACTCCATTGGAGAATCGTCGATAGGCGTACCCTTTCGGCTCATTGAAATGGATATGCCTTTGGAAGCACAGATGGCTTTGTACTCAACGGATGTGTATTGGAAACCCTGGTCGCTATGAAGGATTAATCCATGTACATCCTTTTCTATTTCCAAAGCTTTGCTTAATGTATCGATCGCTAAGGGA
>Ga0256404_1012685_pt1 | contig 10902 bp, 9 predicted proteins | sample RumenRJG_01DNA_FD_185990 | JGI IMG/M metagenome (GOLD analysis project Ga0256404, IMG submission 185990) | Bovine rumen microbial communities from Lethbridge, Alberta, Canada - RJG_01 | ecosystem: Host-associated > Mammals > Digestive system > Stomach > Rumen | place: Canada: Alberta | collected...
CGAGTACCAATCGGACAGTGGGGCTGCCCAGAGACGGTCAATAAAGTCGTAATAAGACCCCAACGGCGGGGATGAGCCTGAACTGCAGCCGATGAGGTTGGAGTAAAGCTCATCCCCCTTCAGTTTTTCGACCCATTCCGTCAGGGAAAGCTTCACAAGGCCCTGATGAAAGAGAAGAAACCACAGGATGAACGAACGATACTTTCCTAGTTACAAGGGCCGCTCTCACTACCTTGAAAAACCATCAGTAGTGAGAGCGGCCGCACGATTTGGCATCGTTGTCAAGCATTTGTTGCATAAAAATTTACTCCCGGCTGGGGGTAAAAGTGAGACGGACAGTCGTAAGAAACTGCGGCAACTCGGGTGCTTTGGGTTTCCAAGACCGCTCTTACAGAAAATCGAGGTAAAGGATGTATTTTTCAAAGCACAACAAAAACATCACGTACATAAACCATTACAGCGGTCTGCTTGAAGTGGAAGGCGAGGGCGTGCTCTGCCGCGACGATACCGAGTTAAGGCATGAGTCAAGCAAAAACTGGGCGAAAGAATATGACACACTCAGCGTGACCGAAGGAATAACCGGACTTGGCGAGGGTTATATCGAATTCTTCTCGCATATAGACTGTCTTATCCTTAGCAGGACGGTAGAATCCATTGCCGCATCACCTGAACTTCTGAAACGTTGGCGTAAAAGCAAGGTTCTGATCCGCGGTGAATACAACACCTTGGCCGAAAGGTTCGCGGGTGAGAACGGCCTCGGATTTCTTCACAGCGACATTCATCTGGCTGACAACGACATAGAGATCGCTCACGAACACGATATTATAACTCTGCGTTTTCATGAAAATGGCTCAAGCGATATCCACTACAACTGTTTTACCCCGGGAAGCTCGGCGGGCAGTTACGGCGGAGGCGAATACGCCAACCCTTTACCGCGGGACTTTTATGTCGGCTGTACCATTGAGGATTTCGCAAACATTTTTAATGAGAGAGTACGCGGGCAGATCCTGTCAAACGAAAAACTGAAGCGGTTTCTTGAGATTTCGAATGAAAGGCACAGTAACTATAACAAGAAAAGGAATTGATATTTGTCAGGCTAATGGAGATCAAAATGGACAGAATACTTGCTGCCTGCGGAAATGACTGCTCGGCCTGTCCGAGATACACGGCACATCCGTATGAGAAATCTGAAGAAGAACTGCGCCGGACGGCGGAACTGTGGCTGAAGATCGGATACAGGGACCATATCGTTTCGAATGAAGAAATATCCTGTACCGGATGCAAGCTGGAGAACTGGTGCCGGTATCGCGTGGCCGGATGCTGTGAGGAAAAAGGAATCAAAGCGTGTTCATCCTGTCCGGAGTATCCCTGTAAAACCATCAGGAAATGCTTTGAAGTGACCGGATCTTTTGAACCGAAGTGCAGGCAGGTCTGCAGTGATTCGGAATTTGCGGCGCTGAAAAAGGCTTTCTTCGAGAAAGAAATAAACCTTCTTACAGAGCAGGCAGTCACCTGGATCACCGATCTTTTCCGGGATAATGCAGGCGGCCACGATGCGGATCATACGCTTCGGGTCTATCAGAACGCCATGCTGATTGCGGAAAGCGAGCCGGAATGTAACAGGCTGATCGTATCACTTGCAGCTCTTCTGCACGATGCGGATGATCATAAGCTGTTTCATACGGAGAATAACGAGAATGCACGGCGCTTTCTGAGTAACCGGATATCAGCAGAACAGACTGAAAAAATCTGTGCGTGTATCAATTCCGTTTCTTTCAGCCGGAACCGTGGAAGGGTCCCGGATACTCTGGAAGGAAAGATCGTACAGGACGCGGACAGACTGGATGCCATGGGAGCCATCGGCATTGCCAGGACATTTGCCTATGGCGGGGAACACGGGCGTCCGCTGACGGACTCCGTTCAGCATTTCCATGACAAGCTTCTCCTCCTGCGGGATATGATGAATACAGAGCCTGCAAAACAGCTTGCGTCAAAGAGACATGCCTTTCTGGAGTCATTCCAGAAAGAACTGGAGGAGGAAACAAATATGAACTGGTGGTACGGAGGATTTTATACAGCCCATGGGAGTTTTTAACCTCCTGAGAAAAAAATAAGACTATCCCCGGACAAAGGCATACTATGCCTGTCACGCCCGAAGGGCGGATAGTCCGAAAGATAATCACTGCAATAATAGTACCATTTTGAGGCGGGAAAGTAAAGAAGAATCGCAGGCCTGTGACAGGACATGATTTTTATCAGGATTCCAACGGCGTGAACCACCTTCGGATTCATGCACGCCCGGACAAGAGGCATGAGGATGATTGCCCCTTCTGCCACAAGCGGTGCAGGCCTTATGATGTCCAGACCCGTCTAACCCGTACCTGGCGCGCTCTCGACTGGGGCGGGACGCTGGTTGAAATCCAGTACCGCACGCATCGTATCCTGTGCCCGGAGCATGGGGTTCTTGTTGCAGACGTTCCCTGGGCTTATCCGGGGAGCGGTTTTACGAAAGACTTCGACCTGACAGTTGGATGGCTCGCCGTCTACCTGCCGCGGAGTACTGTCTCCGAATACATGCGGATCGACTGTGAAACTGTAGGCCGCTGTGTCCACCGGACGCTGAACGAAATCGAACCGGAGCGTTCCAGACGTCTTGATCATCTTGTCAACATCGGTATTGACGAGACCAGTTACCGGAAAGGCCACAAGTACATCACGGTCGTTGTCAATCACGATACCAACACGGTCGTCTGGGCGGCTCAGGGGCACGGTAAGAAGGTTCTGGAACAGTTTTACCGCCAGCTGACGCCGGAACAGCTCTCCAACATACGGGCCGTTACCGGGGACGGCGCCAGATGGATCACGGACTGCGTCAACGAGTATACTCCTTCCTGCGAACGCTGTGTCGATCCCTTCCATGTCGTCGAATGGGCTATGGAAGCGCTGGACGAGGTCCGCCGTGAGGTATGGCGGGAAGCCCATGCCGAGGCTGTACAGGCAGCTAAAGCACATCCCAGAGAGAAAGGTCGTCCCAAAGCAGACGATCATGGCGCAAAGATCGTTGCAGCCGCCAAAGCAAAGGCTGAAGCGATCAAGAACTCTGCTTTTGCGCTGGGGAAAGCCCCGGAGCATCTTACAGAAAACCAGCAGACCCGGATCGCCATGATTGCTGAGAATAACAGCCGCCTCTACCGTGCGTACCGTATGAAGGAGACCCTGCGCCTGCTTCTCAAACTTAAGGATGTCGATGAAGCGAAGGTTGAACTGGATCGGTGGCTATGGTGGGCCAGCCATAGCAGGATCCCTGCTTTCAAGGAACTATATAAAAAGATCAAGCGCCACAAGGACCATATATTGAACACCATACGGCTCGGTATGAGCAACGCAAGGATCGAGGCAACCAACAACAAGATCAAGCTGATCATCCGGAAGGCATATGGCTTTCGCAACATCCAGAACATGCTGGATATGGTGTACTTGGTTTGCTCAAATTTACGAGTGCCGTTACCCAATCGGAGATTGAGATCCGCTTGATCAGCATAAATACAGGATGTCCGATGAAGGCTGGACGCTGGATGTCGCCGATTTCAACAACATCCGCCTGATCACCTATGACGGTGTGGATTACATTACGAGATAAGACTTACGAATTATTAAATGCATATGCTGTCAGTGTGAAAAGAACGGGCCTGCACACGCAGGCCTGTTTTTCGATGGATAAGAAAAAGCTTGATTCTCACCTGGATTTCTAATATTATAAAACAGTAACCGCAGTTGTGCCTTTATGGTGAACAAAATGAATTCAATGGAGAAAACTGCTTACTTACTGTGCCGGTTGGGCGAAGCTCCTTATGTGCATGGCGTAACCGAACTGGGAAAAAAAATCGACTGCAGCAAGAGCGGAACCTATAAGCTTCTTACAGCGCTGACCGGCTGCGGCCTGGCTGCGAAGGGGAAGGACCGGAAATACAGTCTTGGACCGATGGTTTATCTGCTGGGCAAAACATATGAACAGCAGCTGGGACTGGAGAGCATTGTGAGGCCTTATCTCAGCCGGCTTCGGGACCAGACGGGGGAAAATGCATCCTTCAGTGTCGTGATGGGCGGCCGGGTAGTCCTTCTGTACAGGGAAGAAAGCTTTCATTTGGTCCGCGTCGCCGGCCGTGCAGGCCAGGAGCGTCCGCTTCATGCGGGAGCAAACGGAAAAATTCTCGGCGCGTGGAGATCTGAGGACGAGACAAAGCGCTGGCTGATGGAAACACCTCTGAACGCTTTTACGGAAAGGACCATTACATCACCGGAAGAACTTCTCAGAGAATATGAAAAAATACGGAAACAGGGCTACGCGATCAGTGACGGGGAACTGAGTGAAGAAACCATAGGAATCGGGGCACCTGTGGTTGACCAGGCGGGAAATGTCATCGCAGCAGTTTCCCTCGGCGCCCCGCGAATGCGCGTGGATTCCGGGGAGAAGCGGGAAAGGTATATTTTTCTTGTGAAGGAAACGGCGCGGGAACTCAGCGAAGCGCTGAAAGGAAAGACAACGGAAAACGCATAAAAAGCAGAACAGGCAGCTGTGAAGGCAGCCTGTTCTGTTTTTTTGGCTGCACTAAGTGCGGTTCCGACGTTCCCGGCAATAAAGCCGTGTGAAATATTTACAGCCGTGTTTTCGGTGGAGAAACATTATCCGCGTAATAAGAGAAGCGATGGGACGGCAGTATGTGGAAACTCACGAAATTCTGCGGATTTCCCGCAGACTCTTGAACAGAAAGGTTTCCGTAAATATAATTAATATATAAATAGTTCTCCAAGAGAAAACAAAAACAGCTATTAACATATAAATGAGAAACGGAGGAAGGGAAATGGATCTCAGTCAGGTCGAAAAGTACAACCAGCAGGTCGCGGCAGAGAGAGAGCAGAGGGACAAGGATTTTGCGGAGTATGAAGCCGCGGGGCGCATCTGGGGCCTGGTCCCGCGGGAGCGTATCACAAAAATTAAATTCGAAAGAACACCGAAGGAGATCATTGACCGCTACTATAAGCTGGAAGACATGTCCACCACGGTGTCCGACATTCTGGACGGCTACGGAATCGACGGCGCGATCCCCACTTCCTATCTGAAGCCTGTGATTCCCGGATCCAAGATTGTCGGCAACGCCGTGACCATCAGAAACATCCCGGTCCGGAAGACTCCGACCCAGGGCGCGCATGACCACGATTTCATCGCCATGTCCACCCGCGACATCTATTACATGGGTGAGCCGGGAGACGTTCTGGTTTCCGATTTCGGCGGTAACCTGGAGGTCTCCAACATGGGCGGCCAGAGCTGCACCGTCGGAAAGAGCTGCGGTTTTGCGGGCAATATCGTGAACGGCTGCTGCAGAGACGTGTCCTCCATCCGTGAAATGGGATATCCGGTTTTCTCTGTCGGAACCACACAGATCACCGGAAAGTACCGCATGGAGTGCGTGGAAATGAACGGTCCGGTCACCCTCTGCGGGAAACTGGTCATACCGGGTGATCTCATGGTGGCGGATGATTCCGGCGTGTGCATTGTCCCGCAGGAGCTGGCGGAGAAGGTGATTGACGAAGCGGAAAAGATCGCGGCTTCTGAAGAAAGAATGCGTCAGCTGATTGAAGAGAAGAAGCCGATCAGCGAGCTGCGTCCGCTGTTCCGTGCAAGGTACAAATAAAAAACAGCATTAAGAACCAGCACAGTCACAATACAGTATATGCAGAGGAGGAAACAATGAAAAAATACGGTATGATTCTGGCAGCACTTACAGCAGCGGCAATGTTCGCATTCAGCGGCTGCGGCAACGCTTCGTCCGCGCCGACGCAGGCGGCACCTGCAGAAACAAAAACGGAGGCAGCGAAGGAAGAAAGCAGCGAAGCAGCTGCGGCAGAGGAAAAGAAGGAAGAAGCGGCAGACGGAAGCTTTGAATTCAAAGAGCCGATCAACGTCATTGTCCCCTTCAAGGCGGGGGGCACTTCCGATCAGCAGATCCGTATTATGCAGCCTTATCTCGAGAAGGAGCTGGGAACCACACTTGTTATCATCAACAGTGACGGCGGTTCCGGCGTCCTTGGCACCACGGAATACCTTAATAACTACAAGCCTGACGGCTATTCCATCCTGTACACACTGGCAACACCGGTGGTTTACAAGCCCCTGACGGGAGATACCTCCTACACCTGGGCAGACCTTCAGGCGGTCTCAAAGACCATGAGCCTTCCGATGTACCTGATTCTTTCCAACGAGTCGCAGTTCCAGTCCGGGGAAGAGATCATCGAGTACATCAAGGCGAATCCGGGGAAGTTCAGCTACGCCAATGTAGGAAACGGCGGAAACGGCCATCTTGCGTTTGCCTCCTTCCTTGCGGGCGAGGGCCTGGACGCAAAGTCGGTTCCCTATTCCGGCGGAACAGCGGAATGCTACACATCTATTATCGGCAAGGAGTGTGACGCGGCTGTCTATGGACAGGCGGATCTCCTGGCGCACGATGATACCCACGCGGCGATCAATCTCGGCAGCAAGTCCGAAGTGGAATCCTTAAAGGATGTGCCGACGCTGGCGGAGCTTGGATATGAGGGCTATGAGACCAACAACCTGGGCGGCTTCATCTACAACAAGGCGGTTTCGGCAGAGGCGGTCAAGGCGTTCGATGCTGCCGTCGGAAAGGTCCTTTCTGATCCCGCGTTTATTGAGGAAGCGGGCAAGGCCGGCTTTACCGCCAGCTACAGCAGCGCGGCGGATTTTGAAGCGGAAATCGAGAACACCATCAAGACCGCAGAGCCGGTTATGAAGGCGCTCGGATACTGATCTGCGGACGGCAGTACTGCGGCCGGGGTCTGAAGGGATCCCGGCCGAAAGACAGACAATGGGTCAGAACCTGATTAACAGCACGGAAAGGAAGCTCTTATGGCTAAAAGAAACTGTATATCGTCGCTGCTTTTCGCGGCACTGTTCGCCTATTTCCTGTACCAGTGCGGATTCCTGAAGGTATCGGCGGCTTACTGGCCGCGGCTTATCTGCGCAGCAGGCCTCGGGCTTTCTCTTCTGGAATGTGCGGTCAATGCGGTCAAATGGATGAAAGAAAAGGAAGATCAGAAATCCCTTGTACCGCTGACCCTTCATCAGGCAGGGCGTTTCGGGGCGGCTGCGGTCGTGATGGTCCTCTGGATCATAGGACTGAAGACCATCGGCTTTCTGGTCAGCTCCGTCATTGCAATGAGCGTACTTTCCTGTGCTTTTGAAATGGAGAGGGACAGGAGGCATATGCTGCGGAATGTTGTGGTTTCTGCAGCTGTAGGTGTGCTGTTCTACGCGGTTTTCTCATATCTCGGGATTCATTTCCCGAAGACAATGCTGATCTGAACCGGAAGGAGAAATAAAATGGAACTGATGCCTTATCTGATTCAGGCGCTCTCACCGATGAATCTTCTGACGGTGCTTGCCGGCACGGTTGTCGGGATTATCATCGGTGCACTGCCGGGATTTACAGCGACCATGGGAATCGCGATCCTGATTCCGGTCACCTATACCTGGAATACCGCGACAGCACTGATTTTTCTTGGGGCGATTTACAGCGGCTCCATGTTCGGCGGATCCATTTCCGCAATCCTGATCAACACGCCGGGAACGGCTGCTGCTGCCGCCACCGCGATTGACGGCTTTGAAATGACAAAAAAAGGCCGGGCTCACGAGGCCCTGACAGAGGCGGCTATCGCCTCTTTCTGGGGAGGTATCGCCAGCACGGTTGCGCTTCTTTTCTTTGCCCCGGTGCTGGCAAAATGGGCGTTTGATTTCGGCGCGCAGGAGAAATTCCTGATGGCGGTATTCGGGCTTACGATCATTGCGTCTCTTTCGACGGCCAATATCATCAAGGGCCTGATGATGGGATGCGTCGGTCTGCTGATCGGCTGTATCGGCATGGATCCGGTTACAGGGAGTGCAAGGTTCATCTTCGGAAGCACTTACCTTCTGGGGGGAGTGACCATGCTGCCTGCCGTCATCGGCCTGTTCAGCGTATCACAGGTGTTCCGCACGCTGAAAGACGACCTGACGCCGGCGGACCCGGAAGCCATCGCCCGCTACAAAGCCTCCAGAATCGCGCTGAAGGATCTGGTGCGTTACCCGGTATCGTATCTCAGGTCCTCCCTGATCGGCATCATTATCGGAATTATTCCGGGGACCGGCGGTGATGTATCCAGTTACGTCGCCTACAATATGGGAAAGATATTCTCGAAGGAAAAAGAAGAGTTCGGGAAAGGATCCAGGGAAGCGGTGGCGTGCTGCGAGTCTTCCAACAACGCAGTGGTCGGCGGAACCCTGATACCTACCCTGACGCTCGGGATTCCGGGAAATGCGACGACGGCGATTCTTCTGTCCGGACTGACAATACACGGGCTCACCCCGGGGTACGGACTGTTCACAACATCAAGAGATATTACCTATCCATTTATTCTGGCGCTGTTTCTGGCAAATCTCGCTTTTGTCATTATCGGCCTTCTGGGAGCAAAATATTTCGCACGGGTCAGCCTGACGCCGCAGAATATTCTTTCTGCCTGTGTCCTGAACCTTTCCCTGATCGGCTGCTACGCCGTGCGCGGAAACATCAACGATGTGTGGAGCATGCTCGTGTTTGGCCTGATCGGATTTATTGTCAAGATTTACGACTATAACATTGTGCCCATTGTTCTTGGAATGATTCTTGGAAAAATCGCGGAACAGGGGCTTCAACAGGCGCTGATTCTCTATGACGACAACCTGGGGGCAGTGTTCCGCTCCTTCTTCGGGAGACCGATCTGCATCGGGCTTCTGGTGCTTATGGCGGTATCGGTGTTTGCTCCTCTGATTATGGAAAGCAAGGGCAGGAAAAAGAATCCGTGAATTGAAGATAAGGACTTCATCGATGTCGATCAGAAGGAGTTTGCTGACGCAATGATCGCCGGTGTGCTTCCGATTCTGACCGACAGCCAGAAGGCTCTGTACGAGGAGATCGAGGCTGCGAACCCGAACAAGTAATCAGATGGGGAACGAAAAGGCGACCGGTCGTACCGGCCGCTTTTTTACGTTACTGAATCGGTCTTTTATTCATGTTTATGGCTGATTAACTCGCGGATTTTTGCGATAATCAGCCGTAAAAAGCATAAAAACAACGTTGACGGCCGAATATTGCATGAAATATAATTACATTCAGGAATATCGGTTTGCTTTAGGAATTGTCTTCAGAAAGGTTTAAGGGGGCGGATATGACAGGCAGGGAAAAGGAAGGGTCTGAACTGCTGGAATTATATAACCGTACAAATGCGGAACTGGTTGCGATTTATGGAAGGCGCCGTGTCGGAAAGACATATCTCGTTGACGAAACCTTTAAAGGGCGGATTACATTCCGGCATGCCGGATTATCGCCGGCGGGATTCCCCGGGCAGACTGGAGAGCGTCCATTGAAGAAGCAGCTTCAGGCGTTTTATTATTCGTTGATCTCACAGGGCATGAAGAAAGACCATTGTCCGGAGGATTGGCTTGAAGCATTCTTTATGCTTGAAATGCATCTTCAAAAGATTGATGACGGTGCAAGGCAGGTTATTTTTTTTGATGAGCTGCCCTGGATGGATACGCCTAAATCAGGATTTATCACAGGTTTTGAAGCGTTCTGGAACGGCTGGGCCTGCCACCGGAATGTGATGGTGATTGTTGCCGGGAGTGCCACATCCTGGATTCAGGATAAACTGATCAACAATCATGGAGGTTTATACGGCCGTGTAACCTGCGAGATAAAGCTTGAGCCATTTACACTGAGGGAATGCGAATCGCTCTTCACGGAACGGGGGGTTCGTCTTTCCAGGTATGACATTGTTCAAAGCTATATGATATTTGGCGGAATCCCATATTATCTGAATTATTTCCAGCGGGGAAAGAGTCTTGCCCGGATTGTGGATGAGATGTTCTTTCAAAAAGGGGCAAAACTTGTCATGGAGTATGACAGGCTGTTTTCCGCTGTTTTTACGAATCCGGAAATGATGATGACAATCGTCAAAGTACTGGCGATAAGAAGTAAAGGCTTTACGCGAAAGGAGCTTTCCGAAAAAGCCGGATATTCGGAGGGGGGTACATTGACCAAGGCATTAAACGCCCTGATCGCGAGTGATTTTGTAGTAAAATACATCCCCTTCGGGAGCGGAAAGAAAGAGGCGCATTACAAGCTGACAGATCCGTTCTGCATCTTTTATCTCAGGTTTGTTGAAAATCAGGATTCCCTGCCTGACATCTTCTGGCAGCAGAACACGACATCCCAGAGGATCAACGTCTGGCGGGGATATTCGTTTGAGAATGTGTGTTTCAACCACATTGAGCAGATTAAGAGGGCACTTGGTATCAGCGGCGTGTCAACGACACATTCCGCATGGACGAAGATGGCAGACGAAGAACACGGTACACAGATCGATCTGATCATCTCAAGAAAAGACAATGTGACCAACATGTGTGAAATAAAGTTTTACGGCGGGCTGTTCGCCGTTGATAAGAACTACGATCTGCTTCTGAGGCACCGTCGGGCTCTCCTCAGCGAAGAAATTCCTAAAAAAAGCATTGTCCGTGCCACTTTGATAACAACCTATGGAGTAAAAAACAATGAATACAGATGGGCGTTCGACAATGTAGTTACAATGGAGGATTTGTTTTTGTCATAGTGCCAGCCTGCTCTCGACACAAACAGCGCCAGAGTATACATCGAAGGAAGTAACGAATCCGTCACCTAAAACTTCACACGAAAAGATTACCTCATGAACAGTATTCTGATGATATTTTTAAAAAAGGTTCGTATTGCCGTCAGCACCGCAGTTGCTGCGGCATTGATCTGCGGATGCGCGGCGGCCGGGACCGGCGCCGCGGAAACA
>Ga0256404_1012687_pt1 | contig 10901 bp, 7 predicted proteins | sample RumenRJG_01DNA_FD_185990 | JGI IMG/M metagenome (GOLD analysis project Ga0256404, IMG submission 185990) | Bovine rumen microbial communities from Lethbridge, Alberta, Canada - RJG_01 | ecosystem: Host-associated > Mammals > Digestive system > Stomach > Rumen | place: Canada: Alberta | collected...
GCCGCTATCTTATGGGGTAAGGGGGATTATGCTCAATTTCAACTGAAATGGCCACGCTTTCCCTAAAATAAAAAGGGCGTGTGAAAAAACTTTTCGTTTTTTCACACGCCCTTTTAGTAAATCACTTACCATGTGAGATTATCAGCATCCGCTTCCGTCAAGACGACAGGCCGCGCCTTCCGCCGGTCTCGACTTCAGGCCGACCTCTTCCGGAGACAATGTAACGGTTCCATCCTCCAGCACGAAGCACGGAATTCCCACACTGCCACTTTCTTTCGCATCATCAAATACCGGATTGTTATCCCTGATGCGGATAAAGGCTTTTAAATATTTTATATGCTCACCAATATCGATCAGACGGAAAGATTTGTTGTCCTTAATCTGCTCTTTCACATAGGCACAATCCGGACATGTTGGCATTCCAAATATCGTAATGACCGAAAAATCTTCCTGCTCTGCGTAAGATGAATTCTTCTGAAATACCCTTGCAGCATAGGAACAAAATGGTTTCACTTTGACCCCTGCTTCGATTGCCTGATGCATTAAAAGGTCTACCAGCGATCGCGCGATACCCTGTCCGCCATACGCCGAGTCCACTTCTGTGTGTGTAATTATCCAGAAACTGCCAGGGGTCACATAATTGCAGGTTCCTATACACTTACTGCCATCATAGGCAGCGACGCGTTTCCGTTCTTTTTCATAATTGAATCTGATATTCTCCATAAATTTCCTCTCACTTTCCATATCATGATCTGAATTGTACTGCTTTTCCCCGGGTCCGTTAATATTATTGTATCTCGCAGTATTCCCATTAAACAATACCCCATTGACTGCTTGTGAATCTCATCTGCCAACATCCTTCGCAAGTGCCGCATCAGCCTCATCCGCAGAATTTAACCCAGAATGATAATTTTCATTTACTGCATGGGCAACAGTCAACAGATATCATCTATGCTCAGGATAGTCGGCGATCCAACGGCGATTGCCCTGGATCTGAAGACTTCTCCAATGATATCGTCCTTCTCGGTGTGGTCTACATTGAACACCTTCACAACGGTTTCCGGTGACTGCTTATGGGTTTCTTCCCGTTTCCGATAAAAAACGCTTCATGTCCCAGTCTCCGTGCCACGCTGGCAATCGATACGCCGGCGTACAGAAGGATAGACGCATGCGTATGTCTGAGCCCGTGTATTGAAATCACTGGTATATTCAGTTTCTTACAGTAACGTGCCAGAATATCATTGATCGTTGAGTTATAAACCTTTTCCTTCGTAACAAAAATCGGCTCATCCTGCGGCAGGTCCCTGACAAGTGTCGAATACTGCATCACAACGCGCCAGTCGATCTGAATCTTCCGAATGGACGACTTGTTCTTGGTCGGCGCAAACCCGCCTCCCTCCTTATAATTCCAGGTTTTATTTACGGAGATCGTCTGATGCGCAAAATCAAAATCTGCCGGCGTAAGTGCAAGTGCCTCTGAAAATCGCAATCCCGTTTTTGCCACCAGCAGGATAAACCAGTCCCAGCTTACGGTATCACCCAGTGTCAGACTTTTCAGCAGGGTATGAAGTTCAAACTGATTCAGATACTTTCTTTTCTTATTAGACGGTGTTTTTCCCTTGATGATTATCTTTCTTGTCGGATCGCGCGGTATCAGCCCCTCATCTACTGCATCCAGAACCGCACCCTTCAGCTGATGGTGAAAATCCATCGTTGTCTGTCTTTCATGCTCCTTTGCATACTCATTGATAATCTGCTGATAAACCGTTCTTGTTACATCACAGAGTTTTAAATCAGGGGCAAGCTTTTCTATCCAGACAAGGCTCATCTTATACTTGGAAAGTGTTACGTCCCGAATTGCTCCTTCCTTGTAAACTGAAATCCAGTTTTTGTAATAATCTTTCAGCTGGTCGCCCTCGTGAAATTCATTTGGCATATAATACTCCTCCCTACGCCGATGGAGGATCGGCCTTGCTGTATTCGTTTTTTACTTTTTTTCATCCGGATCCGGAATATCACAGCCATCAGAGAGGATAAATTTTGTCAGCAGCTTATCCACACGATTATTTACCAGAAACGGCGGCAGCTTCTTACCATCAATACGTGAAAAATATTGCTGCGCCTCCTCCCGGACTACCGATGCTTTCAGTTCATCAAAACGGCCATATTCATTCAGCTTGTCCCGGCTGACGTGCGCATCCATCATATCCGTAAGCAGTTCTTCGGACACGCCCAGGTAATGAACCACCTTTCTGACACGTTCCTTTTTCTCTTTCTTCCCATAAGATACGATGTAATCCCGGAAGGTCATGCCCGGACTCAGTTTCGCGTCACCGGTCTGCACATCGTGTAAGAAGAGATTAGCGAACTTCTGATCCTCCTGAGAGAGAAACGCGAATGACTTATGCAGCTCTTCCAGCGTATTTTCCAGATCCTTCGGATCGACATTCGGATCATCCAGCTGCTTTTTCCACTTTTCGAAACGCGAATTCATGTAGTCATTGTCGATCACGCCGGTATTCTGCTCCGTGAGATAAGCATCAATCGGGAATGTGATCTCGCCGTCTCCCCCTTCTCCGCCGCCGACTGTTCCGGTGCGGAGTTCCTTGTATCTCTGAAGCAGAATCTCATACTGACTCTCTGTAGGAATCAGCCTGATTTTTTCTCCGTCGTGATCATCCTCCGCACCCGTCGCGGATGCGTATCCATCCTCTGCATCTGTTTCGGAAGCATATCTATCTTCCGCATCTGTTCTGAAAGCATATCCATCTTCTTCATCCGTTCCTGCGGCGTATTCTGTTTTGTTCCAGGTAAAGCCCTGGATTCTCGCGGCCTGCAGATAAGTGGAAAACTCCCGGAAGAGCTTCGCAAACTTCGCCTTCAGCGGCACTTCCTCCGGCAGCCTGTCCATATCCGGGATGCCTGCATTGGTAAAAATTTCCGCCATGTCCTGATAGGACACATTCATATGGCGCACATTATCCGGCAGATGATCTGCAAAAAGTCCCTGCGGGCGATCGCCGGAGTAAAGCTTCACCGCATCTTCGATATTGCGCTTCATCGTATGCGGCATGCGGTAATAACGGATGGAGCCGAAGGGCTTCTCATTGATATTAAACAGCCGGTTCGTCCGCGAGAATGCCTGAATCAGGTTCTGATAAACCAGCACCTTGTCCAGGTAAAGCGTATTAATCCACTTGGAATCGAAGCCTGTCAGCATCTGATTCACAACGATCAGCAAGTTCAGTTGCTGTTCCGGTTTTACTCTCTCATATGGTTTTTTATGTGCAAGCCTTGCAGAGACATCTCTCTTGAAAGCCGCATATCCGCCGATATCAAAGTTCTGCCCATAGATCCGGTTGTAATCCTCGAGCATCTCCTTCAGGCCGTCTTCCTTTTCCAGCGATTTCTTCCCGCCCTCATTATCGATCGTGGGATCAAACAGGCCGGTCACCTTCAGATCCGGATATCTGCTGCGAAACTTTCTGTAATACTGCACGGCCTCCGGAATACTGGACGTGGCAAAAATCGCATGGAACTTATTATTCCGGCTCAGCGTCAGCCACCCATTCATGATGTCATCGACGACAGCATTCTGATATTCATCCGTCTGCCAGGCCTCTTTCCCGATATAGTCCTCGATGCCCTTCTGATACTTTCCGTCTTCCTGCTTCCTGCCTGCCATCGGCACCTCGGAAGAAGACATGAAGTGATAGTATTTCCTGCTCATGACAGGATCCGTCACCGCCTCCTGTTCGGATCTGGCACCGGATTCCCGGAGCGCCACCATCTTCCGGAGCTCCTGATCACGGTACACGCAGACCATGGTCGGATCGAAGCCGAGCACATTTTTATCCCGGATACCGTCTGCGATGCTGTAGCGATGCAGTTCGTCGCCAAAAATATCCGCGGTCGTGCTCATGGCCTGCTCGTTTTCCACAAATACCGGCGTCCCGGTAAATCCGAAAAACAATGCATTCGGGAATGTCTCCTTGATCGTTGAGAGCATCTCACCGAACGTCGACCGGTGGCACTCATCGATGATGAAGACAAGACGCTTGCTCTTCATCGCCTCCAGATCCTTCGAACGCATTTTTCCAGCTGCGTCTTCTTTGATATTGCTCATCTTCTGAATGGACGAAACGATCAGCGTGTTCTTCGGATCAGTGCTTTTCAGCTTGGAGATCAGGGTAATTGTATCCTCTGTCTCCTGCACATCGTCCGAGTTATCCGCAAACGCCCGGTACTCCTTCAGCGACTGGGTTCCGAGTTCAATCCGGTCCATCAGGAAAACGACCTTGTCGGCATCCCTGGAATTCGCAATCAGCTGCGCTGACTTGAAAGAAGTCATGGTTTTACCTGAGCCGGTCGTATGCCACACGTAACCGCCCAGCTGATTTCCCGCAGACCAGTCATTTTTTGCCACACGGTCGGAAATCTTATTGGCGGCGTAATACTGGTAACTGCGCATAACTTTGAGTACGCCGTCCGAGTCATCCGCCACGGTATAAAAGCCGATCAGCTGGTGTGCCATCGGGATGGAGAGAAGACGCTCCGCGACCTGCTTCCAGTCATTGATCGGGTCATTGTTCAGATCCGCCCAGTGAAAATAAAAATCACTGTTGAATTTTCCGTCCGGTCCCGGATTGGCAAAGTACAGCGTTTCCTCCGGATTCATGGCGACAAAAACCTGCACCAGTGAAAACAGCCCGGTGAATACGCCCTCGTGCGCATACTTCTCGATCTGATGCACCGCCTCCTGCACCGGTACGCCGGAGCGCTTCAGTTCAATATGGAAGACAGGCATCCCGTTAATGAGCAGCATCAGATCCCCGCGCCGATCCTGCAGCACTTTCTCATGCCGCGGAAAAAGCGGCTGCTCGACGATCTGATATCGGCTCTGCCCCGCTGCGATCTCCATACGATCATAGATCTTGAGGCTGACTTCTTTCCCATAGTGCAGCTTATCCTGCGGATTTTTCCGCGTGATCGCAACTGTCTTGCCATTGATAAAGCCGTTCAGGGCAAGGGGTGTGCGCAGCTCCCGGATCTGCTCCAGCAGTTCATCCATCTCCTCCGGAATCAGTGGGCAGTCATTCAGACGATCTATTCCCCTGTTGTTCTCAAAGAGTATATCCGCCCAGTTCTGAATCAGATCTTTCTCCGTGGGATGATCGATTACCTTCCGCTCCCAGCCATAACTCTGAAGTGCAGCGATAAGCGCTTTTTCAAAATCGGCTTCTTTATCAAAATGATCCATTTAAATGCCTCTTTTTCCATAAAGATCTATGTATTTCAGCTTTCGTTGATGAAGGGTGATAAGGTTATCAAGATTGGCGAGGTATTTACCAATTTTTACCTGTTCGTCCAACGAAGGGATAAATACGCTTTGATTCAGAACTGCATCTCTTGCAATTCCAACAATCAGGCCCCTCGCATCTGATTTTATTGCTTCAATCACCGTGTGGAGTAAATAGTAATTGAAGACTTTATCAAGTACTTTATCTTGAGCCTTTAATGTCATAAATTGTCGAGCAATATGTGCCTTTTCCTGATCCACCACAGCAATAGCCCCATATCCTGAGCCCTTGCATACCAATACAGTATCCCCTTTTTCTGCAATACACCGTGGTTCTGGTGTCCATCGAACAGCAACAGTATGACCATTATAAATGCAGCTAGCTCCGGTTAGATAAGGAATACCATATCCGTCTTCGTTATATTGAGATGGCGGAAAATCTTGACCTGAAACAAGCTTAATCACATCAGAATACTTACGCTGTTCCCAATCGTCTTCAAACCCTTTAAACCTTATTTCAGGTGCCTTCTTCTCATTCATCTTCCGCACCTCCCAGCAGTTTCTGAAGCTCACGGATACCCGCCATATCCGCTTCCGTGCCGGTCAGGTCATTGAGCATGGCAGACAGAGATTTTTCCGTTTCCCGGATCTCCTTCTCAAGGTCGCTCATCGTAACCGCATATTTATCTGCCAGGGCTTCGATCTTTCCGGTAAACGTGTTCAGAAGTTCGTCCGACAGTTTCATGATGCCGTCGTAAACCGGCTGAACCCATTTCTCATGGAGAAGTTTCTTTGCCTCCGCATCCGAAAGGTTTTCGATAGCCTCCTTCGTAGCGAGGTGAAGATTTTCCTGATCCGTTTTAAGTTCGCTCTTCAGTGTTTTTTCTGTCTGATTCAGCTGGTCTGCCTGCTTCAGAGCGTCTATCAGTTCAGGCTTTGTTTCCGGATCCGCCTTCAGCGTCCTGATCATTGACTTGATGTTCTTGAACACAAAGCCGTCATTCTCATCGGTCAGGGCATCGGAGATCGTTTCCTTATCATCCTCGCTGAATGTTTCCAGAAGCTCATCGCAGGAAGAAGGGATTTCCGCCAGCCGTTCTGATTTTTCATGGATCGCTTTCAGCTGATCGGGCAGGCAGACTTCCTGCACCAGTGCAAAGGGCAGTATATGCCCCTTCCAGCCGTCCTGCACTTCGGCATCCTTACCGTTTTTCTTTTTGATGACCATGTTGGGGTCGACCTGTTTCACGGCCTGCATTCCCTCTGCCTGCATCAGTTCCAGGTCGCCGGAGATCTGACCGTACTGATCCTCGTAAATTTCATACGCCTGATACGGATCAAGCAGAGGTATTTTTTCAAAGCGGTGAAAAATATCCGCTGCCACCTCTTCTTCCGCCACGGGAATCGAAAGCTTTTCTGCTCCGTCGATCATCGTCGTGTCCATATATTCGCAGAAGTCGGCGAATGCATCGCGAAAAGCTTCCCTGAATCTCCTGACATCGCCATTGGCCTGAATCGTCGCCTTCACATCTTCTGTGCGCAGCTGAAAATATCCGTTCTCGCCGGAAAACAGTTCGGATTTCAGTGACGGAAACTCCGTCCAGAAGGCATCAAAGTCCTGAAGCTCTGCCTCCGGGATCCCGCCGTACATGGAGGCATACAGATCATAGCTTTCCGCTGCCTCAGAGGAATCAACGTAACGGGGAATGTTCAGGTTGTAGTCGTTCTCACGGACCTCCTTCCGGCTGACAACGCGGGAGAACTTCGGCGTGGTTTTCCGCTCACGAACCGTATCAACGATCCTGCGAATATCAGATGCCCTGAGCTTGTTGTTCTTTCCCTCCTTGGCAAACCCTTTGGAAGCGTCAATGATCAGGATATCGGTATTTTCTCTCTTCTGCCGAAGAACCATGATGATCGTCGGAATGCCAGTGCCGAAGAAAATATTGGCTGGAAGTCCGATGATGGCATCAATGTTGTTCTGCTCGATCAGATTTTTGCGAATCGTGCCTTCTTCTCCGCCGCGGAACAGTACGCCGTGCGGAAGGACAATCGTCATAATCCCGTCCGGCTTCAGGTGATACAGATCATGAAGCAGAAAGGCATAGTCAGCCTTTGATTTCGGCGCGAGACCGTATCGCGTATACCGCGGATCATTTTCCTTGCCGGAGGGATCCCAGCGCTGTGAATACGGCGGATTTGATACCACTGCATCAACGTAAAGCGGTTCATAGGTTCCCTGCGGATCCGCCTCGTCGAAGTACGGCCAGTCCTCTTCCAGCGTGTCGCCGTTTCTCGTGACGATGTTGTCGGGCAGGATGCCGCGCATGACCAGGTTCATCCGGGTCAGGTTGTAGGTGTTGCGCTTCAGCTCCTGCGCATAGTAGCGGATATGATTCTCGTCGCCCATGTAGCGCGCTGCCGTCCGGCCGATATTGAGGAGGAGGCTCGCCGATCCTGATGTGGGGTCTATCTTCATACCGTCTTTGATACAATGCCTATCTGTGTCAGCAATGGCGCATAGGGCTGGAAAAGCCTGAAATAAAGGCTTTTCTGAGGTTCTGACAGCCTGGCTTGCGACATTCAGATAAGCAAAAAGAGGAAATGCTCCTCTCTGTAATGTTGCTGCTGTTCCCAAAGTGCACCCCCTCCTTTCTGTGAAATCCTGTAATCGTTAAAAAGTGTATATATCGTTAAAAGGTTTGATAGTCGTTAAATGGTTCAATTCTCCTCCTCGTAGCCAAAATGTTCTCTTACCCTATCGTGTGTGGTTTTATCGCTGAGCATATAGGCGACCAATGGAACACTGGTCATTCCCTTCTCCCAGTAGCCGTCTGCAGGGTCAGTGACATACTTCTTCCAAGCAATTCCTATAAAGACCTCTTTATTGGGATCCAGCTGTTTCTTGGCTTCTTCTGAAATCCACGGTGCATCGCTTATTGGTGTAGATACGCCGTCGACCTGAACCGTAAAGTTCTTCATAGGCAAAGCTGTCGAAGTGCACTCACCGATACCGACAAAGCCAGATCCAGCAATATGGCAGAAAACCGTATCACCGACCTGTACGTTATAGATTGACTTTCCACTTCCACCAAGGTTAGCGGAGAGGAACCCGTACTTCAGAGCATCTGCCCAGCTCCGGTTCGCATAGCCTACAGTAAACTCACGGCCTTTGACATTTTTGAAGAGCTGCTTCTCTTCTTCGTCGGACCATCCTCCAGCCAGCTTTTTGATATCATCTGCGTTCCAGATGTCGCTGGCCATCTTCATATAGATTTCCGCACGGTCCGAGATACTTGTCTTGCTAAATACAGGAATTGAATGCATGCCATACTCGTTCGCAACCTCAAGGAACTTCGGATTATTGTGGTAGGCATTGTCGTTCAAGGCCTGTGCTAGCACATTGTCCCCGGCATACTTCTGCACTTTGTCAGAATAATTCATTGCTTGATAGCTGCGGTTCTTATCTCTGGTAAGGAGGATCAGGTTACCGATCTGATTCCTCGTCTCCTCAAAATCCTCATAATCGATAAAAGAATCCTTGTAGTCCTCATACTTGTCCGGAAGGATGTGCTCAATATCGTATGTATTACCCTGCCGCTTCCGATCTACATACTCCTCAAAATGTGACGGATTGCCCATCCTCACGTTGACGTAAGAGGTGAAGCGGGCAAGGATATGGAGCATATACCGTCCGGAGAACTGGTTCAGACTGAACTTTGTAATACCCTCCACACCGATATCCATCTGACGAAGTGTCCGCACAAAAACCATGCCAATCGTCTTGATATCCTCGTTACGGATAGCCTGCATCACATGGAAGAGCAGGTATTTATTGGTATTCCAATTGACCTTGCGGAAATTCAGAATACGGATCGTAGCAAAGTCATCCACGAACTTTGTGACCATCTGGATCTTTGTTTTCACGAGATCGTCGGTATCGTCATTCTTCACAGCCGCAATAACCAGCATCGTCTGCCACGAAAGATCACGGTTCGTGTTATAAAAAGCCTCTTCATATCCGGCAGTGAGCTTCTCTCCATACTGCTTCATCCGAAGGTAGAGATTTGTAACCCGCGTCATCTCCGTGAGCACAAACTCTTTGAAATCTTTCGGCTTCTCAAGCCCCATCTTCTGCTTGGCATTGTTTCTCACCCAGGTGTGAAACTTCTCACCTAGCAGCTCATAGTCCTCGTCTTTAGCGCCTTTCTTTGTCTCGCGGAGGGAGTTTGCATACTTGGCCCTAAGCCAGACTGAGATAAAGTCCACGTCCTCGGTATTCACTACTCCGCTGGTGTCATAGGACGAGGCATCCTTGATCCTGTTGATGTTATCCTGCCATACATGATTAACAGAAATTCTGTCTTCCTCTGCCACCTGCTGAATGATATAAGCCTTCAGCATCTCAGCGCTGTTCAGACTAAGGCCGCGATCATTCATTGTCAAAAAGATCGTGTGTGCTTCATCCTCAGAGGGTGTATCGATCTCAAGAAGCAGCACTTTCTCGATCAGCCAGTAGATAAAATATGGCAGAGCCTCTCCTTTCAGGTCATCCGGGAAGTAATCCACAATGTCCTGATAACGGTCGACCATGGTCTTGGTACTCTCATTTACAGGAGTATATGTCGAATCCTCCTGAAGAAGCGCCTGCATACAGGCCTCACGTTCCTTCACATCAACATTGAAGCTCTTCTTCCCGAAGTGGTCCGAATAGATCAGGGTATCCAACTTCACAATGCTGTCGGGGTCCGCTGCCGTCTTTTTCTGAAGATTATTCAAGTAAATCAGGAGCAGCGTCAATGACGTCAGTCGCTGCTGGCCATCAATGATTTTCTTTACAGAGCCACCAGTGCAAATGATGCAGCCCATGTAATAGAAGCCATACCGCATGACCTCTTCTGGTGTATCATGGTCATCCGGATTATAGAACTCCTCAAAGGTGCTCTGAAAATCGTCAAGCATCTGAGTGATCTGCTTCTGCCCCCAGCGGTACTCTCGCTGGAAATAGTCAACAGTATATTTTCGCTCATTCAGAATCGTCTTGAGCGTATCTGTTTTATCTATTTTCTGCATTGCTATACCTTTCTATCACAGCTCTTTCTACTGGTCCTGCTTGCTCTTAAACATTGTCCCAATACCGAAATACTTCTCAAAGAAGGCTTAGATTTTTGCTGCCATTTTTCAGAAAAACAATCCATCCATGATTAGCTTGACTGTTTCTGCTTGTAGAGCGTATATATACGTACCTCAAAGTCTGGGGTTAGTTTCGTAGTATATATGTACATGCCAAAAGGAAAAGGCACACACAAAGAAAACGGAGGACAAAACCATGTGGAACAAAGGAAGCCTTTTAATACCAACAGACGACGGAGAGAAAACCTGCAGATACTGTGTAAAGACTTGCAGCGAGGACAGCGAGACCTACGGAATCGAAGGCGGCAGAATCATAAAGATGGAGATCAGGGTTGACGGAAAGCAGACCCTCCCTATAAAGTCAAGTGATTTTCCTTTAAAATAAAGGATTTTTCAATCTTCCTCAGTTAAAGATGAGCCGATTGTCGTGAGCATTTCTGTGTATCTGGTACGAAAATAGCGTATTTTG
>Ga0256404_1012689_pt1 | contig 10899 bp, 12 predicted proteins | sample RumenRJG_01DNA_FD_185990 | JGI IMG/M metagenome (GOLD analysis project Ga0256404, IMG submission 185990) | Bovine rumen microbial communities from Lethbridge, Alberta, Canada - RJG_01 | ecosystem: Host-associated > Mammals > Digestive system > Stomach > Rumen | place: Canada: Alberta | collected...
GTAGAGCTCATCATAGTCGCATTTTGTGCCCTCAGCGATATCCAGCAGGATCGAGGCATAGCGGACGGCTTGTTCGAATCCCGACACATGGATGTCCACCGCGCAGCCCGTCAGATGGTTGCTCGTAGGCGATCCGCCAACCAGGCGGTTCACCTCCGGCGAACGGTAGCCCGAGTTGATCACCAGTCCCTCAGGATGGTACAGCGTGTTATAGCTGTACCTTAGATCCTCCAACCAGTTCTCACAGAGATTCCTGAGGTTCTCAATCACCACCCTACTCGGGATATTCCCGTCAGCCGTCTTGTGATTCGTCTTCGTCATCTCTCCGAGTGTAAAGTGAGGCGATAAGCGAAGGCCATAAAGCTCACTTAATTTCATGTTCTTATTCATTTCTACTTGTTTCATTTTATACCTTTTTTACTTATTAATAAACTTTGGGGCTTTCTTAAAACTGTCAACTGTCAACTGTAAAACATACCCCCTCGACTTCCATTGATAAACCATCATCCGCGTATTATCAGTTTTCATACCTTGTTGCAGACGTACGCGCTTAGCATCCTCGATGGTGAATTCATCAGGCAGCAACTCCAGCAGGTTTCTCGGGCCTCGGGAGCCGATTCGGTCTCCGTCATGGGTGGCGCGTTCGATGTCATCCCCGAAGAAAGCCATCTTGCAATACATATCATACTCCAGACTCCATCTGGTAAAGTCCTCTATCGACTTCTCCCATTTCTGACCATTAGCGACATACAGTACACAGGCTTTCAGCCAGGCGATCACGATGGCGCGATGCGACAGGTTCCAATAGGCATTGTTCTGCGATAGTCGGGCAAACTCGGCACAATCCTCCTGCATCTTCTTAGCCAGTTTGTAGGCTTGCGGACAGTCGATCAGCCCTCGGGCATTGGTCAGATTGTCGATGTAAGGTTTCAACTGCTCGTCGAACTCGGCATCATACTTTCCATAGATCGGCTGCTCGGCTCCTATCTCCACCTCGGGGATCGTGCAGAAGTTGATTCGGCTGATAGGACCGTCGGTGAGCACCCGGCTGAAGAACTTACGACCTTTCTGAATGGTGGTACAGGCGTTCCAGTTGAATCGGCACTTCGGACGGGCAGTGACGCTTTGCGTGCCCACTCGGGTTTGACCGTATTCGGCTCCCGGGTCGAAAGCAAGACACATCAACTGGAAATGCTGCTTACCCGTCTGACCTTTCAACTGTTCAAAGAGATCGAGTTCATTCAGTTTCACATACACGAAATGACCTTCTGCCTCGTCCATACGGGTCACGAGCGCGGGCTTTGTCATATCGGGGTCGATCTGCTGGATCACCAGCCCCTCAGGTCGCATCATCTTATCCTTATTGGCACCTTTCTTCTGACAATCCTTCTTCCACTCGTTTTCCCGTCGGGTGTTCTCCTCATCACGGCGTTTGATGTCGGCCATGATGTGATTGATAGGTTCGTCGATACAACCTTTACCAGCACCCGTTCCAGCCATCAGGCAGTTCATCAGCGTGGCTTCATGCTCCACATTGTCCGTATAACAGAAGCGCACCTCGCACAGATGTGTTCCCAAAGGCGGGAAGGCTGCATTGGCCACAGCGGGCTTGTAGATCTCAGGTGTGTTCTTTGTCAGCAGTTCAATCAACTTCGGCATCTTCTTCGGCATCGGTGGTGGAGAGAGAACGGCTGGCGTGTCTGAGGTCTGATCACCATAAGAGTTCAACCTTTGACTGCCCGTAAAAAGTGTTTCCTGCCACTTGGGAAGTCGTTGCGTAGGGTTGTAGTAATTGGCATAGAAGGCATTAACCAACTCTTGGATGTTCTCATCTTTCCAATGCTCGGGCATCAGTTCTGCCAATATGCCGTTGGCCTCTTCTTTTGTGAGCAACTGGGTAGCACCACTCAGGAACACCTTCACCGTTGTATGCCTACCGCCTTCATTCAGGAAGTCGCTTTTCTCGAGTCCCTTTTCCTTGATCACGCCTTTGGCAATATAACGTATGCGCTCATCGGCACAGCCTACTGACTTCGGGCTCTCTGGAGAAGCATCCCGACACTCTTCCGACTGCGATTTTGCAGCAGCTACAGCCTTCTTCGAATCTCCTGTATCCTCCCAAGGCTTATAGTGCTTATTCGCTTTTTTAGCCCCTTTGGGCACCTCTTCCAGCCCATTCTTCTCCCGCTCCTTCAGGCGCAAAAACTCCTGTTCACACTCTTCAGCCGTCATCGGCTCGTCGAAAAGCGCATCATCCAGATAAGGCAGATCCTCATCAGAGCCACTTGTAGAGAATACAATCCTGTTAAGGTTTTTAGCATTAGTGTCCATCTCGATACGAAGCACAGTAGCCACCCTCACCTGATTCTCAAGAATGGTCGTTCCTGGTTGTCGGCGGCATACCAGATGCCAACCGCCGCCCGGACTCTTCTCCAGCATCATCAGCCCGATGGCATCTTTCTTCGAGAGCACCAGTTCCTTGATGGCATCCGACTGCGCAGGATCATAGCAATCCACATCGTGGAAGAAGTAGCTGCCAATCCGTTCGCACCCAGCCAACTTGCCCTCAGCATGCCCAAGATTATAGGCCAGTTGAAGCAGCTTGCACTTCGCCTTCTGGTCACCCCTGCGAGCCTTAGCCAAATTCTCCAGATTCTCTTTCGAGTTTCTCAGCGCCATCAGCTCCTCGCGGTTCTTGACGGGAGTGATGAATTTCACCACTCCCAGATAGTAGATACTATAGATCATCGGCTCAGTCCTTTCTCTTTCAGATGATTAATCACCTGTGTCATACCTTTTCGTAAGATCTTAGGCAGATCGGCACGCATCTCAGCAGGCACCGTGAACGTCACGCGGTCACGACCATCATCACAGAACGACAGACTAACATAGTCTCCCTGCAGTTCGGGCTTCTTTCTGACGCGTTTTTTGTGGATGAAGTCAAACGAGCCGTTGCTCAACATCTGACCTCTTCCCCAGCCGCTAAACGGCTCAACCAATCCCACACGCGGATCGTCAGGCATCACCTGCACATAATCCATTCCACACTCAGTCTTGCTTACTGCCACCAGGGCGTTCAGCGTTGTTGTCTTAACTGTCTTGTCGATATTATTCTTTTCCATTGTTTTTGTTGAAATTGCGAGCTTCGGAAAAGCGAAGGTAGTTGAGCTCATTTCATCGATACTTCTCCGCCCGTTCTTTCAACTCTGGGTTAATTACTTTTTTACCTTTTTACCCTTTTACCTTTTCACGATTTCCGTCGCCACCACATCCATAAACATCTGTCCGTTGTACTCTCGGGCCTGAAACTTCAGCGTGGCAATCACGATGTCACCCTCACTGTACTGCAACGTAGCCAGATTACCCAAGACAGTCGCCACATAAGTCGGCTCATACTTGCCGCCCAGCTCCTGCAACACCAGCACGCGCTTGTTCAGCACACCGCCCTCACTCTTCTCACTCTTCACTGCAAAGCACTCACCGCACTTCATCACTCTTAAAATTCTTGCTTCCATAACTTTTGTAAACTAAATTAGTAATATTTGATAATTATTGTTTAATGCAGCAAACCTGCAATTTTCATCTGTTCACTCATCTCCCACGACTCACACACATTCAGCGGATCCACACAATTGCCACTGATGGAGCAATATCGCTTTGTGACGGCACGCGTCAGATCCTTGTGGGCGCAACTGGCACAGCACTTCTTCACCCGGATGCCCTGCCCATTCCTGGCCCATTCGAAACGATCCACTTGCGGGTTTTCCTTTTTCATCTCTGGCAGCGCGGTCTTTTTGTTGTAAGAGCCCCACTTCCTGTTCAACTGATATAAGCGAGGATCGTTCTCATTAAACTGGCATACGCTGAACGGACATTCCTTCTTACAAACCAGCCGCTTGACGGTTTCAACGACAGTTGCTCTCACCGTTCGGTCAGAAACCGTGCCCACCCTCTTATATTTATCCAGGCATTTGTAGGCTCCCAAAACACCCTCTTCCACCAGATCGAGAAACGATAGCGAATTCATCAGCAAGCTGTTTTGATAGGCGATCCTGATGATCATGGGAATGTAGTTCTTGACGAGGGTGTCGATCACACCCGGTTTCTGCAACTGCGAGAGCATACCCTGCTTCACCTTACTCGGCAGTTTGATGATCTTCTCTGCATCGTTCAGGAAAAGCTGGACGTTCATATCCTGCGACTCCCTTAGTTCTTGAATAATCTGTTTGTACTTCATTTTTGCTTTATATTTTTATCGTTAAATTATTGTTTCGTCGGGCATCATTTCTGATTTCCGTCGGCAAAATTAAGCACAAAAAAATCGCCTCAATTTCTTGAAGCGATTTGGTAATGATTTGGTAACGATTTGGTAAAACTAACGCTGTAAGATGTATGTTTTTCCTAGTTCTTCGGCCACTTTAAAGGCTATTTCCCGACACCAGGAATAAGCCCCCCGATCCATATTACTCACCTTGACTTCTGATTTGCCAAACGGATCACAATCCATAAAAGACAACTTGCAGAATCTCCTGATATTATGATAGGAACATGCGTACTCTTCGGCCAACTCCAGATGAAGCGTTGCAATCTTATCACAGAATTCCTGAGGATCAACGGGATAATTGCATTTCCATCTGAGACACCAGTAGGCGCCAGCCCACCTCTGCTTAGAATTAATCACCTTGCCCTCACCCACACAAGCCAGCAAGGCCTTCGCCACCTGCTCGTCGGAAAAGCTATTCTGACCACTTTCGCTTTTCCCCTGATACACGGTGCCGTAATAGTTATTGGTTTGGGTCTGGATAATCTGGTTGCCAGGACTGTAGATATGAACCACGAAACCATTTTGGTTTTCATTCTCCATGCTTCAGCCCTCCATAATTATGTTGTTCCTGTACAATCTGATTACCCGGACTTTTGATACTTACCTCAGACACATCCTCAATGCGCACTTCTCCAATCTCCTCTTCCCTAATCGTCAGATAGAGGTTCACATTCAGATTGTTGACCTGAAGGTTTCTTGTACCAAGGAATTTGTGGTAGAAGTAAAAAAGGTTCTTAATGATCTTGAGGCCGCAAATCTTCTTTGCGACCCCATGTTGACTGCCGGGCAGATGTTTTGAAGTTGTTTTGGTTTCCATTATTGATAATGAATTTATATTTTGCCCGCAAAGATACAACCCGACATAATACATAAGTCGTTACAGTGCAGGAAAATCTTTCATTTCTTCACATGATTTAACAGAAAAACCGTGTTCCAGCCTGAATCTGACCTTTGTACTTTTCAATTCTACGATTTTATCAAGCGCGAATGAGAAAAAACGACCGCATTTCATTTTGCCTACCAGATACCAATTCTCATTGCATTGCACAAAGTAATATGGCTCCACCTTCTCATAGTACTTGATGCTCCCCCCATCTTGCAGATAGCCGATATTCGCCATCACATTTCGGAGCATACAATACAAGATCTTATCAAATTTGGCATTCTCTTCTAATTTTGGATCCAATATAATTCTATTATGGATCTCAGAATCCTTGATGAGCATCTGATTGATGGCTGCGTTCAACAATACCGTCCGGTCGTTATGATAAGACACCAGATCATCCTTTATATAATATCGGTGTCTCTTGTCACAGCCGATTCTCACGCCAAGAATCTCTTCAAGGTCCCTACGATGTCTAGCAAAAATCTGTCTTACCATACTATTACCATCACTGAGTCTCACTTCTTCCATCCACATCTCATTGATCTCGTCGAAAGTCAGCGGACCAAATTCGAGGATGGTATAATACAGCCAGGTGTAAGTTTTCAAAATGAGTGCTGGTTTCATGTCTTTTTCTTATTATATTATTGCCTGAATAATCTTTTCGAGGTGCAAAATTACAGAAAAGCCCACACAAAAAAGCAAGAGAAACCACTTTTTATCGTTAAAGTTTGTAAAGAAATCGCATAAGATTTTGGTTATGTAAGATCAATTAGCTATTATACAAAAATTGCTTGCAGCAAAGCCGCAAGCATATTCAGATATTGTAATGTTTCTATACCAATTTCTAGAAACGGGAGAAATTTTTCCTTATTTAGATGTCATCATCCTCCAAGAAAGGTAACCGTACCTCAATATCTTCGCGACACATAAAGCATTCTGTCTGCGTGTCCTCTGTCTTCATGATATCTGGAATCTTTCTGCGATATGTAGCATATGTCTTTGCATCCTCTATCTCTTCTCGTCTGGCCTTGCTGATGGCGGCAAATTCTTCCTCACGTTCTATACCAAGGAACCTTCGGCCAAGTAGATTAGCGGCAATACCTGTAGTACTGCTTCCTGCAAATGGATCGAGAATCCAGGCACCAGCTTCAGTAGATGCCAAGATAATACGGGCGAGTAAGCCCAATGGCTTTTGTGTCGGATGTTTAGTACATTTCTTCTCCCAAGGAGCTATAGCGGGTAGCCGCCACACATCAGTCATTTGAGTGCCTCCATTGATGTGCTTCATCAGGTCATAATTATAATAATGTGCGACTTTCTCCTTTTTTCTTGCCCAAATAATGAACTCCGTCGAATAGGTAAAGTAACGACATGAAATATTGGGCGGTGGGTTTGTCTTTGCCCAAGTGATGACATTAAGGATCTTATATCCTAACTGAGTCAGACAAGTAGCAACGGAGAAAATATTGTGATACGTTCCAGAAATCCAGATCGTGCCATTATCCTTTAGTTTCTCCCTACATAGTGAGAGCCATTTGATATTAAAAGCATTGATTTCATCCTGAGACATACTTTTATCCCATTCACCTTTATCCACGCATACCACCTTACCGCTCTGTACACTAATACCACCGCTGGAAAGAAAATAAGGTGGGTCTGCAAATATCATATCGAACTTATAATTGAACTGCGGAAGCAGCTCAAACGTATCGCCATGAAGCAGATTGAAAGCATGATCTGGGGATTTGTAATAAGCTTTAAGCATTATTTCAAAATCTCTATGAAGGAATCAATACTTGTAAGGTTATACACACTTGGAATATTATTATAGGCTTCTTCAAGTTTGTTACGTGCAGATTTCCATCCAATACCATCAGTTATCCACACAAACTCAAAGCCTTTTACGGAATTCACTTTTGGGGCTAATTCCGTATAAGCACGCGCCACCTCGTTGAGTTTTGATCCTCCACCACTATAAAAGTTCACCTCTATAAGATATTTCTTCTTTGAGGTCGTGATGAAGAAGTCAAAGCGTTTTTCGTCAGTACCTAGAACTGACAACTCTGGGAATTCCGACGAATAGACTTCTTGACGGAATTTGATGCCACTATCTCTTAATATCTTAGCGACGGTATTCTCCATAATATGCCCGCTACGATTCTTACGAGCATTTGTATCGAGGCCTGTTTCAATTCCAAAGACATAATCTACAAGGTTCTTGATGCGACGCGATTCAAAAATGTCTGCCAAACCTGTCCCCTCTAAGAATTCAACAACCTTTTTCTCTGACTCAAAGTAACTTTTCAGTAATACAATATTGCCATCTTTATCTACAACAGGCTTCTTCCCTTCTTCTCTGACGGCAATTAAAATACCCAAGACCTCAAAAACTTTGTGGTCTCGTTTCCAAATCTCTGATACACCCTTTGCCAAGTTTTCCTTGCCAATCAGATAGTTGAGTGTATTCAAACTCATTTCTACCTCTGCCACATTAGCAGATATCTTGTCGAAATCACAGAAGAAATCCAAAGTCTGGTTCGTCTCTTGCAGTTGAGACATAAAAAGATTAAAGTTCTTATTCATAGTTTCTAATTACTAATTCCGTTAACTTCCCACGCTTTTCAGGATTGGCATTGATAAAACGCGATGCATAGACTCGCTCTATCTGATACTCTTTATATAGATCCTCAAAGAATGTATCTTCAGGGTTTTTAGCAGAGCAATCTGCGTTGCTCTCCATCCATAAACATTCTTTTTCAGAAAGTTGATGACAGAATGTGGCAAGTGCCCGTTGGTCGTCATCATTGAAATCACCTTTAGCGTATGCTGTAAAACTTGATGTAGCATCCAATGGACGATATGGAGGATCAAGATATACAAATGTAAGGCCATCAATGTGCTTCAATGTCTGAGCGTAATCGCCCAAACAAATCTCTACTTGTGCGGATTGCAGCAGTTGGCTGTCGGCCCTCAACTGTTTGGCATTGCATATCGTGGGATTGGCATATTTACCAAAAGGAACATTGAAATAGCCCTTTTTGTTTACTCGGAAAAGACCATTAAAGCATGTCTTATTCAAAAATAATAATTGAGAAGCACGTTCTATACTATCGCCTATATGTTGGTTATATTTTTCACGAACTTCATAGAACAACTGACTACGTTTATCTTGGTCAGTAATAGCCAGATATTCTTTTTCTATTTTATCAAGATTCGCAATTAGCGTTTCAACATCATCCTTGATAATCCGATATGTAAGAATTAAATCCTCATTGACATCGTTAATGACGGCCTTCCTGATGTTGTTAAAATGCTGCAACATATAGAATAGCATTGCCCCACCACCTACAAACGGCTCGATGTAAGTAAATGGTTCTTTGCTTATTCTCTCTGGCAGATGCTCAGACAGCTGACTTAATAATTGTCCTTTGCCTCCTGCCCACTTCAAAAACGGTTTTGCTTCTATGCTCATTGCTCTTTTGTCGTTTGGCTGCGGACAAAAGAAAGCGTACCCACCTCCAGTCATCCCTTAACGAAGGCCGTCCACCACAGAAGCCCATACAGAGAGATGAAAGGAAGGGGTACGCCTATACAGCATAGGCGTATCCTCATCCCCAGAGACTCTCTGTAACTACTATTAGTTTGGTGGACTGTTTTCGTTAAAAGTCTCTTAGAACTTAGATACTGCTATCTAATTCCACAAAGTTAGCCAGCGCTCATAGTGAGCAATTAGCGGTTGCAAAGTTAAGCATTTCTCTCGACAAAACAAGCGTTCCGCCTTGCTTTTTCACCTTTTCACGCTGATTTCTGTTTCTACGTAGTCAGAAGCATTTAGAATAATTTCGCAATTCCGATACATTTGTCTCACTTTGTCAATGGCATCTGCTTCACAATCAGCTTCCATCTCAACCGTGCGACTTAGTGTCTCCGTTATTTCAATTCTGTACTTCGTCATACATCATGCAAAATAACACAAAAATAGTGAGATAAAAGCAATTAGATCAAAAATTAACGAAATAGATCAAAATAGATCAAATCTGCATAATAGAGACCTTGCAGAGCTTTATCGTGTAACAACAGGTAGTCTCAACACGCTGTAAAGCGTAGTCCGTGCCATTCCTCAAAAGATATTCTCTACGTTTGTCTGTCTGCGGCCAAGCTTAAGAGACGTTTGAAATTTATAGTATGTGGGATCTTTTTGGTTTAACATCGCAAGGACGGTGCAAGCCGAATGCAATCAAATATGTTTGAATTGCTGAGGCGCAGCCCGCTCTCGCAGCCTTTAGGATGCAGAGATACGAACTCTTTCTGAGATTTCTAAATCTTTTGCTACTTTTTCGTCATCTTTCCGTAGACTTAAACAAGCATTCAAGGTGAGTTACTTCAGTTTCTTCAGTTTCTTCAATTGACAGTTTTCTAGGGAGGGGTATAGGATTTAATCTGGAATTTTATATATTATAATATTACTATATATATAATATATATATTATATATATAGTAAATTTCATTTTCAAGGTAAAGTATGTGCTCATGAGAAAACTGTCAACTGTCAACTGAAGAAATCAGAATGCGATTTTTCAGGTGCGTGCTTTTTTGCGTGTCTTTTTTGAACAAAAATTTGGAATACGCTTGAAAATTTAGTATCTTTGCAGTGTCAAATGAAAGAGGTCGTAGAGGCGGCCATTAAGGATAAAAATTGCGAGCATTAAATCTAGAAATTGCGCGCATTAATGGTAGCAAGATTTTCCTTTAATGGTGGTCGAAAACGGCTCAATCAGGCGACAACGAGAGAACTAACAAAATTTTTAACACAAAAACTAAACTAGATTAAATTATGGCTATTAAAGTAATTGCACAACTGCGTGAAGTAAAAATTGGTAAGAACCCGGGTAAGAAGTTCGTGATGCGTCCCGACCTCTACGTGCCCATCACCGAAAAGAAGGTGTTCCAGGAGGCTGCTACCCACTCAGGTATCTCCTCTGGTGTGATCAAGGCGGCTTGGGATGCTGCTGGCGAAGTGATCCGCACCTGGGCGACCGAAGGTCACTCTATCCCCCTGCCTGGTCTTGGCACGATGCGCTTCGGCGTTCGCTCGAAGGCGGTAGAGAAGTTGGAGGACGTGAAGGCGAACCTGATCAGCGTGCGCCGCATCATCTTCACCCCGAACGTCGATGTGAAGGACGAGCTGAAGAACACCTCGATCCAGATCACCTGTCTCGATGAGGACGGCAATGTGCTGAAGCGTGTGACCTCTGGGGACTCGGGGGACATTGAGGACAATGACCCTTCGACAGGCTCAGGGACCGAATCAGGCTCAGAGACCGTAAATAATGGCTCAGGGACCGTACACAATGGCAGTGGCATCATCCCTACCCCAACCGATCCTGAAGACGATCAGCCCGATTAAACTTCAACTTGGGGGCAGTTCAGCCTAAGGGCTGCCCCTGAGAGTAAAAAACTAAAGAAAGAAAGGAGGGAAATATGAGCAAGAAAGAGACTGCTAAGTTTATTGTTCAGATCATTGCATCCATCGCATCAGCGATCCTGACTGCACTGGGAGCTACGTCCTGTATGGATTTCTAAGATAAAACAAAGAGAATGCCTGTTAATTAAGTTTAATGGGCATTCTTTTTTCTTCTTTGCTTACAAAACACATTAATCATGCAGTAACGGAAGACTTCGTTTTCGT
>Ga0256404_1012690_pt1 | contig 10899 bp, 5 predicted proteins | sample RumenRJG_01DNA_FD_185990 | JGI IMG/M metagenome (GOLD analysis project Ga0256404, IMG submission 185990) | Bovine rumen microbial communities from Lethbridge, Alberta, Canada - RJG_01 | ecosystem: Host-associated > Mammals > Digestive system > Stomach > Rumen | place: Canada: Alberta | collected...
TTAATGTAAGGCTCTCATTTGTTACCTTTTCCATTACATACTCACTCATTAGTGTTTCTATTTTTTCACGTGCACCTGCCATTTTATAAGCCCCAGTTGCCGTTTTCGCTTTGTTAAATATTCCTTGGTTATTTACAGCTAAATTAATTGTTACACCCGCTAAAATTAATAAAACCCATTAAGTTTTCTATGACAAGTCATTCAATGGACTAAATTTATAATTTATTGTTACTTGTTTTTCATTATCAATTTCAATTTTATCAATTAAAGAAGTTAGCATATAATTTGTTATATTCTCTGTTTTTAGAAATTCTGTCATTACTTTTTCATAATCTACAATTCTTCTTTCAAAACTCATATTTTCAAGTTCAGCTAACTGTTTTTTCTTTTCATCTCTTTCGTTTATCTTATTATTATAAAGTCTTTCAAAATCTTCAACAGATATAACCTTATTTAATTTATCTTCATATAAATTATCAATTTGCATATCTAAGACTTCTAAATACTTTAATATTGCACTTTTTTCTTTCTTAATTTTGCTCTCTTTATCATTAGAATTATTTTCATTATCTACAATTTGCTTTACTTTGTTTTTATCTAAATATTTTTTACATATTTTCTGGACTTGTTCAATAATTGCTGTTTCAAGTTTATAATAGTTCATTATGTGTGGTGTACAAATTCTTTGTAATGGTGCTGTTGCATAACTAGAACATCTCAAATATCTTGTATGATTTCCCCTACAATCAACTGTTGTTGTCATTTTCTTTCCACATTCTTTACATACTATAAGTCCTCTTAACAATAGATTTAATGATTTTGTTCTCGTTCTCTTTTTACTTTTAATCATTTGTTGAACTGCATAAAATTTTTCTTTGTCTATTATTGGCTCATGAGTATTGGGAACTATTATCCAGTTTTTTTCTGGCACATCAACTATCTTTTTTAATTTATAATTGATTTTTCTTTTTTTGCATTGTACCATATTTCCTATATACATCTCATTGCTTAATATTCTTCTTACTACCTCTGGATACCATCTATTATTTTGTCTTTGCATATTCATTAATATTGATGGTGTTGGTACTTTATTATTTGTTAGTATATATGAAATCTGTAATGGAGAATTTCCTTCTAAATATAAATCAAAGATTTGTACAACTATTTTTGCACATTTTTCATTTACTACTAATTTATGCTTATCTTCTTTTGATTTATCATATCCAAATGGTGCATATCTTCCCATGAATAATCCTTGTTTTGCATTTTTCTGTTTTGTACTTCTTACTTTTTTTGAAGTATCTTTTGCATAAAAATCATTCATTACCGCTTTAAATGGTAATGTATCTGCTACACCATTATCAATTGCTGAATCATAATTATCTAATACTGATATTACTCTTACATTATTTTTAGGGAAATATTTTTCTATATATTCTCCAAAACCAATATAATCTCTGCCAAGTCTTGAACTATCTTTTACTATTACCATATTTACTTTTTTATCTTCAATGTCTTTTATCATTCTCTTAAAAGCTGGTCTTTCAAAGTTAGTTCCACTAAAACCATCATCTACATAAATGTCATAAATATTTAGATCATTTTCTTTTGCATATTTCATTAGTAAATCTCTTTGATTTGTTATACTTTGACTTTCTCCTTGTAAATCATCTTCATTTGATAATCTACAATATAAAGCACAATTGTATTTTATACCGATTGCTTACTATCACTTAACCCTCCTATTCCTAGTAAGCCTCGCCTATAATTTATACACATAGTCTATTACTTTTTTGATGAAAAGTCAATAACTAAGAAGTTGTAAAAATCGTTAAAAATGATAAATTATAGGTTATTTTTGCTTACTTAAATATTTTTTAAAATTATCTTATATTTATTATTCGTATTTTTAATTTTTTATAAATTGATTCATTTTCATTTGATAAAATAATTTAAAAGCGTTTTCTATTGTATTTCTAACATCTATTCCATTATTTTCTTTGAATTTGTTTATTATTACAATTTCATCTTTCTTTTTATTATTTTTTAAATTTCCCATACTGATACCTCCCTGATTCTTTATTACAATACTTTTGAAATATAAAAATATTGGGAAATCTATTGCCTTTTGTGCACCCATTTGTTATAATATGTATAGAGATTAAGGGTAATAATTTCCCATATTGATGTTTGATAATTTAAAAATCTCTTATTGAGAATTTAGAAGTTCCATTTCTAAATTCTCTTTTTTATCTTTTGAATTTAATATCATAAATAAAAAAGCAAAAAAATAACACTCTATTAAAAGTGCTAATTAAACCATTATTTATTTACTTGCATTAAATCTATTTTATAGTTTTAAGCTTCTATTTTTATTAAATTTAAATCGCTTTAATTTAAATTTATTTATTCTGCTTAATTTTACATTTTTACTTTCATACGCTTGATTTAATGCTATTGGGATTTACTACATTGCTAATTCTTTTTGGTGCATTATAGCCTGCATTAATATCGTTTTTCAACAATAAATCACTTGAATTATTATCGTATGTATATGCACTACGATTCCATTTTGCAAAAGTAATATCATTCATCTTTTTTGGAGCTGATAAAAATTTTGCATCTTTATTTTGTTGTGCCTGCATTTTAGCATATTCTTCTTTATCAGCCTGCCTTTTTTTATTTATGTAGTTTCTTTTACAATCTTTATTTTTTTCTTTAGTTTGCTGTTTTCTCATTTCTTTTTCATCTGCATACTTATCATTCTTTTGAATGATCTTTGTTACATAAGACTTTTGAACATTAACTTTGTTGGCTATATCTGTTGGCTTTTGATGTTCATCATAGAAAAGTCTTGATATTTCCTCTTTTTTAGTCATTTGCTATTCCTCCTTTCTTTAATTTTCAAGTACTTTTGCAGAATTATATTGACCATGCAATCCAGTTTTGGAACACAATATAAGTGTAATTTTGCAAAGACTTGTATTCCTATAAGTTCACTTATTTTTCGTTGGTGAATTTTTATTCTACAGTTTTTAACAATAAGTTTTTCAAAAGGTATTGTAATTATGCTAATATTATAGTATAATATATTTAGAATGTCAATAACAATTTGTATTTTTTTATAAATTGTTTATAAAATTTTATAGAATTGGAGGAAAGTATTGAAATGACTAATGATTTGCCAAATGCTGAACATTTTGAAAACTTTTTTATTTGGTTTGATGATAATGAAAAAAAAGAATATTACTCAACACCTTTGTACTATTACAAAGCTACTTTCAATATAGATTATGAAAACAATATAAGAACAATAAAATGGAAAGAAAAAGAAGGAACTGACCAAGGATTAAAACATCCAAGTAGTTTATATCTCCCTTTTAGTGAAAGATTAGGAATGTTTGTTCTTAATTTTTTAAATGCAGACCTTTCTTCTTATGAAACAGCATATAAAGACTTTTTCTATATGTATGGATTTGAAATATTAAAAGATATTGATGATGATTATAAATTTGAATTAAAAAATAGATATGGTGATGATGATACATATTTGCAGGAAACTGAAAAAATATACAATAATCTAAAAGTTCAAATTATTGATATACAAGAAAATATTAGAAAAGCAGTTGACTATATTTATAATATCAATGAAAATGAAGAGTTAAAAGGATTTACTCATACTCAAAGGTATGCTGTTTATTTAATTAAGAGAATTGGAAAACTATATTCTTATAGCAAAAATGATAAAGTAATTTTAGATAATTATTCTAATAAATACAATGAACTGAATCATTTTACTGAAATAGAATTACTAACAAAATTAAAAAAGCAAAATATGCTAATCTCTATGTCTAATACACATCAAAGTAATGATATATCAAGTATTTGTTATGCAATAGTTGAAGAATTATCTAAAATTGATAATTATCCAATTAAAAAATGTCAAAATTGTGGTAAATATTTCATACCAATTAAAAAAACAGATGAAATTTATTGTGATTATCCAAAACCAAGTGGTAAAACTTGTAGAGAACAGGGTGCTTCTATTCTGTACAACAAACGATTGCAAGAAAATTCAGCTTATAGTGAATATAGAAAAATGTATTTGCAAAAGTTTAATTATGCAAAGAAAAATAAAGATAATAAATCTATTCAAAAGAATTTTGAAAATTGGAAAAATGAAGCAAAAAAATATATGTCTAAATTAAAACATAATGAAATTAATGAAAAAGAAGTATTGGAATGGATTAAAAAAAATAAGTAAATATTATAAAACTGAGATTACACGTTTGTAATCTCAGTTTTATTTTTTTCTACCAAAGTAATTTTACTTTTTTCACATGTGAATTTACTAAAGCAACATCTGTTATATTTACTTTGCCATCATTATTAACATCTGCTCTTGAAAGTTCTTCACCAGTAAGAATTTTTACTTTCTTAACATGAGAATTTATCAATGCAACATCTGTTATATTTACTTTACCATCACCATTTACATCACCAATCAACTCTGAATTAACCATTGAATAATAACTAAAATGAGTAGTTTTAAACTTTGCATATTTTTTATTATCTATTGTTTCAATGCTTGTATCTAGTAAAGTATATGGTGTTTTAGAGTTCGTTGGATCAATATTATATATCTTTACTTTACTGCCATAGTCATTCGGTATTGGTAAATATACTGTAACATTACCATTTGGTTGGACTTCTTTTTTTGCATTATCCACTAATTTAATGTTAAATACTTCATATTTAGTATTGGTTGTTGTATTAGGTAATGTATTCATTATTTTTACCAAATTTTTATTTGTTTCAGAAGCTGTATCTAATTTATCAATTTCTAATACAACATTTTCTGGTACAACCTTTGTATTAGTTTCAATTATAGCTCCTGTTTTTGTATCTGTTTTTTCTACTTTTGTTAGTTGGTTATCTAATTTAATAATAATCTTTGTGTTTTTATATTTTTCAACAATAGCTTTTGTTTCTTCAGAATTGATATCTATATAGTTATTCGAAAAATCATATTCTGGATTATCATAGTCTGCATCTTCATCATAAGTAATATTATATTCTTTTAATATAGAAATATTTTTTATTTCATTATTAGAAAAATCTATTTGATATAACTTATCTAATAATCCATTTATTGGAGTTATATCTTTAATATTGTTGTTTGATAAATTAATTTTTAAGCATTTTATATATCCATCACCAGCAAACCATCCACCAAAGCAGTTAATTGGTTTTATACTTGAAATACCCTCAATACTATTTAAATTATTGTATGATAAATCAATTGCGTTAGCAGTAATATTATTTAAAGTAGAAACATTAATATTATTTTTTGATAAGTTAATAGTATTTAAATGTTTTATATATTGTAATGCACTAACATCTTGTATTTTATTATTTGATAAATCTAGTTCATCAATGCAGCTCAAATATTTTAGGCAATTTATATCACTACTTTTCAAATTTAATCCAGATAGGTTCATTTTATATGGTTCAAATAGTTCCTCCCCGCCTACATGGTCTCCTTGATTAAAATCATTTAGTTCTCCCTTGGTTATTTTCTTGTCATTATTACTATCAATTCCACATTCAATAAATTTATTCTTTAATGAATCTGTGATATTTAATACATCATTTCGTTCACCAACGGAACCATATTTTTGAGAATGCATAAACAAATAATTTTTAGTATATTCATCATTTATTTTACCATTTTTACTTAATTCATTTAATGTTGATAAATTTTCTGAACCATCATCAAATCTGATATAATTGCCTCTAAAATCCATACAGTCTAAATTTGATGCTTTAAATTCTTTTAAAGCACTGATATCAGTAATATAATTATTGGCTACTGAACCCCAAATGCTGTCCAAGTTTTTTAATGGTGAAATATCTGTTATTTTATTGTTTGAAAAATAAAATTCGTGTATTCCTGTTAAATTCTTTATAGGTTCTAAGCTTGTTATATTATTTGAATCAGCATCTATTTCCTTTAGATTTTTACAGTATTCTAGTCCAGTTAAAACAGAAATATTTTTATTTTGTATATCCAAAGAAACTATGTTCACCATATCATTTTCTGTTATCTCTTTATCATTATCTATGTCATAATTATTTAGTAAGCATTCTTTTAAATTTTTGTCAGGTATATTTATCTTTTTAGTTTTATCTCCCTGAGTAATATTTTTCCATAATATTGATATATTTGCAGTATAAGAATTATAGTTTCCGTAGTCAGTTTTTGTTACTATATCTTCACTCTGTTCACCAACTTCATCATTTGAATTGATAGTTATTGTTTTATTTGTATTATCAACTTTTATATGTGAATCATTTGAATTAGTTGATATTTCAAAATTACTATTATATAGTTTATTTCCTGGCGTTACAATAGCTTTAATAAGTGGTGAAATGTCTTCAAATTTTATTGTTTTCTTTTGCCCTAATTGTATGCTTCCAACATATGATTTAGAACTTGGACAAATTTGTATTTTCTCGCAATTTAAAGTTTGCAATGAATCAACAAATTCTTGTTCTTCTTTCATGTATTCTTTGTATGATTCTACATTAGAATAATGAAATTTATAATCATAATATGTATTTAAATCAAGCTTTAATAATTTTAAGCTACTTACATTATTTAGTTCTTTAATATTTAAAATATTTTTTATATTTCCATTTAATTCAATTGTTTCCAAATTCTTTAGATTGCCAATACCTTTCAAATCGATTGTTCTATCATTTGAATAACCCCCTAATTTTAAGTAAGTTAAATTTGGAATTGAATAAATGTTATTATAATTATCAATATTTCCATCTATTTTTAGTGTTTTGATTTGCTTTAGTTTAGCAAGCTCCTCTGTATGTATTGTTCCATATCCTGCATATAAATCTAAGCTTGACAATTTAGTTAGTTTTTTTAAACTGCTTAAATTTTGTAATTGGTTGTCATTGCCATCATTTTGATTTATATCAATACTTATACTTTCCAAATTTGAAAGATTACTAAAATTACTAAAATCAAAACTATGTGGAAAATTACATAAACATATTTCTTTGAAATTTTTTGAATTTGACAAAAAATCAAATCCATACATTTTTGTAAATTCACTCATAAATGTTATTCTTTCTATGTTTGTTAAATTCTTTAATGGGCTTAAATCCATATCATTTTTTTGATAACAATCAAATGATATTTCTTTTAAATTTGTTGCATTTTCTATTCCTGATATATCTTTAACATCTTCGCTGATTGTTAACCTTGTTATATCTTTTAATTCTCCCTTTTGAATCTTACCATCATTATTAGTATCAATTTTAGGATAATTCGATTTTAGTAAACATTTTTTAAAGTTTTCATCTTTAAATTCGATTTCTTCGGAATCATCATAATCATCTATATAATATGTTATATTATTGTCTTTGAAATATTGTATAGTTTTTGCATTTTTTTCTTCGTTAGGATTTATTGCATTCCCTTTTAAATCAATATAATTTCCGCCAGATATTTTTATTCCATTTAAAGGAGAAATATCTGTAATACTATTATTTCTCAAATTCAGAGAGTAAAAACTTGTAAAATTTTTCACAAATGAAATATCATTAACTTTACATGAATCTAATCCAATTATATAACTTTTTTTAGGTGAATATTCTTTTAGTAAGTTTAGATTGGTTAATGTAAATTTGCTTAGCTGAATTGTATATAACTTTTCCAGATTATTAAATTTTTCCATATCTATTGTTCCATTATTATCAGATGCGGTAAAATATGATAATTTATTTAATTTTTCAACAAAGTTATAATTTATTTTTTTACTTTCATCATAATCATTATAATTGTAAATGCTTATGTAATTTAAATTGCTATAATTTTCCAGGCTTTCTATATTACTTAAATTGCTACCCGAATAATTAAAAGATTCTAATCCCACATTTAAATTATTTATATCTATTATTCCATATTGACATGTAATACTTTTTAAATTATTTAAATTTTTTAAATAATCTTTTAAATCTCCATATGTTATATATATAGTATCCAAATTTGTTAATTTTGAAATTTGAGAAATATCAGCATTATTTTTTATTCTTACAGTTAACTTTTTTAAATTACTTGCGTATTGTAAACCTTCTAGACTTGATATATTTTCATTTTGTATGTTTAAAGAAACTATATTGGTCATATCATTTTCTGTTATTTTTTTATCATTATCTATGTCATAATTATTCAACAAATATTCTTTTAAATTTGCATCAGGTATATTAATTGTTTTGTTTGTATCTCCTTGATTAACATTATTCCATAATAATGTTATCTCTAATCTATAAGATTCATTGTTTTCATAATTAGTGTTTACTGTAATAGTTTCTTGTTGTTTGCCTAGTTCACTATTTGCGCTAATAGTTATTGTTTTGTTTGTATTATCCACTTTTATATGTGAATTATTGTTATTAGAATCATCTATTATTTTAAATTTGCTATTATATAATTTATTTTCTGGTGTTACAAATGCTTTAACAAGTGGAGAAATATCTTCAAATTTTAGTGTTTTATTTTTTCCTAAAGGTATACTTCCAATATATGATTTAGAATATGCAGAAAGTATTTGTATGTTTTTGCAATTTAAAGCTTGCACTGAATCAACAAATTTTTGTTCTTTATCCATATCATTCTTATATGTTTCCACCTCATCATAACCGTCAGCAGGATGCATATTTATCTTTAAACATTTTAGGCTACTTGCATTATTTAATTCATTAATATTTAAAATATTTTCTATATTTCCACCTAATTCAAGTGTTTCTAATTTTGTTAAATTTCCAATACTTTTTAAATCAGTTGTTATATTACCCGAATGTCCTCCTAATTTTAAGTAAGTTAAATTAGGAATAGAATAAATATTACTATAGCTATCAATATTTCCATCTATTTTTAATGTTTTTATTTGTTTTAATTCTGCAAGTTCTTTTGTATGTATTGTTCCGTAGCCTGCATATAAATCTAAGCTTGATAATTTAGTTAGATTTTTTAAACTGCTTAAATTTTGAAATTGGTTATCATTACCGTCGTTTTGATTTATGTTTACGCAAATACTTTCCAAATTTGATAAATTACTAAAATTGTTAAAATCAAAACTATGTGGAAGATTATATAAATATATTTCTTTTAAGTTTTTTGAGTTCTCCAAAAAGTTAAAACCATACATATTTGTATATTCACAATAAAATGTTAATTTTTCAAGTGTTGTTAAACTTTTTAATGGGCTTAAATCCAAATTATTTGCTTCATAACCATTAAATGATATTTCTTTTAAATTTGTAGCATTTTCTATTTCTGATATGTCTTTAACATCACTACTAATATTTAAATTTGTAATATTTTTTAATTCTTCTTTTTGAATCTTTCCATCATTATTAGTATCAACTGCATTATTTATCAAGCATCTTTTAAATTTTTCATCTTTAAATTCTATTTCTTCATCACTATCGCCTTCTGTTGCAGCTATTGAAAGAGTTCCAAAAAATTGAAAAATTAGTATTGAAATAAGAATAACACTAATTATCTTTTTAAATTTCATTTCAACATTCCTCCTTAATATCTTTATTTACTTTGTTTTAATCATCTAGCATTTTTATTTTCTTAACATGTGAATTAATCAATGCTACGTCTGTTATATTAATTTTACCATCACCATTTATATCAGCTCTTGCAAGTTCTTCTCCTGTTAAAAGTTTTGTTTTCTTTACATGAGCATTAACTAATGCAACATCTGTTATATTAACTTTACTATCAATGCTTACATCACCTTTCATATTTATATCTTTATATAAAAGAATAAAATCTGAAAATTCATTACTTGATGTACTAATTTTATTATCATCTAAATTAATATTTAATAATTCTAATTCGTTATTATGTAGTTTTGCCATTGAATATTTTCTTTTTTGTCCTAATTTTATCTCTGGCATATTGTCTAATAAATTTACTTCAAAAGTAATGTTATTATCAAACTTTGTTATATTGCCAATGTGATGCTCTTGCTTTTGTTTATCAGTATGGGACAATTCCATTTTAACATCATATCCTCCAGCAATTTGCTTATCTTTCCCATATTTTGTTTTAACTTTGTCTTCTATATTTTTATATTCATTTGCTGATTTAATATTATATTTAACATCTATATTAAAATCGTTTCCATTTTCTGCTCCAGTTTCAATTTCATTTATTGCATCATTAACATTTGTGATATCTGTATTTGATGTATCTTTATCTTTTGTTATTGCTGTAATTATATCTGTTGCTTTATCTAAAACCTGACTATTTTCTTCAGAATTACTTATATTTGAAGTAATTTCATACACACTAACATCTGCACTTTGAGAAGCATTATTTATTTGAGCAGTTATTGTTGCATTTCCTTTTTTAATACCTGTAATTTGTCCCATATTGTTAATTGAAACAATAGAATTATCGGATGTTGACCAATTAATTTTATCATATATAGCATCTTCTGGAGTTATAGTTTTTCCTAGATATATCGTTCTTCCTACAGCAATAACGGGTTTGTTAGGTGATAAATCAATTTCATTAATTACTGTTGAACCATTTGGATTATAGAATATATTGTTTGAGCTTTTTGAATAATCACTATCTATATGTGTATTATCTCCTGCACTTGCTTCTGATAATACCTTAAATGATACTTCCACAGTTTCATTATTATATTTAAAAAATTTGTAAGCATTATTTATACTATTAGTTAAATCAATTTCAAACATTCCATCTTTAATTTTTCCATCATGTTTCCATATAAATAAATCTGTATATGTATTGCAATTCATTGAATATTCAACTTGATATAATCCTGCCTCTGG
>Ga0256404_1012691_pt1 | contig 10899 bp, 7 predicted proteins | sample RumenRJG_01DNA_FD_185990 | JGI IMG/M metagenome (GOLD analysis project Ga0256404, IMG submission 185990) | Bovine rumen microbial communities from Lethbridge, Alberta, Canada - RJG_01 | ecosystem: Host-associated > Mammals > Digestive system > Stomach > Rumen | place: Canada: Alberta | collected...
ATAGACGTAGCCCTCTCTGTCTGTCAGGGATACGCCAAGGCGCGCAAAGAAGGCGCAGACCTCCCGCTCCCGGATGCTTCCGAGAAAGGAGATGGGATCCTTGTCCGAGTCGGAAAAGAAGCAGTCTCCTTCCATCCGGAGATTTGTGAGGTTGCACCTGCCGTTTCCGGTGGCGTAGATCTTGTTTCCCGCCCGTTCCATCCTGTCAAGGACAAGGACCGGGAGGTCCGGAGCCGTTTCCCCTGCCGCGACCGCAGCGGAAAGCCCCGCAGGGCCGGCGCCGATGATGCAGAGGCTGCAGGTGAGGGCGGATGCGCTTTTTGTGGTTCCTTCTCTTTTCATTCCCGGATCACCCCGAGGAGCTTTGCAAACAGGCACACGTATTTTCCTCCCGGAATCTGGGAGACATTCAGAAGGTCGGCTGCCTGGAACAGGATCGAGAACAGCATGTAGAGCACGGTGTAGACGATGGCGAGCAGGATCACCCCGCCCACCGGAATGATCTCATAGGTCATGAAGTCATTTAGAAGCTCCACCGGGATCAGGGCGACGATTCCCGCAAGCAGGATGAGAACATAGTCCTGCAGGAACGAGAGGTCGGTCTGGGCGAGAAGTTCTCTCCTTCCAAGGATCAGGGCTGAGAGGTTGAAGGCAAGGAGGAAGAAAAACAGCGCAAGTCCCGAGGCCTCGATCGGAAACGGAAGGACCGATAAAAGGAGCACATAGGCCGCCGTCTGGACCACTGCCCCGATGACAAAGGACACTAGGAGCACCGCCTGGTAGCCCGTTGCGAGCAGCAGCAGGATCCAGAAGAAGGCCATGGCAAGGAGAAAGGCGGACCCGCAGGAGAGCTTGAGCGAAAGGATTGCCCCGTCCTTTGCCGCCTGGCCAAAGCCGCTGTGGCAGATCTGGATGATCGGCTTTGCGGCGCCAAAGAGAAACAGCGACACCGGGATGCCAAGATACGCAAGAAGCCGCAGCGTCATCGAGAACTCATAGCGCATGGTCTTCTTTTTCTGGTTGAACAGGAGCCGGTAGAACCTTGCCGGCATCGCCGAAAAGGGCGCAAACACAAGGCAGGCCGCAAGAAGCAGAACCGGCAGGCACCCGCCGAAGAATCCGCCGAAGGTGTTCATGTTGATGGCATGGCTTCCGTCTCCTGCGTATTCTGCAAAGCCGATGCGGTAGTCGATATAGAAGAGGACTGCCGCGAGGATCGCAGGGACCAGGGAGGGCAGAAGGAGCCTGCAGTAATAGGGCACCACCTCCGAGAGGTGCTCATCCCGGTCGATTGCCAGGGGCTCCTCCCGGGATTTGATGTTCCTGCTCACGAGGAAGCATAAAACCGCGGAGATGAGAAAGGTCAGTGTGAGTGCCGCCGAGATTCCAAGACCGAGCCCGGCCCCCGCATAGACGTAGATCAGCTGGTGCTTTCGAAGAAGGAGCCCGATCCCCGCCGCCTTGCCGGAGGCAAAGGCCGTGAGAATCAGGGTGATGACCACGGTCGCAGCGGAGAGAAAGCCAAGGAGAAACCGCACCACTCCCGATAGCCCCACCGAGAGCAAAAACCCCAGGGAGGGTCCCAGCTGCGAGCCGAAGACAAGCGCCGGGAGGAGCGAGAGGATGGCGAGGTAGCTGTACCGCTCGCCGAGGGCGGTTGCCGTCTGCACGCACAGGCACCCGAAGATCACTGCCGGGATAAACGAGAAGAGAAAGGTCGAGAGCCTTGCCGAGCGGTAGAACAGCATGGCATCTCCGATCTTGCCCCGTCGCATGCGAAGGCCCACCTGCTTTGCCACGATGTCGGAGCCTCCAAAAATCAGGGCAGCAAGAAAAAGGAGGCAGAACGCAAGGGGCACGCAGGCGTAGTACACGCTCGCCGCGCCCTGCGTCCCTGCCGCCGCAAAGACTGTGAAGCTCAGTGCTGCCAGATAGAGCAAACAGAAAGACAGGTCATGATTTGCCATCCGGATCTTGTTTTTTCTCGGCACAGTTAGTCCTCTCTTGTGATGCCGAGGGCCTGGAGGGCGGCTTCCTGCTTTGCCTCCATCACCCCCGCTTCCTCTTCCGACATGTGGTCATATCCGCAAAGGTGCAGGGTCGAGTGGGCAACGAGGAAGGCGAACTCGCGCTTTTCCGAGTGCCCGTACTCCGCTGCCTGGCTCTTGACCCGTTTCGTGTTGATGACGATGTCCCCGAGGACGAGATCTCCCGTCTCCGGGTCGCAGCAGTCCGCCGGGTCCTCCTCCACCATGGAGAAGTCAGAGGGCGTCTCAAAGGAGAGATTCGGAAACGAGAGCACATCCGTCGGCCGGTCGATGTCCCGGAACTGCCGGTTCATCTCCTGAATCGCTCCGTCCATCACAAGGGAGAGGGAGACCTCGACGTCATAGGGGCAGTGCTCCCGCTCGAGGACCGTCTTGATGACAAGCTCTGCCGTCTCCTCCACCGGGAAAGAAAACTCATCTTCGGTATCCGCTTCGGTGTTCAGTGTGACTCTGCTCATAATCCTCGTACGCCTTTACGATCTTCTGGACCAGCGGATGCCGCACGACGTCCCTGGAGTCCAGTGTGCAGAAGGCAATGCCTTCGATGTTTTTCCGGGAGAGGACCCTGGTCGCCACGTCCAGTCCGGAGACGGAGGACGGGGACAGATCCTTCTGCGTTGCATCCCCGGTGATCACCGCATGGGAGCCGAAGCCAAAGCGCGTCAGAAACATCTTCATCTGCTCCGGCGTCGTGTTCTGCGCCTCGTCGAGGATGATGTAGGCATTGTCGAGGGTACGGCCGCGCATGTAGGCGAGCGGCGCCACCTCGATCAGGCCCTTTTCCTGGTTGGCAAGAAACTTCTCCGCCCCCATGATCTGGTACAGGGCATCATACAGAGGGCGCAGATACGGGTCCACCTTGCTCTGGAGATCGCCGGGGAGAAACCCCAGCTTCTCTCCCGCCTCGATGGCGGGACGTGTCAGGATGATCCGCTCCACCTCCTTGTTCTGGAAGGCCGTGATGGCCATCGCCATCGCAAGGAAGGTCTTGCCGGTGCCGGCGGGTCCGTTGGCAAACACGATCAGGTTGTCGCGGATCGCGTCCACATATTTCTTCTGGCCCTTTGTCTTTGGCTTGACCGGTTTTCCGGAGACCGTGTGACAGATGAGGTCGCCGTCGATGGAGGAGAGGACGTTCTTCCCGTCCTCCTCCTTCATCTCGAGCTCATAGTCCACCTGCTGGTCCCCGATGGGCGTGCCGTTCTGGACAAGGCCGGCGAGGTCGGAGAGGATGGAGAGCGCCTGCTCCACAGCCCCCGGGGCCCCCGCCACCTTGATCTTGCCGTCCCGCAGGACGATGATCACGTGCAGCGCCTTTTCGATCTTTCTGATGTTGGCATCCTGCCTGCCGAAGAGCTCCCGAAGGAGTTCTGCATCCGCGTCCAGTTCCCTGGTGATATCATTCTCGGACAAGTTTCCTGCTCCACCTTTCCCTTATCTGTTCAGATAGGCGTCAATTTCCTTTGCCGCTTCCTTGCCGGCACCCATGGCGAGAATGACAGTGGCGGCGCCGGTCACGGCATCACCTCCGGCAAAGACCCCATCCTTTGTGGTCTCTTCGCTTCCCTCGCGCACGATGAGCCTGCCGCGCTTGTCCGCATCCAGGCCCTTTGTGGTCCTGTGCAGGAGCGGGTTCGGGCTGGTGCCGAGCGCCATGATCACTGCATCGCAGTCGGTGTGGAACTCAGACCCCTCAATCGGGACCGGGCTTCTTCTGCCGGAGGCATCGGGCTCGCCGAGCTCCATGCGGATGCAGTCGATGCCGTTCACCCAGCCGTTCTCATCGGTGGTGATGCGGACAGGATTCGTCAGGAGGTTGAAGATGATGCCCTCCTGCTTTGCATGGCCGACCTCTTCCTTTCTTGCAGGAAGCTCCTCCTCGGATCTTCTGTAGACGATGTGAGTCTCTGCACCGAGGCGGAGGGCTGTTCTTGCCGCATCCATGGCGACATTGCCGCCGCCCACGACGACGCACTTCTTCGGCCGCATGATCGGGGTCCTTGTGGTCTCCTCATCCCAGGCGCCCATCAGGTTGGATCTTGTCAGGAACTCGTTTGCGGAGAAGACGCCGAGTGCCTGCTCGCCCTCGATGCCCATGAACCTCGGAAGGCCGGCACCGGAGCCGATAAACACCGCGTCAAACCCCTCTTTGTCCATCAGCTCGTCGACGGTGACGGATCTTCCGACGACAACGTCGGTCTGGATCTTTACGCCAAGGCCCTCGACGTTCCCGATCTCCTTGGCAACGACCTTCTCCTTCGGCAGACGGAACTCCGGGATGCCGTAGACGAGAACGCCGCCCGCCTTGTGCAGGGCCTCGAAGATCGTGACGTCATAGCCGAGCTTTGCCAGGTCTCCTGCACAGGTAAGGCCGGCAGGGCCTGCGCCGATGACGGCGACCTTTTTGCCGTTCTTTGTCTTGGGCGCCTCGGGGCGGATGCCGAGCTCCTTTGCCTTGTCGGCAACGTAGCGCTCGAGCTTTCCGATGGAAACGGCCTCGCCCTTGATGCCGCGGATGCACTTTGCCTCGCACTGGCGCTCCTGGGGGCAGACTCTGCCGCAGACCGCGGGAAGGCTCGAGGACTCGGAGATCACCTCATAGGCCTTTGCCACATCGCCGTTCTTCACCTCCTGGATGAAGGACGGGATGTGGATCGAGACAGGACACCCCTGCATGCAGAGGGGATTTTTGCAGTTGAGGCATCTGGTTGCCTCTGCCTGTGCCTCTTCATCATTATATCCCAGGCAGACCTCTTCAAAGTTGGTCGCCCGTACCTTCGGATCCTGCTCGCGAACAGGAACTTTTTTCATCATATCCACGCTGATCGCCATCGCAATCGCTCCTTTCTCACTGGCACACGCCGCAGTGTCCCTCATGTGTCTCCCTCTCCTGTTCCTTCAGGAGAAGTCTTCCCTCTTCGGTCTTGTAGAGACGGGAGCGCTGCATGGCCTGGTCAAAGTCGACCTCCCAGGCGTTGAACTCGGGTCCGTCGACGCAGGCAAACTTCACCTGGCCGCCGACGAGAAGGCGACATGCGCCGCACATGCCGGTGCCGTCCACCATGATCGTGTTCATGGAGGCCACGGTCGGGATACCGAGCTTCTTGGTCAGCTGGGCTGCAAACTTCATCATGATCATCGGTCCGATCACGACGCAGTGATCGTACCGCTTTCCCTCATCCCAGAGCTGCTGCAGGGCCACGCAGACGTTGCCGTGGATGCCGTAGGAGCCGTCATCGGTGGCAAAGTACAGGTTCCCGCAGACGGCCTTCATCTCGTCCTCGAGGATCAGGATGTCCTTGGAGCGGGCGCCCTGGATGCAGTCCGCATCGACGCCGTGCTCGTGGAGCCATTTGAGCTGGTGGTACACCGGTGCCGTGCCGACGCCGCCTGCGATGAACAGGATGTGCATCTTCTTCAGCTCGTCAATCGGGCGGTCGACGAGATCGGAGTAATTGCCGAGCGGTCCCACTGCATCCGCGAAGTGATCTCCCACGTTCAGGGTTGCCATCCGGTAGGTCTCTGCGCCGACGGTCTGGAACACGATGGTGACGGTGCCCTTCTCCACGTCGTTGTCGCAGACGGTGAGCGGGATGCGCTCTCCGTCCTCATCCGCACGGACAATCAGGAACTGTCCCGGCAGAGCCTTCCCGGCAATTCTCGGAGCCACGATGTCCATCAGATAGACCTTTGGTCCAAGCAGCTCTTTTCTTGTGATCTCAAACATTTGCAGCCTTCCTTTCTTGCTTTAGGATTTCAAAGGGATTCCTGCCTGATGCAGGTCCTATTCCTCTGCCTGTTCGGTTGCGCCCTCTCCCGCTTCGCCGGCGCCCGTCACCGTGTAGAAGTACCGGACGGGATCTGATGAGAGCCCGTAGTGATTGACCGCAATCGCGGTGATCGTCCAGCTCCCGGGCCCTAAGCGGAGGGGCTCCGTGTAGAGCGTATCCTTCGTCGTCGGGGTCTTCCCGCTTGTTGTGTAGAAGATCGAGCTGTCCCCTGTCACGGTGAGTTCCAGGGTCAGATCCCCCACATAGCTTCCGGAAGGGGATGAGGCCTCCGGGACGTAAACCATGTACTCGCTGTACATCTCCTGCACGCTCTCATCCCCGCAGGACGCCAGCATGTCGTATATTTTAGCATACTCCTGCGTATCCTGATAGACCTGGATGATGGTTCCGTAGGCTGCCTGGATCTGCTCCTCTGAGGAAGAGGAGGATGAGAGGATGAGCTTGCACAGGGATACCGCCTCTTCGTAGTGCCCCGCCTTTTCGAGGTAGGAGGCGCGAAGGAGCATGAGATCCGGATGACTTTCTCTGGAAGATGTCAGCGCATCCTGCAGGATCTTGGCCGCCTGGGCATAGTCTCCGTTCTCCGCTGCCGCTGCCGCCTGCTCCTTTGCATAGGAAGCCGTGTGGCTGTGATAGTGCGTGACGCCGGCAAAGATTGCGGCGGAGGCCGCAATCACCGCGATGGCGGTGAGAAACCCGATACGGATCCTCTTTTTTCTCTTCTCGTCGAGCCTTCGGTTTTCCTGCTCGCTCTTTGCCTGTTTTTTAACATCGTCCGTGATGCTTTGCATCACGTCGTGGATCTTCTCCTCCACCTTGGATTCGTAGGTGGGGACGATCCGAATCTCCGCGAAGCAGTACTTGCAGAATAAAGATCCGTCCGGGATCTCTCTGCCGCACTTGGGACATTTCATGATGGTTACCTGTATGGCGGGCGCCTATAGGCAGTTGTCGACATAGTCCTGGAACTCCGCCTTTGTCATCAGGATCTTCCGGGACTTGGTGCTCTCCGAGTCGGAGACGACACCTGCCTCGCACAGCTGGTCCATGATGCGGGCCGCCTTGTTGAAGCCGATCCGGAACCTCCTCTGCAGGAGGCCGATCGATGCATTGTTTTTCTCAATGATGAAGAACCCGGCGTCCACGAACAGATCCTCCAGACCGGAGTCCCCGTCCTTCCCCTGTGCGGAGCCGCTGTCATTCCCCCCGCTGCCGCCGCTGTTTGCCAGGCTCTCGATCTTCTTTTCGAGCTCCTCGGTGCTCTCCTGCGCCGGGTCATTCGTCTTCAGGAAGTTTACCACAGAATTCACCTCATCGTCTGTGACAAATGCACCCTGAATCCGGACCGGCTTTGAGAGGCCGTAGGGGAAGAAGAGCATGTCGCCCTTTCCCAGGAGTTTTTCCGCGCCGTTCATGTCGAGAATCGTGCGGGAGTCCACGCCGCTGGTCACCGCGAAGGCGATGCGGCTTGGCATGTTTGCCTTGATAAGGCCCGTGATGACGTCGACGGAGGGCCGCTGCGTTGCAATCACAAGGTGCATGCCGGCGGCTCTTGCAAGCTGGGCCAGGCGGCAGATCGCGGTCTCGACCTCGCTCTTTGCCACCATCATCAGGTCCGCCAGCTCGTCCACGATGATGACGATGCTGGGCATAAAGGCAAGTTCCGGGTCGTTCTCTCCCTCGAGCTGCTTTGACTTTACGAGGGCGTTGTAGCCCTTGATGTCGCGGACCTGGTTGTCAGCAAACTTGCGGAACCTCGACTCCATCTCCGCAACGCACCAGTTCAGCGTCGCTGCTGCCTTCTGGGAGTCCGTCACGACGGGGAGCATCAGGTGCGGGATGCCGTTGTAGACGGACAGCTCCACGACCTTCGGGTCGATCATGATCAGCTTCACCTCCGAGGGGGAGGCGTGGTAGAGAATGGACATGATCATCGTGTTGATGCACACGGACTTACCGGAGCCGGTGGCACCGGCGATGAGAACGTGCGGCATCTTTGCGATGTCCGTCACGACGATCTTGCCCGAGAGGTCCTTGCCGACGCCGAAGGCCGTCTTGCTCTTTGCACCCTTGAACTCGTTGGAGTCCAGAACGTCCCGGAGGGATACGGTCTCCCGGATCTGGTTCGGAACCTCGACGCCGACGGCGCTCTTTCCGGGGATCGGGGCCTCGATGCGGATGTCGGTGGCTGCCAGGGCGAGCTTGATGTCATCCTGGAGCGAGAGGATCTTGGACACCTTGACGCCCATCTCCGGCTGCATCTCGTAGCGCGTGACGGCAGGGCCCTGGCTGATCTCCGTGATGTGCACCCGAACGCCGAAGGTCTCGAGGGTCGACTGAAGCTTGGCCGCGGTCTCCCGCAGCTCCTGTTCCGAGGCGGCCGCATCGATCCTGGTGCCGGGGCGCAGAAGCTCCATGGGAGGTGCCACGTAGGGGCGGGGGCGGAGCGGCTTTTCCGGCGCTTCCTCCTGCTGGATCGGTGCCACCGTGTGGGTCTGCTCCTCCTGCTTCTCCTGGGCCTCCAGCACCTCCCTGGTGCGGGCTTCCTCTGCTCTTGCCTCCTCGACAATCTCTGTCTTTCCGGAGAGCGTTCCCTCCTTGCGGACAAGGATGTCCGAGGCATCGGAGGCCGCCTCGCTGGTCACAAAGTCCCTTGCCGTCCTGGAGCGGAACGCGGGCCGCCCGATGGGCTGCTGCGGTGCAGGGGTTTTCGCCTCTTCTTTTCTCGTTGGTTCTTCGGGGGGATTTCCGTAGGCCGGAAGGTCTGCGTGGTAGATCTCCGTCGGAGGTTTTAGGGGCTCTTCCTGCGGGGCAAGGGACGCCTCTTCTTCCTGCGGCGCCTCCTCTGGGATCTCATCCTGCTGCCCGGGCGCACCGGTATTCGAACCCTCGCGGTAGATCGGGATGTCGGAGAGACCCTCTTCGGAGGGTGTCTTCTCTTCCTGTACCGGGGATTTCTCCTCTTCAACGGTCTCTTCCGGGATACCAGCTAGTTCTCTCGAAACCGGCGCTTCTTCGGGGACAGGGATCTCCTCTTCTGCAGGATCTTCCGAAGGCGCCTGCGGTGTCTCTTCGCAGGTAGGCTCTTCCTGCCGGGAGACTTCTTCCACGGGCTGCGGAATCGCCTCCGGCGCGTTTCTGTGGATCACTGGCGCGGGCGCTTCTGCTGCCTGCGGAGCTGCCGGCGATTCCGGCTGCGTCTTTTTGCCTGCCGGATGGGAAGCCGTTGCACTGTCCTCCTCCGGAATCCACTCATCATCGTCAAAGGTGAGGACCCCGAGGTGGGAGAGATCCCGCGAGGGGGTGTCCTCTTGCACCTTTGCCGGTGCGGCTTCCTCCTCCTGCCCCACGTCCTGGGGCACAAAGGAGTTCAGGTAGTCCGCCGCGGTGGGAAGGGGCGGCGCCATCCCGAGGGGAAGTGCCTCCCTGCTCTCATCAGGGCACGGCAGGATGAGGTTCTCCTCCGCACTGCTTTCCTCCTGCATTTCCCCGCCGTAGTCCTCCGGCAGGATCTCATGGAGGTTCTCCGAGGCAAAGAGCGGCGCCCGGTCGGCGCGCCTTTTTTCCGTCGCCTGCTGGGCATCATACTGGGCCTCGAGATGAATCGGATCGCTGTCCACACTGACCGGTGCAACGCCCTCGAAGAAATCGATGCCGGGCGCCTTTGGCGCTTCCTCCTCGTAGTCGTCTTCCTCCTCCGGGATGTGGAGCTTTCGAAGATCCTGCGGAAGGGGTCCGGTCTCCTCCTCGTCCTCAAAAAAGCCGGGCTCCGGCGCCTCCATGGCTCCATAGCTCTCCCCGGGAGCTTCTGCAGCTGCGCCGGGCACAGGGGTCTCCTCCGCAGGGGGGACCTCCGGCGAAGGGGCCTTCGCCGGTGCTTCCTGCGGCGCAGCCTTTGTCTCCTGCAGCGTCTCCGCAGGTTCCTGGACAGGCTCCTTCCGGGTGCCGGTTTCGGGTTCTGCCATTTTGGGACTCTCCGCCTCTTCGGAGAGAGGGGGCTTTGGTGCCGGCTTCTCCTCCTTTTTTTGATAGGAGGCAGGGTTCAGGAGCGTGTTGTCCGGGGTGCCGCGGAAAAAGCGGACGCGGCTTCCCTGCTCTTTTTCAGGACGGGCCTTTCCCTGCCTTCTCCGCTCGAAGCCGTACCGGGGTTCCTCCTCTTCCTCAAAGGGCGGCTCTTCCTCCTCTTCTCCGGGATTGACATAGGGAGCACCGTAGTCCTCCTCCTCTTCCTCCTCGTCCTCAAACTCCTCCGGGTGGTCCCTTCGGTACTGCTCTTCCTCCCTGCGGAGGCGGATTCTCTCCGCCCGTGCCCGCTTTGCCCGCTCCCGCAGAATCAGAAGGAGGGGCTTCTGGGAGAGGATCACCGTGCAGAGGGCCAGTACGAGGATGATGACGAGCACCGTCCCCGGGACGCCGATGAAGTGATACAGAAGGTAGCAGAGGCTCCCCGCAAGGATCCCGCCGCCCCGCTTGTACGTGGAGCACAGGCTGTAGAGATCTGCGAGGTCATAGGAGGGCATGGAGGCAAGGTCCCCGCTGGCAAGTTCTGCGATGACGCCGATGGTGAGAAAGACGGCGAAGGCAGCGCCCAGGAGTTCCGGTGTCTCCTTCTGGTCCCTGCGGAACTCATAGTAGAGGACAGAAGCAAACACAAAGAGCGGGAGGACATAGGCCGTTGCGCCGCAGAGGCCGAACATCATGCCCGCAAAGAAGTCCCCGACGGGGCCGAGGATCCCAAAGCAGGACAGAAACAGAAAGATGGACAGCGCAAAGGAGCCGATGATGAGGAGATCCTGGCGCATCACCTCATCGTCGGATGCCTTTTTCTTTTTGTATCCCCGGCTGGAGGCGCTGCTTCTTGCGGCAGTGCTCCCTGTCCTGCGGCTTGTTGTGCTGCGGCCGGACCCGGTGCTCCTTTTGGCAGAGGCAGAGGAGGACCCGGAGGTCTTCCGGGTGGTTCCTGTGCTTCTTCCTGACTGCGTTCTCTTTCCTGTAGTTCCTGTTCCTGCCATGTCTCCCCTGTTCAGAAAAAGTGGTGCCAAGAAAAGCGGCCCGATCTG
>Ga0256404_1012693_pt1 | contig 10898 bp, 10 predicted proteins | sample RumenRJG_01DNA_FD_185990 | JGI IMG/M metagenome (GOLD analysis project Ga0256404, IMG submission 185990) | Bovine rumen microbial communities from Lethbridge, Alberta, Canada - RJG_01 | ecosystem: Host-associated > Mammals > Digestive system > Stomach > Rumen | place: Canada: Alberta | collected...
AGTTGTGTCAAGAGAAAACAGCATGATGATCTTTGTTTTTATTTAAGTATGAATAGGCCTGCATACAGTAAAATGCAGGCTTTTCTTAGCGTGCACTGCTTCTGAGGGCACACCGTGAACAGTAACCAATATTGCGCTTCTTGCCAGAAACCACACGTCCTGATATAATATTTCTGGAGCTGCCAATAACGGTAGGCGGTGTCAGCCCTCATCCAGAGGGCGAGAGTTCTTGCCCTCAATCCAACGGGCTGCCTTTTTAAGGGCAAAGACTTACGGAGAATAGTCGCGCACTACCCAGACTTATAGAAGTTTGGGTAGTTCACAATATTCAATATTTTTAGACTATAATATCTCTTGGTATAAATTTTTCGAATTTCTTATACTGCTTATGTGTGTTTTAGGAAGGATCTACATACACATGTACTATTATCTCCATGATCATTGTCATACCAAAGTACATTAAAGACTCGTCCAGTCATATAGCCATATAACCTGTGATTACCATTCAATCTCAATGAAATCAACGATTCTGCTTCTATATATCTTGAAGCAAGTCTATCTTGCGCTACCTTGTTCAGATCATCTAAGTCTAGTGAATGATTCTGCTTCTTATCACGAACCAATATCTCACTCCAAGTTTGAGATTCTAGTGCCTTTAACCTTGGAAGTATTTCTGTCCAAAAAACATCTCCGATATGATCTTGAGTGAACGCCCACATCTCTTGATCAGAATTTGCAAATGTCCACGCAGGATTTTCTGAATAATATCGCTCAGGATCTCCACCCTGAGCGATAATTTTTCCTTTGGGAATTTCTTTCTGTTTTACTTCCTTTTTTCTCTTAGAGCCCGCCATAGTATACCGCCATGCTTTCCTTTGTAATCACATTGTTACATCCTGCACCAGACGGAATACCTTCTCTCGCCTTTATCCACGGATCTTCCATATGTGTCAATTGGCTAAGCCATTGAGCGTTGTGGCTGCCATAATGCTCTAGCACCTTATCTATGGTGTCTTTTTGATTGTCCGATAAATCGCCCTCTCCACCAGTTTCATCACTGGCACTTACCGAATACTTACCTTGTGTTTTGAAAAACAATTCAGGACATACAGGACCATTAGCCCACGCCTGAAAATCTTCCTCAAATAAAGGAGAATCATCCCAAACAAGTGACCATGCCTGAGAATAATAGCACAATTTCTGAAGCTTCATCGTTGACATAGAGCCAGACTGCTCTAAAATATATTTTGCAGTATCAAAAACATTTGCCATTTTTTTGCCTCCTTTCTAAGATATAATATACCACAACTACAAGATCCTGAACAGTAGGCAAAATGTGAAATTTATATGGTGTTACTATTCACAGAAGAACTGAATGTATCACAAGTAAAGCGGAGGATCTTTCCTTCGCTTTACTTGCTGTTATTCCGTTTTTGTTCTCATTGTTGGGATTTATGAAAGATCTCTGCGACCGTATAAGGATCTCCTACGCACAGACGATCCAGTGCGTGTATCTCGTTGATACCATTTCGGCGGCAGGTCTCTATGTATGTCCTGACCAATGCATAATTATCTGCGGCCTTCACTGACTCGAACTGTCCCGATATCTTCATGTGGGATTTGACTCCACGAAGTCCCCGCTCACTCAGATTGTTGGTCGTCGGTACTGTGAGATCTTCAACCCAGAGGAAATAATTCTTTCTGTATTTTTCCAGTCTGTTCAACAGTGCCCGTTCAAAATCTGCGCCGTATTTTTTTGAAGCCGCTCTGTTTTCATTCCAGCCGTTTTCGATGCATTTATCTACTTTCTCGTAAAACGTCTTTTTATAAGCTTCGCTGAATGCTGTCTCGTCCCGCTCTTTTGCCTCCTTACGGTCCTTTATCGTAGAACTGATGAGGTCTTTAAGCTCTTTTGACCATTCATGCCCGGTATCATCTGTGTTCCTCTGGCAGTCACGCTCCAGATGCTGGATGCATTCGATATTTATAAAGAGGAACTTTGCATTGTAGTTCAGGGTATTATGATCATGCATCACCTTCGTCTGTTTTGTGAGCAGGGCAAGGACATTGTCTTCGTCTATGCTGGCCATGTCTTTATGCTCATGAGCCGTATAATAGGCAATGGTCTCGTCACCATAAAATCTCAGGCATGCTCTTTTTGTCAGAATGAAAATGACAGTATCATCCCAATATACAAGGCCCCTTCTGATAAGCTCCAGTTTAAGGTCATCTCTGAACTGTATCAGCTTTTTAGCTGACCGCGCCTGGACTTTCGCTATATACCCTTCGCACGGCCTGAGCTCTCCGCCTGTTATACCGTTAAGGAACATGGCCACTTTATTTATCGGTGCATTTGCCGTGTTCATAAGAGAAAGAGCGAGTGCCTGTATCTTTGGCCCATACTGGCAGTCAGCCCTCAGGTTTGGCTCTATGCTGCATCTGACTGTCTCTCCACAGTCTGCACATTTATAAAGCCAGTATTTATGAAGGATCCTGTTTACATTTATGCTGATATCATACTCCCATTTTTCTTCATATCTGCCGGTATAGACCAGGTCTTCTGACCTGCATACAGGACAGACTGCTCCCTTATCAGTAGTGTGGTCAATGATCTCTGTTGCCTCTTTTTCTGAAGGCTTTTTCAGATCATGCTTTTCGTGTCCCGGTTGTCCTCCCTTTTTCTTTCCGCTGTTTTTCCTGCTGTTTGGATTATGCTTTTTCTTTCCCGGAAGTGTCATGCCTGTAGGAAGTCCGGTGTTTGTGCTGTCCCTTCCGAGCAGTGCTTCATCATGTGCCAGCCTGTTGGTGAGTTCCTGTATCACACAGTCCTTCTCGCGGATCTTCTCCTCGTATTCAAACCGCATCGAAGCCATGTCATCTCTGTATTTCTGCTGAAGCTCCATCACTTTATCTTCAAGACTGTATATCCTTTCGTTTTTGCGGCCGGCCTCTTTCTGGTGATCCTGCCATACCTCATAACACTCATCAGTCCAGATATCCCGGACTTTTACAGCCTGTATGCGGGCCTCAGCTAGCTCTTTTTTCAGTCTGTCGATCTCTTTTATATAGCCTGCCACGACCCTGTGATGATCCTGCTGGATCTTAATATACCTGGCTCCGGACTCAAACTCGTCTATGATGCGCTTCTGATCCTTTACCCTGCACTGCAGCAGCATGTATTCCTCAAACAGCTCATTTTTGCAAAGAGAAAAAGCCATCCGCTGTCTCCTTTACTGTTCCATGTCGCTTATCATCGCATCAACAGAATCTCTGAGATTTTTTAAACATAAGCGGAGCTTTCTGTTCTCGTGCTCTAGCTGTTTTATCCTGGCTGCCTTCTCATCACAGTCTGTCTGCAGAAGTTCATACTTTTTCTTCAGACTGTCATCTGATCTTTTATTCCCGGACGAAGCGGCTGAGCCATCAGCCTTCTTCCTGCCTCTTTTCCCTGATGACGGGATAAGCTCACCTGTCTCCGGGTCTTCTATGCCAAGATATTTTCTCTTAGGCCTAGACTGCTTGAGTTCAGGATCGTAATAAGACGTTGATTCATAAAGAGATACCACGCCTGTTTTCTTGTTAGTGTACCGTACTATTGACATGATCGGGCTCCTTTCACTGGTTGCTTGGTACTATATATTGTACAACATACCAATAAATATGTCAATAGTTAAGTTGGTATGTATTTAATAAAGTACCAACAATATAAAAACAGAGTCATGCCAGGAATAGACATAACCCTGTTTTTCTGATATTTCTCAAGTTTGGATAAGCTCAGTCTGAGCCGATTTTGTTAATATGATTTACTGTGAATGGTAACTATATGGTGTGTTAAGGGGGTGCGGACAAAAACCTGGACTCTGACAGGAACCGAAAGGAACTGTGAGATGTATTCAAAAAAACAGGACTGCATTCCAGTCTTTTATGTACTTTCCTGCTTCAGAGGTATATAAAAGAAAAATTTGCATAAGGGCAGAGATGAATGAAAAAACAGCCCCGGAAGGGGCTGTTTTAGAAGTTTTTTTTGTTCGCAGCCACAACGATCTGATTCCGATTGGAATCCAGGCTGGTAACAATGTGTCTAAATCACTAAGGGAACTAATAAAAATCAACAAGCCAGAGATCACATTCTGATATAAGATCATGTCAAAAAAGTGACATAGATTATAAAAAATTAATATTTCCCTCTTTTGTGCATAATACTAAAATATTAATTGATACTTTAGTGGGGAATTGTGCAGATTTAAGGGAATCTGCCGTTCCAAAAATAGAAGGAGGCAAAAATGAAGAAGAAACTAACAAAAGTATCGGCGTTTGTGACAGCAATCCTTATGGTGCTGTCACTTTTTTCCGGGTTCAGAACGGATGTATTTGCGGCATCCGCGACGAATGTGACGTTCCATTACTACAGGACTGATAAGGACTACAGTGACTGGGACGTCTGGTCCTGGGGTGACGGAATTGATGGAAGCAGTTCTGTCTTTCAGAAAAAACTGGACAAAAATGGCTGTGCGGTCACGAATATCACGGTACCGGCAGGAAAGAGCTCACTGTCGTTTATTGTAAGAAAGGGCGGCGACAGCTGGGCAGGAAAAGACGTCGACAAGGACCAGAGCATAGATCTTGGCGCTGCAAAGAAAGGCAAGCTTGATGTCTATGTATTCTCAGGCATAGAGGGATATTCAAAAACCTTTAAAAATGCGCTCGTTTCGGCAAAGTCTTCTGGGAAGAAAACATTGAAGGTGACCATGATGAAGGCGTTCGGAAAGAAAACGAACGTGAAGAAGATTTTCAGAGTCACAAATTCCGTGAAGAAGAGCTTTGGAATAAAGTCAGTAAAGGCTTCAGGGAATGTCTATACACTTACTCTTAAGAAGCCGATATCCTACCGTTATACCACCTATATCACCTATAACGGAGTAAAGACAAAGGTAACTACGCCTGACTATTATTCGACCTCAGAGTTCGAGAAGGCCTACACCTATAATGGAAATGACCTTGGAGCTTCATATTCAAAGAAGGCCACTACTTTTAAGCTCTGGGCTCCGCTTGCAAGCAAGGTGAAGCTTAATCTCTATAAGTCAGGAACAAAGGGTGCCGATGACAAGATAAAGACTATAAACCTGAAAAAAGGTTCAAAGGGTGTATGGTCAAAGAAGGTATCCGGAGATCTGAATGGTACTTACTATACATATGATGTAACTACCGACGGAAAGACTCAGAAGGATGTTATCGATCCGTATGCGCGTACCTGCGGCACCAATGGAAACAGAGGAATGGTGATCGACCTGTCTTCTACAGATCCGACAGGATGGAGCACAGATAAGAATCCGAATGAGATAAAGAACTATACGGATGCAGTAATCTATGAGATGCATGCGGGAGATTTTTCAAACGACAAGTCTTCCGGAATGAAAAACAAAGGAAAGTACCTGGCATTTACAGAGAGCGGAACGAAGAACTCAAGCGGTCAGGCAACAGGCACAGACTATCTGAAGGATCTCGGGATCACCCATGTACAGCTTCAGCCGGTATATGACTACAGCTCAGTGGACGAATCAAAGAATACCGATCAGTATAACTGGGGCTATGACCCGCAGAATTACAACATTCCTGAGGGCTCATATTCTACAGATCCGTCTAACGGAGCTGTTCGAGTAAAAGAATTCAAGGAGATGGTAGAGTCTCTTCACAAAAACGGCATGAGCGTAGTCATGGATGTGGTCTACGGACATGTAGCTTCAAAGGATAATTTCTGCATCAACAGGATCGTGCCGGATTACTATTCCAGACCGAATTCAAACGGCTCATACTGTGGAAATGATACGGCAACAGAGAGATCGATGAATCGCAAGTACATCGTGGATTCGTTTGTATACTGGGCAAAGGAATATCACATAAATGGCTTCAGGCTTGATCAGTCTTATCTGTTCGATACAGAGACCATAAACGAGATAGTAAAGGCACTCCACGAGATAGATCCGTCGATCATAGTATATGGCGAGGGATGGAATAATACGACAAACCCTACGAAGAGCGGACTTGGCTTTGCTACACAGAATAATTCGAAAGCAACACCTCAGGTCGGATTCTTCAATGATCAGATCCGTGACGGCGCAAAGGGCGGTGTGTTCAATTTCACAGAAGCAGGATACGCTACCGGAAACAGTGATAAGACAAATGATATCATAAAGTCCGTAACAGCTTCCGCCGACTGGCTGAAGTCGGATAACAGGGCTTCTCAGACGATAAACTATGTATCCTGCCATGACAACGATACGCTTTTTGACAGGATCCAGGCTTCGTCAGCTGCAACAGGCCAGGCAATAATGGTAGCTCAGAATAACCTTGCTTCATCCATTGTATTTATGTCTGAAGGCATTCCGTTCATGCAGGGTGGGGAAGAGATGCTCCGTTCAAAGGAACTGCCATCGGGAGTAAAATACGGTGACACTAACGACATTAAGTCTGCAAAGGGCAGAGATTTCTGGGTCAATAGCTACAGCTCGAATGCTTCATGCCTGAAGGCTTACTATGAGGCTGACAAGAACTTCTCTGCAAGCAGTATCAACGCTTTCAAGTGGGATAATCTCGGAAAGAAGGAGTACCAGGATGTCTATAATTATTACAAGGGCCTGATCTCATTCAGAAAGGCTCATCCGGCTCTTCGCATGACAAGCGGCAGCGAGATAGATTCTTCTGTAAAATTCTTAAGCGGAACCAGTGATAATGTGATCGCATACACTATCGATGGTAAGAGCTCAGGAGATTCTGCACAGCAGATCCTTGTGATCTTCAACCCTAATCAGAAGTCTGAGGATATCAGCCTTCCTTCAGGAGACTGGAAGGTCTGCATCAATAAAGAGACCGCTGGCACGACAGAGCTTTCGTCCGCAAGCGGAAAGATAAGTGTGGAACCAGTCAGCTGCACTGTACTTGTGAGATAACAAGGATTATTACGCAGCTTATGTAAATTCCAGGAAGCAGGGAAAGCCGGATCTCCAGACTCCGGCTTTCCTTTTTTTATGAGCATTTTTCAGCCCTTCGGTAGTTTCTTACCCACAGAGACTACCGAAGAGCCAAAAAAATTCACACCGTCATGTAAGACTGCGGTCTCCACGTTCTACCTGTCCGATATATGCCATCGACAAATTAACATCTTCTGCCAATTTTTCTTGTGTTATATTCAAATGTAAGCGTTCCGCTCTGATTCGCTTTCCTATATTCTGGCTAAATAATTCTTCATTTGTATAGACCTTCTTTTTCTGCATCATTAAACAACTCTCCTTTGCTATCCGTATGTTAAAATGATACAAATAGCAAAGATTATATTTAATCCGCACATGGCATTATTTGTATATGCTATTAGTTGCTTTTATATGTGCGATATGCTAAGATTGTGACAAGTCCTTATGGAGGTGTCACATGAAAGTTATATTGAGCAGAAAGGGGATGGATAGCGAAGCTGGAGGCATACCAAGTCCAATACTTCCAGACGGTACATTGTTATCTCTTCCTATTCCAGATAATACGAGTGGACAGAAATATAGTGAATTGTATTATAACGATCAGAGCTTGCAAGAAATTATCCACCAATTAAAACCACGCTTTAATTTTTTCGAGAATCCTACCTGTCATCTTGACCCTGATATATATAATACAATTACAAACAAACCGGCTGCATGGAAACCAGCCTTTGGGCAATGGGGTAAACCTGCTACCCATTTAGATAAATTAGGTGTGGGTATCGGAGATATCTTTCTGTTTTACGGTATGTTTCAGCAAACCAGGCTACAAGCAGACGGCACATTAGCTTTTGTTAAAGGCTCACCCATTCGTCATATCATCTATGGGTATATGCGTGTTGGAGATATCTTAAGAGATGAACAGAAAATCACGGATTTCTATCCGTGGCATCCTCATAGTAATAATACAAGTCATGCCAACAACCGTTTATATTTGCCTACGGAATATGGCACTTTCCGATATACCGAAGCCCTTGTCCTTACTCAGAGTGGACAGGGCCATCGTAGCTTATGGCAATTACCACCGTTCTTTGCTCAAAAAGGCATTTCCATCTCTTGGCAAGGAAATAACCACCCTGTTCTGAATAACGGATTTTCGCTGTTAAATTCTTCATACAGAGGGCAGGAATTTGTCATTACGTCTGATACCGAAAAGCAAGAAGATAATCTGCACAAATGGGTGGAAAATATGATACAAATTGGCAAAGGACAAACATGCGGATACCAAATGGAACAGCTTGTTACTGAGATTTGTAATGCAGATCTAAAGAAGGATGTTTTCAAGAATGCTCAATTTATCTTCTTTGCTGAAAGCGGTGCTATGGGAGAACCTGGAAAAATTCTGATTGTCACTTCTGGCGGAAGTATCTTTCATTGCAATTATTGCTATGGGGATATCAGCTTAACCAGACTATTCCGTTCAATTCCTGTTCTAAAAGAATGTGATTTTAGTACTTTTGGAGAAAATGCAAAAATTCCAAATGGATGGAACTATGAATATCTGGGTTCTGGGAATCATCTGCTTATCAGAAATGATGCTTTTGAGGATTTCAAAGAAAAGACAAAAGATGCGGAATATCCAGAGGATATGTATATGCTCTGGTTCAATGCTGCATGGGATATCATCCAGCAACACAATATGGGAAAACTCCCTATCGAAACAAAGACTCCAGCCGAATTGGCTCTTTTGTGTGATTCGGCAGAACATTCCGCTAAAGCTCTAAGCGAAGAAGAACGTATAAGAGACGATTTAGAGCATGGCTATGACCCTTTTGAAGACGAACGTGTTATTATTACAGCAGAACTTGTCCATGGCAATGATATGCCAGATGGTACTATCAGAACAAATGAAGGATGTTTCTCTGATTACCGTAGTTATATGTCAGAATTATGGTATTGGGAACATATAACTAATGTAACATATTATTTCCCTGTAGATGATCCGTTAACAGGTCACATACCAAATGATAATAAGTTCATTGAAAGTTACCTTATCTCTCAAGGAAAATTATCTGAGAATGAGGAACATCATATGGAAACAATGATTCTCAACCGTAACGGCATTGACATTTATTCTGTCACTATTACAATAGCCTGCGAAGATGATGAATATTGCGAAGCTCGTCCTTAACGGATGAAAAGAACAGCCCTACTCTTATTTGAGCAGGGCTGTTCTGTTGTGGTCAAGCATTTTTGTTACAAAAATGCTTGACCACAACAAATTGACAACCGAAAAGAAGTGAAGTAATATTTAGTATACTAATTAGATATCTAATTAATGAAAAGGCGGAGATTTTTATTATGAAAAAATGTATTATTGTAGTGCTGGCAACGAGCCTTTGTTTGCTGGCAGGTTGTGGCAAAACCTAAACTAGTTCCAAGGAGGTTGTGATGAAATCGGATTATGCTGTTAATACAGAAGAGGTGACAATTCCAAGCGGTGAAAACAGCTTATATGGAACACTTTACAAGCCAGAAACAGATGCCAAGACACCACTTATTATTATGTGCCATGGGTATAATGGTGTAGGCGATGATTTTAAAGAAGAGGGAGAGCTCTTTGCTAAAAATGGAGTAGCAACTTATACATTAGATTTCTGTGGAGGTTCTACCCGGTCAAAAAGTACTGGAGACACAAAGGACATGACCATTTTCACAGAAAAAAATGATCTATTGAGTGCGTACAACTACTTTAAGTCACAGGAATATATTGATTCTTCGAATATCTTTTTATTTGGAGGCAGTCAAGGTGGTCTGGTAACTACATTGGCAACAGAGGAATTAAGTGATGAAGTGGCAGGAATGGCTCTTTATTTTCCTGCTTTATGCATAGCTGACAATTGGCGAGAGACTTACCCAGATACAGATATGATTCCTGAAAGTGAGGAATTTTGGGAAATGACATTGGGAAAGAACTTTTTTGAGTCAATTCATGACTTTTATATTTTTAATGAGATTGGCTCTTATCCAAACAATGTGCTTATCCTTCATGGTGATAAGGATGAAATAGTACCTCTTGAATATTCAGAGAAAGCTGCTTCTTTATATAAGAACGCAGAGCTTATTGTAATGGAAGGCGAAGGCCATGGATTTCAACCTGAAGCAGGTAAAACTGCCAGAGAAGATGTGTTGGAGTTTATAAAAGATAATATTAGATAAACAAATTGGCTCACCATTAATTTAAATGGTGAGCCTCTATTTTTATAGTATTGAGGTTTTTTGTAGTCGTTTTTTCATAAATGCCAGGCAACGAAGGCTGACATCGACTGGATAAATGAGGCAGGAACAAGCATTATAAATGCACAAACCTTCTCAGCAACACCGATACCAGCTGATTCTGTCAATCCTATTGTATTTACGATAGCCAATATAACCAGGAAGGATATTCCTACAAGTAAATCCTGGACAGCTATAGGCGTTCCTAAAAATAAAATTCGTTTAAGTAATCGGGCGGGAATTCTCGGGAACTTGTTCCCGAGATGAAAGCCCGTAAAAAAGAAGGCTATCTGTATAGATAAGAAATGGCGTAATTTCTTGCTTATTCTTTCGGAACATGTTATACTATATGTATGAACAGATATACGCATGGACGTACCTGTGTCTACAACATAAATTACCATATCGTCTGGTGTGTAAAGTATCGTCGCAAAGTGCTGTCACAAAAAATATCTGAACGGCTTTATGAACTCTGCCATGAGATTGCCAAAGCAAAAGGCTTTACTATTGTGAATATCAAAGCCGGTGAGAATGACCACGTACATTGTTTTGTGTCTGCTCCGCCAAAGATATCCATCACCCAGATTGTAAAATACCTGAAAGGCATATCAGGCAACAGACTTCTGGAAGAATTTCCTGAACTCCGTAAATCTTTGT
>Ga0256404_1012694_pt1 | contig 10898 bp, 8 predicted proteins | sample RumenRJG_01DNA_FD_185990 | JGI IMG/M metagenome (GOLD analysis project Ga0256404, IMG submission 185990) | Bovine rumen microbial communities from Lethbridge, Alberta, Canada - RJG_01 | ecosystem: Host-associated > Mammals > Digestive system > Stomach > Rumen | place: Canada: Alberta | collected...
AGCCCACTTGGACCAGCCGTGCTCATTGGTGAACACACGGTAGAAGCAGTCGCCGATGCCGTACTCAAGACGTGCCCAGAGGCCGGTGAAGCCCTCCTCCGGAGACTGGAAAATATCCATATTGGAGGTGAAGCCGTCCGTGCGGATCCCGGAGGGAAGCACCATGACTGCATTGACGAACGGCGCATAGCCGATGATCGGATCGACCTGTACGGTTCCGTCTCCGGTCACAGGCTGAGCTGACTGGGTCTGTCCGCCGTCGCTGACCGGTACCAGATCTGCCGGTACGGACTGGGAATTATCCTGCGGAAGTACCGCCTCGGTGCCGGCTGAGCCTCCCGGGCCTTCCACGGTAACCGCATCCGTTGCTTCAGCTGCTGCCACAGTCTCCTGAGGTACATAGCTGCCTCCGCCGACGACGACGGTTCCCTCGGAAACGCCTTCCGGAAGCACCGTAACCGCCGGTGCGCCGCCCGGGCCTCCGGGACCTGCTGCCTGCTGGACAGCTGCGGTCTCCCCTTCAGAACCCGGAGCGTAAATAACATCCGCATATGCCGCAGAGCCCATGACCATGGACATGATCAGCGCTGCTGCAGTCACTTTTTTGAAAGATCTGAACATAATTGTACTCCTGTGCGTTAAACGCTTGTCTTCATTATTATCTCCCGGACCCGCCGCCGCCTGAAAAAGGCGTTGCAAAAAAAAGCGGTCCGATACCATTGACTAAGTTTAGCATACTTGATTTTGGTGCGCCACAGTTTATCAAAAACGTAAGTAAGTTTTAAGGAACTCTGCTCAGCTCCCTCAGCGCTGCTTTCGTAAGCCGTGATATGCCTTCTGCAAAAGCTTATATGCCCCCGGCATCAGTGCCTTGAATCCAAGGAGCCTTGCCTCCGCCTTCGGAAGCTCCGCAAGATATTTCCTGTTTGCCGGATCACGGACTACACCGGTCTTCTCTTCCTTCAGGTCGATATGGAAGCGCTGCCTTCTGAGGGCATCCTCCACAGCCTCATGCCAGCGGCCTTTTGTATCGGCATCAAAAGCGTTATACAGCTGATCCATCGCCATATAATGCCGCTCCCAGCGGGCGGTGAGCTTTTCCAGCTCCTCCCGGTCCATCATCTCGCCCCAGGAGCCTTCCCGTCCCATCCGGTACATGCTCATGACCTCATCCATGTAATAGACGCTGCCGTGCATGAGCATCCACAGCTGCAGCGGAATATCCCCCACCGGACAGTCAAAGTACCACTGCGGGAGCTGCTTCGCATATTCGGTCCGGAACATCAGTGACGCTGTCGGAAGGTTGGTTTTCTTGGAGATCACCTCCTCCGGCGCAAGCTCCCGGCTTTCGCAAAACGGCCGGATCATGGTCTGGGTCCTGAAAGCTCCGTCCTCGGAGACAATGCCCGCCGCATGGGCCAGAAGGGCACAGTCCGGATGCGATCTCATGTAATCCGCCTGCTTCTGCAGCTTATAAGGATCACACCAGTAGTCGTCCCCCTCGCACATGGCGATCAGGCTGCCCTGTGCTCTTGGAAAATTAAAGACGCCGCTGATGTTGGAGATCCCTTTGGAATACTGGTTCTCCTCCTCATACATCGGCCGGATGATATCGGGATGCCTTTCGGCATACTCCCGTATGATATCGACCGTATCGTCCGTAGAGGCATCATCGTGGATCAGGATCTCGTACCGGAAATCTGTTTTCTGTTCGAGAAAGCTGTCCAGAGCTTTCCGAAGGAATCTTCCGTGATTAAAACTAATACAAGACACAGAAACCAGGACGCGATCATCACTTTGGTCTCGAGCGCCTTCATTTCGGTATTCACTGTCCGTTCTTTTTTCTTCATGCAACATCATTCCCATCCATTTTTGCCAGCTTCGCAGCCTGATCCGCCGTGATCAGCGCGTTGATGAGCTCATCCAGATCGCCGTTGATGATCTGGTCGATCTTATACAGCGTCAGCTTGATCCTGTGGTCCGTCACCCTGCTCTGCGGAAAGTTATAGGTACGGATCTTTTCGGAGCGGTCTCCGGTGCCGATCTGGGAACGGCGCAGATCCGCCTCCTCATTCTGCTTGCGCTCGAGCTCCATTTCATAGAGGCGGGAACGCAGGATCCGCATAGCCTTTTCCTTGTTCTGCAGCTGGGATTTCTCCTCCTGCATATGGATCACGATCCCGGAGGGGTAATGTGTCAGCCGCACCGCCGAATCCGTGGTATTGACGCACTGGCCGCCGTTTCCGGAAGCCCGGAAAACATCCCAGTGGATATCATTCGGATCGATCACCACATCCACTTCCTCCGCCTCCGGCATCACTGCCACCGTGGCAGTCGAGGTATGGATCCTTCCTCCGGACTCGGTTTCGGGGACCCTTTGCACTCGGTGGACTCCGGACTCGTATTTCAGCTTTGAATATGCGCCCTGCCCGTCCACAACAAAGGTGATCTCCTTGAAACCGCCGATGCCGTTTTCATTGCAGGAAGCCAGCTCCGTGCGCCATCCCTGACGCGCCGCATAATTTGAATACATCCTGTAAAGATCCGCAGCAAACAGCGCCGACTCATCCCCTCCGACGCCGGCACGGATCTCCATGATAATGTTCTTACTGTCATTCGGGTCCTTCGGAAGCAGCAGGATCTGGAGCTCCCGTTCGGTCTCTTCGATCACCCTCCGGGCATCCGAAAGCTCGTTTTTAAGCATCTCCCGCATATCGGGATCGCTTTCATGCTCCAGCATCTCGAGCGCGTCCTTCTGATCCGACGCAGCCTTTTCATGCTGATGAAAGACCCGCACGATCGGTTCAAGCTCAGCCTGCTCCCGCATCAGCTTCTGAAAGCGCCCTGTATCTGAAGCCACATCCGGCTCCCCAAGCGTGTTCATCAGTTCTTCATAATGAAGCACGATATCATTCAATCTGTCAATTCCAAGCACAACCGTTTCCTTTCCTGACCAGGATCAACGTTACTAATCACGGAGCGGCAGCGTCTTATCCGGGGAAGGTCCCGTACACGACCCTGTCGAGTCCCGCAAGATCCTTTACTGTTCCCGTATCGGAAAATCCCTCGTTTTTAAGGAGCTCCATAACTGCCTCTGCCTGCGTGCAGCCGATCTCAAAATAGATCCTGCCGCCCGGGTAAAGATGCTTTGGAGCTTCCCGGCTGATCCGCCGGTAAAAATCCAGCCCGTCATTGCCTCCGTCAAGCGCCATCCTCGGATCGTGGTCTCTCACCTCCGGATCCAGGTCCCCGATCTCGCCGCCCGGAATATACGGAGGGTTGCTCACGATCACGTCAAAGCGTTCTGTCTCTTTGCCGCTTTTATCAGCATCAAAGGCTTCAAACAGATCGCTTAGCACCATCCGGACATCCGCTTTCAGGATCGAAGCGTTCCGCATCGCCACATGCAGCGCGTCCCTGTCGAGCTCAGAAGCCGTAACCTCACTGTATGCCCCGTGATGCTTTAATGAGATGGCAATGCATCCGGAGCCTGTACAAAGATCAAGAATGCGGATGCTTTTATCCCTTTCCCGGTCCAGCACCGTCTCAACAAGCGTCTCTGTATCCGGACGCGGAACCAGCACATGGGCATTCACCTTGAAATCAAGTCCCATGAAGCCCGTATGTCCTGTGATCTGCTGAAGCGGGACCCTGCGGCATCTCTGATTCACACCCGTGCGAAAGCTTAAGAGCGCGCCGCAGTCACCCGGGCAGGCTGTGATGCCGGCAGGCTCGCTGCCGCCTGTCGCTCCGGGACACAAGGTCCGGTCCAGCTCAAGGAGAAGCTCGGCAAAGGTTTTTCCGTAAGCCTCCTCCAGCAGCACACGCGCATCGTAGGCCGCGTTCGGCACACCGGCCTTATTCAGCTTTTCCTCCGCGTCTTTAAGGACCTCCCTGAGCTTCATTTTGTTCTTCCTTCCGCGTCTGATCCCATGGTTCCTTCTTCACATTTTTCCGAAAGGGACTCTGCTCTTCCTTCGGAGCAAGGGTCCGCCTTTGAATGGCGGGCACGGGCTTTTATGAGAAGCTCCTGTCCGAGCCCGTCGGGTCCGTCCGGAAACTGTTCCTTCTCATAGGCCTTCCAGTCAAAAACAGCCTCAACGGCACGGATCGCCACCTCGATCATGGAATCATCCGGCTCATAGGTCGTCAGCTTCTGCATCATCAGCCCGGGCTTTGACAAAAGGTTGACCACCGGGTTCTCGGAGCGGCCTGCGATCCGGAGGAACTCATAGCTCACGCCGGCGATCACAGGCATCAGAAGGATCCTGGACAAAAGCCTCAAGAGCGGCTGATGCACACGGATCACCATGAAAAAGAGGATGCTGATCATCATGACGATGATGATGAAACTCGTTCCGCAGCGCTTATGCTCCTTCGACGATACGGCAACATTATCCACGCAAAGAGGCAGGCCGTGCTCAATGCAGTTGATGCACTTATGCTCGGCTCCGTGATACATGAAGGTCCGCCGTATATCATTTGTCCGTGATACAAGCCTGATATAAAGGATAAAAATAGCCACGCGGATCACGCCCTCGAACAGTGCCTGCAGTGTCTCAGAGGAGACGGCGCTCTTTAAGAGCCCGGAAAGGAACAGGGGCAGCCACATAAAGATCAGCAGCGCCAGAAGGAAAGAAATGAAAAGCGTTCCTCCCATGATCACCTTATCGAAACGGTCTCCGAAGACCTTCATCAGCCAGGTCTCAAAGGCCCCGGGTTCCTCATCCTCATCATCCTCATAAAAGGAGGCGGAATACATCAGTGTCTTCATTCCGATCACCATGGACTCCACAAAGCTGAATGAGCCGCGGATCAAGGGAAGGGATGCGATCTTATATCTCTCGGAATAGGGCACGCAGGTCTTAAGATCAACAGCGATCTCTCCGTCCGGCTTGCGGACGGCGACAGCGTACCTGTCATGGTTTCGCATCATGATCCCTTCGATGACTGCCTGTCCGCCGATACCACTGTATTTCATGAATCGTTACCTTCAGATACAATAAAATTATATATACGAAAAGTAGACCGAGCTTGAACAAGCCCGGTCCACATCTGCATCATAATTAAAAACTATTTCATTCCGTACTTCTTGTTGAATGCCTCAACACGGCCGCGGGCCTGTGCTGCCTTCTCCTTGCCGGTGTAGAACGGATGGCACTTGGAGCAGATTTCGACTGTCAGACTCTTCTTGGTAGAACCAGTCGTGAAAGTGTTGCCGCAGTGGCAGGTAACTGTCGCCTGATAGTACTTGGGCTGGATTCCTTCTTTCATGTTTTCACCTCTTTATAATGATTGGCGATTTCCGACCGCCAGATTTCATGCACATTTCTTACGTGCACAGCTTTGTCAATATACCATACGAAAAGAAAGAATGCAAGTATTATCAGAAAAACTTGGTCTTTTCAACGATTCGTACAAATTCTTCATTACTTCTGGTCTTGGCGAAAAGGTCCAGTACGCTTTCCGCGGCGTCCTCCGGCTTCATCGAGCCGAAGGCGTTGCGCACCCGGTTGACCGCATTCATTTCATAGCTGCTGAGCAGAAGGTCGTCGCGCCTCGTGCCGCTCTTCAGGATATCGATCGCGGGGAAGATACGCTTTTCGGACAGCTTTCTGTCCAGCACCAGCTCCATATTGCCGGTGCCCTTGAACTCCTCGTAGATCACATCATCCATCCTGCTTCCGGTATCGATGAGCGCTGTCGCAAGGATCGTGAGCGATCCGCCCTCCCTCATGTTTCTTGCCGCGCCGAAGAAGCGCTTGGGCATATGCAGCGCTGCCGGATCAAGACCGCCGGACAGCGTTCTTCCGGACGGAGGAACGACCAGGTTATAGGCTCTTGCGAGACGCGTGATGGAATCGAGCAGGATCGTCACATCCTTTCCGTATTCCACGAGCCTGCGGGCACGTTCGATCACCATCTCGGATACACGCCGGTGGCGCTCCGGCAGCTCATCGAAGGTGGAATAGATCACCTCGACATTTTCCCCGACGACCTCTTCCCTGATATCCGTAACCTCCTCGGGACGTTCATCGATCAGGAGAATGATGAGATGCATGTTTTTGTCACGGATGATGGCCTTTGCCACCTGCTTTAACAGCGTCGTCTTGCCGGCCTTCGGCGGAGACACGATCATGCCTCTCTGCCCCTTTCCGATCGGCGCAAGCAGATCCATGACGCGGAGCGGAAGCGGGGCTCTCGGGCCCTGCTCAAGACGGATCCTTTCATTCGGAAAAACAGGCGTCAGATCCGAAAAATCAGGCCGTCTCTCCGCTTCGGATACCGGATATCCGTTGACGCTTGTTACATATAAAAGCGCCGCAAAGCGCTCCGCAGCCGTTTTGATCCTGCGGTTTCCGCGGATAATGTCTCCCGTCTTGAGATTAAAACGGCGGATCTGGCTCGGCGCCACATAAACATCGTTCTCTCCGGGAAGATAATTTTCACAGCGGATAAATCCGAAGTTTTCCGGCATGACCTCGAGAATACCGTGTGCCTCGATACCGGAGTCCAGCGCGCTGATCTCCGGTGCCTGAACGCCCGCATTCAGGCTGACGACCGGCTTGCCGGTCTTTGAGTCAAGCGGGATATCCTTCAGTTCGCGGAGGTCCGCCGTTTCCTTTTCCTCCGAAGGCTGCGCATCTACTGGAAGCTCCCGCGGTTTCCTTTCTTCCCTCACCTCGGCGCTCTGACGCTCCGATGTATTTTTATCCGCCTGACCGTCCTTGGCTCTGCGAAGCGGGCCGTTGTTTCTGACGACAACAGACTTCCTTCTGTTCTGGTCTCTGGACGGGGCTGCTGCTGTTTCCGCAGGCACGGCCCGATCCTGTTTTGCTTCCTTTGCCCTGAAGGCATCCGCGGCCTGTTCCGCCGGTTTTACAGCCTCAGCTGCCGGCTTTTCGGAAGACGCGTCTGAGTCCTGCAGGCCGGCTGCCGGTTTTGCGGCAAGGCTGTGGATCTCCTGCGGTTTGTTCTCCGGTTTCTTCTCCGCGGCCTCCACAAGAAGGTCTATGAGCTCCGCCTTGCGGATCCCCGAAGATTTAATGCCCTGTGCTTTTGCCAGCTCTCTCAGCTGTGCCATGGGTAATGTTTCCAGTTTTTCCCTCATAAAAATAACTCCCTGTATCAATGTCAGGTTTCTGATGCGTAAATCCCGGGATATCCGAAAGATAGCGAATCGTATAAGAACTTACAGAACGCAGATCCTCTTAAAGGCTCTGCATGTACCTAAAATACACAAATAGCATACACGCTCCCCCTGCTTTTGTCAAACGCTAAGCGTCGGATGATGCTGCGATAATTCTGTCCGTGATAAATAGGCTGCAAGGCTAACAGGATCCATTCACAGGCGCCCCGTGTTTTTTTACATGCAGTGCACTCCAAAATCACTGAAAGCTTTCGGAATCCGCTCATTTTGTCTTATAAAAACCTGCTTCTTCCTTCCCGGCAAATGATAACATTATTCTTAAATTGCTTTCCGTTTTATTGCCACGCTCATTTTTTTTTGCTACACTGTAGTCGATTTGTCAGGAGGTATTATGCGTTCCCAGAATAACGTTTCTCAATCCGGCCGCAGACCCGGCGGCCAGCGCATTCTTTACGACGCGCACGGCACCAGGGTCAAAAGCAGCCCGCTTTCCAATAAACTCGTCCGGTTTCTGCTGTTCGGACTGCTGCCCTATCTCGTCATCAACGGCATCATCCTGCTTCTGGTCTGTTCGACCCCCAAGATCAGCATCGAGGTCAAGGATACCAACGACTATGTTACAAGTGACGTCGTCTTCAGTGTCCGCTCCCTGCTTCCGCTTAAAGAGATGAAGGTCACCATGGAGTCCGCACCGGTGGAGTACGAAAAGGACGGAAGCAGCTACCGCTGCTCCGTCAACCAGAACGGTACATTTTATGTAGAAGCAACTTCCGTGAACGGCATGATGCGGGCGGCATACGCCGACGTCAGCATGCTCGATGATACGGCACCTGCGGTAGACGAAGAGTCCGCGCACATTGACCAGGGCTCGCTTCGCTTCAATATCAGTGATACCCAGTCCGGCGTCAACTTCGATTCGATCTACGCGATCGTCAATGAAGAACAGGAGGTCTATCCCTCCGAGATCGATAAGACCACCGGGCAGGTAACCATCCCGCTGCCCTCCAAGGTCGATTCCGTCGAGCTCTACTTTGAGGATATGGTGGGCAATGCCCGTTCGGGTCATATCACGGTCAATACGATGCTGATCGATCCGGATACCGGAGAGGAAGCCGTTCCGGAAGAAACGGATGCCGAAACGGAATCCGAAGGCGAGACCGAAGCCTCATAACTGAATACTGATTTCCAGAAAACACCGCTGCTCCTGTCGGAGTCAGCGGTGTTTTTAGGCTTTTTGACTCGGTGCTGAATAGTTACATCAGTAATAACATATGACCGGCATGCCCTTATAGACCAGATCATACATCTCGCGCGCCTTTGCAAACGGCAGGTTGATGCATCCGTGAGAGCCGGAATATACATAAATGCTTCCGCCGAAGGATCCGCGCCAGGTGGCGTCATGGAATCCGATACCGCCGTTAAACGGCATCCAGTAGGATACGGGACTGCGGTAATCTACGGATCCGTCCGGCTTGTAGCCGACAAGCACCTTGTTGGTCTGCTTGAGCTTGACATCATAATAGCCTTCCGGCGTCATGCGGCCCTTGGTCATACGGCCGGAAACACAGGGACTGCTAAAGACAACATTGCCGTCCTGGATCACATAGACCGTCTGATTGGTCAGGTCCACCTCGGCATAGGTGCTGCCGTAATCTTTCCTCTGGTGATGGACAACAGCCCTGTTCTTCCAGACTGCCTCGACCAGATACGGATTTACAGGCTCCTCCGGCATTTCTCCATCGGATGCTCCGGTGCTTTCCGTGCTTTCAGCTTCTGTCTCTGTTTCCGCCTGCACGGCTCTCGAAGGATCGATCACAGCTGCGGCTGAATCCACCATTGCCCGGACAGCCTCCAGCGTCTTTTCCTCATCCAGTCTCCAGCCCCATGCCGCACTGATCAGTTTATAGTTTCCGTCATGGGTCTCAAAAAGACGCTTATTCTCCGTGTCATAGGTATCATAGCGATGCTTCAGGCCGGTCACGTATGCCTCGACGGCGCCCTCCTCCGTGATCAGGCCGAGAAGGCGTTCACCGTTTAAGCTTTCTATGACATCCGCACCCATGTCCACACCGGCATGAAGATCCTGAAGCGCGTTGAGGGTGTTCGTATGGTTATTGAGCTCTTCGTTGTCTGAAAGGATCTGCGGCGAAATATAGCCGCCGATCTTTTCAAGGTCCAGAGAGCTTCCGCCCTTACGAAGGGTATCCTCCACCGCCTTTGTCACGATCTCACGGTCCACCGTTGCGCCCGGCACCTCGGGAACGACCACATAATGACCGCTTTCTTCGTCAAAGTCCATGTACGCGTTTTCCGGGGGTGCGCTCTTTTCCGGATCCAGCAGAGCAGAACCCTCCAGCGCCTTTTTAAGTCCTTCCTCATCGAAGGTGCCGTTAAACGGCAGCGGCGCTTCCTTTACCGGCTTTCTGGACATGATCCAGAGCCTTCTGTCCTGTGCCGAGAGCACGCCCTGGATACCGTCGTAGTCTCTCTTGGGATCCGCCTCTGTGATATCTACCTCTTCCACGGCGCCATCCCGTCCGGTGAAACGGAACAGATGGTCATCATAGGCGGTCGCGAGCTTCTCTCCCGCTTCTTCGGCAGTAAGCTCGCCGACATCAACTCCGTCAATAAACGTGTTGGGAAGAAAATGCGTCCCGTAGTAATTGATGCCGTAAACATATGCGGCTGCAAGCAAAACAGCAAAAAACAGCCCGATGAGGACCGGCTTTACAATGCCGCTTCCGCTGTCGGGGATCTCCTCTTCCGGGATAGCAGCAGGTGCCTGTTCTGATGGGGCAGGCTGCGGTATCTCTGAAGCGGTCTCTTCCGGCTTGGATCCATGTTCAGGGGCCTTTGGAGAACCTTCCCCGGGATCTTCAAGGAGTTCTTCCTGTTCTTCCGTTACAGTAATTGCTTCCTCTTCCTGACCGGCTGCTTTCGTCTCGCTTTGCTCAGCATCTTCGGAAGCTTCTTCAAGGAGTTCCTCCGGTTCCTCCGTTACCGTGATCGCGCTGTCCTCCGGATCCTCCCCGGCCGTTTCCTCCGGCTGAACATCCTCTCCGGTATCTTCCGCGATCCCGGCAGGGATCTCTTCTGCCCCGGAGCCTTCCTTTCCGGCTCCCGCTGTATCCTCTGCAGCACTGTCAGCGTTTTCTGTTATTTCGTCATCAAAAATCAGTTCTTCAAATTCCATGTCTGCCACCGCTGATCACTTTCCGGTTTGCCGCCGGCATTGTTTCCTACAGGTCGATCACAAGTCCCACCGGCGCGTGGTCCGAGCCCATGACATCCCCCAGGATCCACGCTTCCCTGATCCTGTCGCGAAGATCATCGGATACGATAAAGTAGTCGATGCGCCACCCCGCGTTCCGCGCGCGGGCATTCATCCGGTAGGACCACCAGCTGTATTCCTCCTTATCCGGGTAGAGGTACCGGAAGGTGTCCGTAAAACCGGATGCAAGAAGCTGCGACATCTTTGCGCGTTCCTCGTCCGTAAAGCCGGCATTGTTGTGATTGGTCTTATCATTTTTCAGATCGATCGCCTCGTGCGCGACATTCAGATCGCCGCAGTAAACGACCGGTTTTTTCTTCTTCAGCTCTCCCACGTATTTCCGCCAGGCATCTTCCCATTCCATACGGTAGGGCAGGCGCTGCAGTTCATTCTGGGAGTTCGGCACATAGACGGTCAGGAGGTAATGATCCTCAAACTCCAGGCACACCGAACGGCCTGCAGGATCGTGATCCTCAT
>Ga0256404_1012695_pt1 | contig 10898 bp, 7 predicted proteins | sample RumenRJG_01DNA_FD_185990 | JGI IMG/M metagenome (GOLD analysis project Ga0256404, IMG submission 185990) | Bovine rumen microbial communities from Lethbridge, Alberta, Canada - RJG_01 | ecosystem: Host-associated > Mammals > Digestive system > Stomach > Rumen | place: Canada: Alberta | collected...
AGTGTTTATCGCCCAGATAAAAGGTCACTCCGGGACTTTTCCTTTCTCAATTAATGCCCATTATAAAGAGCAGCCCAGGGACAAACAACCTGAGCTGAAGATTGACATCATATTAGAGGCGTAACACCGTGACGTTGAATGGAAGATTAACGCAAGCTCAAATAATAATGTAGCATTTACATATATTCAGGACTCGATAAAACCATTTGACGACGGTAAATACTACATGGAGTATTCGGGAGAGGGATTGTCTGTTGAAGTCACGAAGGAGGATGGGACAAAAGAGACCAAAACTGTTAAATGGAGTGATGCTTCGATCACAAAGACCGTGACGGAAGGAAAGTTTGTGGGATGGAAATATACCCCGCCTGCAGAAGACGGGAAGGCTTCCTATCTTATCACGTATTCGACTAAGGCAGAGGTACAGGAAAACAAGACTGTTACATATAAAAATGAGGTTAAGGATGATTATAATCAACAGTCCGCAGAAGTAAAAATTCTGCCATCGGACGATTCAATCGCTGTGACAAAACAGGCAACGGAAGTCAATGAGAAAACGATCACATGGGATATCGCCGTCAGCGTACCAGCAAAAGGATATTCAAAGTTTTATGTAAAGGATACACTTCCAACAGCTTATGTCAATAACAAGCAATGTTATGATGAAATTAAAAGTATTGATGTATCAGGATTGGTTGATGGAGAGTGTTTCAAAGAAACTCGTACGGTTTCAGATGTAACACTTACGTTTTATCAGGATACGGCAAAGACCAAGGAAGGATTACAAAAAACATCGCAGAATAGAACGTTGCATGTCATTGTTGTAACGAAAAATAATCAGGAATGGGTCAAAAATGCTCAAGAGGATTGGCAACATACCCATACCAATAAGGTGGAAGCTGGTACCTCTGAAATACATGTGACTGATGAAGATTCAGAAAGCATATATTCTAAGGCAATGAAAAAGAAAGGGGAGTCACTTTATCAAAATGGTCATCATTTAATTAAGTATAGTATTACGCTCTTTGGTTTGAACTCTGATTCTATCTCCATTGAAGACACGTTTGATACCACTATTCTCCATCATGTTAACAGAGATGATCTGAATACATATGGTAAAGGGTATGAAGTTTATGATAATAATGCTGACACTATAACGGGGACTGGCAACAACGTTAATAAACAAAGCAATTTGGTAGTCACTTCAACGGGTACCGGTATTCGTATCAGCTGTGATAATGTTCCAAAACAGGATGGCGGAGCTTATTTCGGCGGTTATAATATCGTCTACTATCTGGAAGTGGATGATGAAAAACTAAATCAGATAGCATTTCCAAATGCCGACCATAAGGCAGTGATAAAGAACTCAGCTTCTTGGGACGGAATCTCTGCTGAATCAAACATTGATTATACATACCACCCGCTTGAAAAGACGCAGGGGCAATATAATGCCGACACGAATACAATTCCCTACACCATCACGTTGAATAAGGGAAAAGTACAGATGAATGCCGGAAATGCGATGACTCTGACAGATACATCTATGAATCTATACATTGATCCGAAGGACATAAGCGTCACAACTGACCCGGCCGCGAAGAAATCAGAGGTGAAATACGACATTGCAGATAATACGTTAAAATTCACAATTCCGGATGAAACAGCGGTAACGATTACGTATTACGGATATGTTCTCGGAGAAACGGGAAAACAGATAAATGTGTCCAATACTGCCAGTCTGCTCGGCGAAACTGTTAAGACAGATTTAACTCCTACAAAAGTTGCTTCTGGAGGTGGTGAAGGGACTGTCTGCAAGGTCTATATTAAAAAATATGAAGCAGGAGACTATAACCACCAGTTGCCAGGGGCGGAATTCAACCTTCTGGATTCCGATAAAAACCCGATTAAGTATGGAAGCAGTTCCTCAAATAGCGGAAAAGATGTCACCTTCACAACAGGTAGAGATGGTTTGGCCGAGGTTTATCTCAGCTCTGAGACCGACGGAGTATCGCTCAAGTATGATACACAATATTATCTGAAAGAAACCAAAGCACCTGATGGATATGAGTGCAGTGACCAGCTCATACCTTTCCAGATTTCGAAAACAGAAAACAACCCGCAGAATCATATTTATTTCGGGTCAAGCAATATCAACATCTCCAACCCGAAAATCGTAAAGGTAAAAATCACACTGCACAAACAGAAAAAAGGAGATTCGACGGTAAATCTCGCCGGAGCCGTGTTCAGTCTTTACCGGGCAGCAACGGACGGGAATTATAGCAATAGTAACGAATTGTTACTTGCACAAAATCTGACGACCGGTTCTGATGGAACTGTCGTTTTGCAAGGCAAGGACAGCACACAGGAACTTGTTAGTGGCACGTATTATCTTGTTGAAACGAGTGCGCCGGCCGGATATGAGTTTCTTCCTTCGCCGGTGAAACTTGTGGTTTCAAATGGTAAAGTCACGGTTGGAAATCAAGAGTATACCTACAGCGCGGATTCATCCGGCACAAATACCTGCACTATTAATATTGAAGATACACCGAAGAAGCAATTTGTTTTCTACAAACGATGGGAAAATGCGGATCAGGTAATCACATGGCCGAATGACGTGAACCAGATCAATGTGACTTTACATGGCACATTTAGCTCGACCGATTCCACTGTAAATGGAAAAACAAAGGACTATCCGCTTACTCTTAATACAACAGGAGGCCAGAGAACAGTCTCAGAAGGATCTGTTTGCTGGAACGTAGAGAGTAGTGATAATTCCTACAAGTACACTGTCACGAATCTGCCAGCCACGATATATACGGATGAGCAGGGAGTAAATCATGTTGGAGCATGGACTTACTCCGTGACGGAAACAAAACTGGATGGCTATGACACATTTTATGGTCAATATGTAGCAAATACAGAATCCGGGACGGCTCAGATCGTTATTGATGACACTAAAAAATCGGCGGGGGATGGAGAATACATTGTCAATAAGCAGAGTGACAGGTATACACTTCCTTCTACCGGAGGCCCTGGAACAGGAAACATTACTGTAATGGGTGCGATACTTCTGGCACTTGGAGCATTCCTAATGGTTCGGAAATTGCTGATGATCAGGAGTGATGGAGAAGGTGGTGGTTCATTATAAGATGATCCATACCATTGCTTCTCATTTCTACGAAACAAGAGCTCCAGAGTAATAAACTCTGGACAACCTGTGTCTCATTCGGTTCGCAGACTGAAATGAGGCTAATTACAACCGGATAGCAGACCGGACCAACTGCTGCTCTCAGCATCATTGATTCACATTTATCCGCATGAAAATCCATCAGATTGCAACAGGAGATGGACTTCAAAAATCGAGGGGAAAACAATTATGACGAAACAGATTACAAAACATTTCATGGCATTCTTCTTATCATTGCTAATGGCCGTATCGATGGGACTTACTGCTTTTGCAGAAGGAACCACTTATAAACTTACACTTACCGGAACCACGGAAGGACATACCTATGAAGCGTATCAGATCTTTACTGGTGATCTTCCACCAATACGGATGGAAAGAAAGTTCTGTCGAATGTGGCGTGGGGTACCGGAGTTACTTATACTGGAACAGAGAGCGCAGCAGATGTTGCAAAAGCTCTTGCTGACGGAAAAACCATGACGATTGCTCAGCTTGAAGAAAAACTCACTCTGACAACTCCGGCAAAGACCGTGGCTTCTGCAAAAGACAGTACCGTCACCGTCATTGATGGCCTTGCTGCTGGATACTATCTCGTGAAGGATAAGGATGGTACCCAGAACGGTAAATCCGACGCTTACACGGAGTTCATTGTTCAGGTTGTTGGTGATACAGTCGCTGATGTCAAATCTGATGTTCCGACGGTTGTAAAGCAAGTCAAGGATACGAACGACAGCACCGGCAAAACGACTAACTGGCAGGATTCTGCAGACTATGATATTGGTGATGATGTTCCTTACCAGATCACAGGTACAATGCCATCAAATATCGCAGACTATTCGACCTATAAGTATGTTTTCACAGATACCATGAGCAAAGGCCTCACCTACACAGCCAAGAATGCAAAGATTACCATCGGTGATAAGGATGTTACCAGCTCCTTTACAGAAGCAGTAACACCGAAGGAAGATGGTAGTACCGTTGTAACCTGGACCCGCGAAAACCTGAAGGATATCGAAGGCGTTACACTGAATGAAAACACAAAGGTAGTTGTAAACTATACTGCAAAGCTCAATGATAATGCAGTTCTCGGCGCTGCCGGAAACCCGAACACTGTCAATCTGACCTACTCCAACAACCCGAACAATGGAGGTGAAGGAGAGACTGGCAAGACACCGGATGATAAGAACATCGTCTTCACTTATAAGACTGTTGTCAACAAGGTGGATCAGGACGAGAAGTCTCTGAAGGGTGCTGGCTTCACACTGCAGAAGAAGGTCAATGGCGCATATACTGATGTCAAGTCGTTCACTGCAGGAGAAGATACGACCTTCACGTTCAATGGTCTGGATGATGGTGATTACAAGCTGACTGAGACAACAACACCGGCTGGCTATAACACCATTGCTCCGATCGAGTTCACGATCTCTGCTGAGCATGATGCTGCTTCGGCTGATCCGCAACTTACCAGCCTGTCTGGCACAGCTTCGACTGGTGTTGTGACATTCACTGCAGAACTGACTGAAGGAAGCCTGACTACCAATGTTGTCAATAAGAAGGGCTCTACACTTCCTTCTACTGGTGGTATCGGTACAACGATCTTCTATGCAGCTGGTGGTGCTCTGGTAGTTCTTGCTGGTGTGATGATTGCAGCACGGAAGAGAGCTTGAGTTTCTGTATTAAGATGTATTGAGTAGTGTGTCCGGGAAGAGATTGGTTCTCTTCCTGGACTGAATGGTCGGAGGGGTACCTTTGAAGAAGAAGCTTTCCAATATCATATTGGTCCTGATATTCCTGACAGGTGTTTCCCTTCTGGTGTACCCGACCTTCAGCGACTGGTGGAATTCCATGCATCAGTCGCGAGCGATTGCTGCCTATGTGGATCAGGTGAATACGCTGGATGATGCTCAGTATGAAACGATGCTGGAACAGGCTGATGCGTATAACCAGACGCTGATCGGGAAAGAGGATCGCTATAACCTGAGTGATTCAGAGCTTGAGACGTATAACAGTCTCCTGGATGTCACCGGGACCGGGATCATGGGTTATGTCGTGATTCCAAAGATCAATGTCAGACTTCCGATCTATCATGGAACAGATCCGGCAGTTCTGGAGATTGCGATCGGGCATATTGCTGGTTCTTCTCTTCCGGTCGGGGGAGAGAGCACGCATTGTGTGCTGAGCGGTCATCGTGGTCTGCCTTCGGCGAAACTGTTTACAGATATTGATCAGCTGAAGGAAGGGGATCAGTTCATGCTTGAGGTTCTGGGAGATACCCTGACCTATGAGGTGGATCAGATCAAGGTAGTTCTTCCGGATGAACTGGAAGATATCGAGATTGAAGAAGGAAAGGATCTGTGCACGCTGGTTACCTGTACGCCTTACGGAGTCAATACGCATCGGCTTCTGGTGAGAGGACATCGGGTAGAGACCGTGAAGCAGAATCATGTAAGAGTTGTCAGCGATGCGGTTCAGATTGAACCGGTGAAGGTTGCCATTGCGGCAGGTATTCCATTATTGGTGATCATCATGCTGCTGAGAATGATCTTTGCAGGAAAGAAACACAAGAAGGGGAGTGAGCAGAAATGAAAATAGCTGATAAGCTGCGGATAATTCTGACAGCATTCATCGCAGGGATGCTGGTGCTTGCTCTGCCGCTGAAAATCTATGCAGAAGAGATTGAACCTCATGATGATTGCAGCATCACTTTGAAGACATCAGAAGGACTCGATATCGAAGGAGCTGTATTCCGTGCATACCGGTTTGCTGATGTGAGCGGAAATGGAGAAACAGCTCTTGCCAGTGAGTACTATAACTCCGGCGTGGATATCAGTCTCTATGATGGCAATGAGGAACATATGGCTTCGCTTGCCAAGACTTTAGCTGGCTATATCGGTTCTCATTCTCTTTCCTATCAGAGTGCTGGAATCCAGGATGGAGAACTGACCTTCAGCGGTCTGAAGCAGGGAGTCTATCTGATCTTAGGAGAACCTTATTCCACAGAAAAGGAAACCTTCCAGGCATCAGCGATGATCCTGAGCGTTCCGAATCGTGACGAAGGCAAAGCATGGAATTACCATGTTTCCGGAGAGATCAAAGGAGAGTTCACTCCGAAGACTCAGACGAAGACAGAAGTAAAAGTATCTAAGCTCTGGGCAGGTGATGGAGAGGGAACCGCAAGACCTGTTTCCATTCAGGTCCAGCTGGTTCATGACGGAACTAGCTATGGAGACCCTGTTACTCTGGATGCTTCCAATAACTGGTCTTATACCTGGAAAGATCTGCCTGATGAAGGAAACTGGAATGTTTCGGAATTGAACGTTCCGGCTGGCTATACCGCGTCAGTATCTGAAAGCGGGAAAGAGTTCAGAATTACGAATACGTATCATCATGAAACTCCTTCGCCAACACCAACACTTACCCCGACTGCTACTCCTTCGCCGACCCCGACTCCTTCAACTCCGGCAGTAACTCCTACTCCGACGCCTACGGTACCGGCTAATACCCCGACTCCGACACCGCATACTCCGACTGCTCCGCCGACGCAGAATGTTCCGACTCCGACTCCGTTTACTCCGGAGACCAGGACTCCGTTTACACCGATGACTTCGGCGAGAAGGCCTTATACTCCTTATACCAGTGATGACTGGAATATGGGATTGTGGATCTCCCTGCTTGCAGGTGCTGGAGCAGTGATGATCTATGCTGGTACGCGGTTAAGAAACGATCAATGATACAATAAGAGCAGGAATTGAACCTGCTCTTTTTATGGCTATGAAGAAACGTACAGATATACTGATTCCTATCGGAATTATTGCAGTGCTTGCTGCACTGGTGCTTACCATCTTTCTTGGTTTTCAGAGACAGAACTGGATCAGAAAGGGAGAACAGCTTACTGCAGAAGTATCAGCAGCCATTCCGAAACAGGCGGAAGCAGGAATTGCGGATGGAACCGGAGAAGTAATCCCGGTACTGGAAATTGATGGAACCGACTGTGCCGGGCTGCTTTCCTTTCCGGAATACGAGAAATCCTGGGCGGTTGGCAGTCCTTATACGGACATCAATCTATGTCCGGTGGTGATTGCTGGTTCTCCGAAAGGAAAAGACCTCGTGATCAATGGCAGCAGAAGATCAGATCAGTTCGGGTTTCTGGAATCTGTGGAAACAGATGATCTGATTGTGTTTGAAGACTTTAACGGCGATGTCTGGACCTATCAGGTCATCGACACCGCCGCCAAGGAACTGGATGATGATTTATGGGATCTTGCGATCTCCAGCAGCAGCTCTACAGTTTACGCTGTCTTATCAGCCAAGAACTGAATCGCCGCGCTTGACAGTCTTCGGCTTGGAGAATGTCATCGGATGATCAGCACCGTTTGTGCAGATCAGCATGGTACTCATATCATATTTTGCTCCAAGCTTCTTCAGGTTGACTTCAACAATCGGTTCTCCTGCTTTGACCGTGTCTCCCTGTTTCTTAGCGCAGAGCTTGAAGCCATCGCCATTTGCTTCCACGGTATTGATGCCGCAATGAACCAGCAGTTCTGTTCCGTTTGCCATGGTGACGCCGAAGGCGTGTCCTGTAGGGAACAGTACTGAGAGAACTCCGTTTGCTGGAGCACAGAGTGTCACTTTATCTCCGCTGTAGCGGAAAGCAACACCGTCACCCATCATCTTCTGGGCAAATACTTCATCAGGTACGGTCGTGATATCAATCAGTTCTCCATCTGCAGGTGCGATGACCGCATCATCAGAAACCTCGATCGGAGCAAGTGTCTCTTTCTTCTTGAATGCATCAAATAAACCCATGGTTGTTCTCCTTTTTCTATGCAATATTTATACCACCAGAAGCCTTGGTTTCCGACTCCTTTTTCAGAATCCAGTTTGCTGAAGGTGTAAGAAATTTCATGCATGAATATTAGCTATTGCAGATGAAATGTGTTATCCTACCAGAGGAACAAGTACAGAAAATAGAAAAATCGTTTTCTGCAGATGCTTCGATCTCTTAGAAATAAGGGACTGATCAGAGGAATGGTTGGTCCAATGTCCAAGAGCGAAGCAGACTGGAATACCTACCCCAATTTCAGTCTGCAAAGCTCACTTTACCTCTGAAATACATAGAGCCGGTCAAAACAGGATCGGCTTTTTTGCTTGGGGGAATCGGCAGATTTCTGAAACAGTCCATGGCAATGAAGAAAGCTGGCGCTGTATAAACAGAATTCTGAAAAAAGCAAAGGTGTGAAGCTGCTTCAGCAAAGAAATCAGCCATACTGCATCAGCATGGACAGGAATCCTACGTGTAATCATATGAAAAAGCAGACAGATACATAGGCTCAATTCTGGCATTATTCATGCTTTTTTGCTGAATCTGGTTGAAAGAAAGCGGAATTTGTCCTGCCATTTAAGCGGAAAGCGGGTATTTCTGAATGACATCAAAAAAGACACTGGCCGAGAAGACTGCCGAAGCAATCAAGGCAATGATCCAGAAGGATCATTATGAGCCTGGACAGAAGCTTCCGACGGAAAAAGAGCTCTGTGAAATGCTCAATGTAGGGAGAAATACACTCAGAGAAGCTGAACGGATTCTTCAGTCTCATAATATTGTGACGATTCGTCAGGGTTCCGGAACCTATATTTCAGAGAAGTACGGGGTTGCGGACGATCCGTCCGGATTTGATATGTACCCGGATCATAATCGGCTGACCAGTGATATCCTTGAAGTCCTGGTCTTCATGGAACCGGAGATTGTAGAGATTGCGGCTGAGAAGCGTGATCAGCATGATATTGAGCGCATGGAAGACTGTCTGAACCTGATGGCCCAGAAAGTAGACCAGGGCTTATCCTGCATTGATGAAGAATGCGAATTCTACCGCCTGATCGCAGACTCCAGTCATAATATTGTCATGGAGCGCATGACTCCTCTGCTTACCCAGGGCATCCGCTTTTTCGCTTCTACTCTGCAGCAGAAAGACTTCCTGTATGCAGTCCGCAACTATCGTCAGGTGCTGAGCGGGATCAAGCATCAGAAAGCCGTAGACGCAAAGCTAACGATGTCTTATCACCTTCTGTTCCTGAGAAGACAGTATATTGAGCTTCTGCAGAGAGCTGGTATTGATTACTGATCAGGGTCTCCTGGATTTCCGGGAGATTTTTTGATATTTCTTCTCAATATTTGACTCCTCTTGTCCGGATGGGAAAAGAGCCTGGAAAGGAATGACCATTCATTTTATTCTCAGTCTGGAATGAGGGGTAATTATGAATCATCAGTTCAGAAAAGTATTCTGCAGTATGCTTGCCTTACTGATTATGGCAGGAATGAGCAGAACTGTCAGGGCAGAAGAAAGCACGGACACCTTTGAAAGCGATGGCGGGAGATATGATCTTGGCTATATCCTGGAACACTACAATGTTTTCGTCTCTGGTGATTACAGCGGCACGCATGTAGTCGGTCCTGTGATCTGCGGGGGCAACTTCGGGAACTACTTCGGCGGTCTTTCCTATGGAAATCCTGCGGGCTTTCCCCATGAGGTTCCTTCCTGGTTCGGTAAGGATATTGTAAGTGCAAACTTCAATACTTACAGTGATGTAACTACTTATGTGGGAAGCCAGGTAGATATGAGCAGGCACTGGAAGCTCGGTGCAGATGGGATGGTTCATAATGAACAGGTAAAAGTATCAGACAGATATGCAGACTTTGCCAGAATGGAAGATCTGAAGGAACAGGCTGCTTCTTTAGGAAAAGAAGCAGATCGGACAATCTCTCAGGCAGATCTGCAGAATGGGCAGACCATTTCCCTTGAAACAGGGCATATCTACAAGATCGAGCCAGGGATCAGTCTGAAAGGATATTCTATCAGGGTATCAGGAAATGCTTCTGAAGATCTGATCCTTGAATCTGACGCAGCAGGAACTGTCTATCTTCCTTCCTTTGTACTCAATTCAGATGACAGCGAATTCGGAAGTATTGAGAATCAGGAATCCGGAGCAGGAATTGTATTTGCATTTCCGAATGCTTCTGAAGTGACAAATGAAGGCTACGGTCATTCCATTACAGGTCATATCGTTGCTCCATTTGCAGATATCAGTCTTACCGGAGGAAATTATAACGGCTGTATCATTGCCGCATCTGTTAAGACTAATTCTGAGGGTCACATGTGGTCCTATCATGGAAAGAAACTGCTGCCTAACCCGACTCCGGAACCGACAGCTACCCCAGAAGTAACTCCGGTTCCTAGCACAACGCCAGAACCGACAGCAACTCCAGAGGTAACCCCGGTTCCTAGTGCAACGCCAGCACCAACTGCAACCCCAGAGGTGACGCCGGTACCTAGTGCAACTCCGGAACCAACAGCAACTCCAGTACCGAGTCCAACACCAGAACCAACAGCAACTCCAGAGGTAACTCTAGTACCGAGTCCAACGCCAGCACCAACTGCAACCCCAGAGGTAACTCCAGTTCCGAGTGCAACACCAGCACCAACTGCAACCCCAGAGGTAACCCCGGTTCCTAGTGCAACACCAGCACCAACAGCAACTCCAGAGGTAACTCCAATTCCGAGCGCAACCCCGGAGCCAACCGCTACTCCAGAAGTAACTCCAGTACCTAGTGCAACTCCAGAACCAACAGCTACCCCAGAGGTAACTCCAGTTCCGAGCGCAACCCCAGAACCGACTGCTACCCCAGAAGTAACTCCAGTTCCAAGCACAACTCCAGTTC
>Ga0256404_1012696_pt1 | contig 10897 bp, 9 predicted proteins | sample RumenRJG_01DNA_FD_185990 | JGI IMG/M metagenome (GOLD analysis project Ga0256404, IMG submission 185990) | Bovine rumen microbial communities from Lethbridge, Alberta, Canada - RJG_01 | ecosystem: Host-associated > Mammals > Digestive system > Stomach > Rumen | place: Canada: Alberta | collected...
GCATTTTCCCAATCCGAGATAACCTTTCATCTCTTCAAAACTGACTTCAATAACCCAGCGCATGGCATATATCCGATATGCGCAGAAGAAATCCAGGGCTGTATTCGTGGTAAGCAATCCGTGCCACAAATGCTCGACGTGGCGGATGTCAGCGGTGAGCAACTCGTCAACATCGGGTCGCAGGACATGAACGACAATGTGTGGCTCAAACTTGCCAAGCGCATCAATGAGCTGCTCAACAACGAGGGCTACGATGGTGTCGTCGTCACCCACGGTACAGACACGATGGAGGAGACCGCCTACTTCCTCAACCTCACCGTGCACAGCGACAAACCTGTCATCCTCGTGGGATCCATGCGCCCGTCAACGGCAATCAGTGCAGACGGACCCGGAAACATCTATGCCGGTGTCGTCGCTGCCGCCAGTCCGCAGTCAGTAGGCCGTGGCGTGATGGTGTGCATGAACAATCTGCTGCTCGATGCTAAGGATGTCACAAAGATGCACACCACCGACGTGGCTACCTTCCAAGCTGCCAACTTCGGCAAGGTGGGCTATGTCTACAATGGTCAGGCCATCTACTGCCGCGACATCACCAACCTCCACACCACCAAGAGCGAATTCAATGTCGACAACCTCACCTCGCTGCCTAAGGTTGGCATCGTCTATGGCTACGCCAACTGCTCGCCGCTGCCCATGAAAGCCTTTATGGACGCCAACTTCGACGGCATCGTGCTCGCCGGTGTCGGTGACGGCAACTTCTATAAGGATGTCTTCGACGTGGCTCTGCAGGCGCGTGCCAAGGGCATCAACATCGTACGCTCCAGCCGTGTGCCCACCGGACCCACCTGCCTCAATGGTGAGGTCGACGACAGCAAATACCACTTCATCGCCGCGCTCACCCTCAATCCGCAGAAGGCACGTGTGCTGCTCATGCTTGCGCTCACCAAGACACGCGACTGGCAGAAGATACAGGAGTATTTCCAAAAGTACTGACACCACCGCACCTTTCTGAATCCTCAACTCATAAACCAACCAATAACAGTCTACCGCCATGAAAAAAATGATGATATTGGCGGCCGCGCTCTTCCTTGCGATGGGCGCTGCCGCACAGGGAGATAATGTCGGCATGGGAGGCCCCGACGGCAACTATACCAGTCTGGCTGAGCGCATTGCCAACCTTGAGAAGAAAAACGATGCCTTCAACGTCTACTTCAACTATGCCGCCTCGGCACAAGCCAGCTACGACGGGCACACATGGAGCAGCAAACTGGCCAATAAACAGCTCAGACTCGAGATCAAAGGCAACATCACCCCACAGCTCTTCTACCGTCTGCGCCACCGCATGAACAAGGCCAATACGGCACAGGGCGAGGACAACTTTGCCAAAGCCACCGACATCATGATGGTGGGATACAACGTCAGCGACAAGCTCACCGTCATGGGCGGAAAGATGTGCCAGATTTGGGGCGGACATGAGTTCGACGAGAACCCCATGTATATCTATCAGTATTCCGACGTGGTCGACAACATGGACAACTTCATGGCGGGACTGGTGGTGGCTTATCATCCCGTGCCCTCGCAGGAGATTGCCGTGGAGGTGTCGGATGCCAACAACGGAAAGTTCACCGACGAGTATGGTGCCGGGGCTGTGGCTGTCACGGGGCGCGGCGATGGCATACGTCAGCTTGAGAAAAGCAACAATCCCCTGACCTATATCGTCAACTGGAACGGAAACTTCTTCGGCGGACGCTTACAGACACGATGGAGCTGGGGCTTGCAGACGCAGGCACGCCATGAGTACTCTCGCATGTGGGTATTCGGACAAAAGCTCAACCTGCCCACCGTGCAGTGGTATGTCGACTACATGGGGGCGTGGGACGGACTTGACCGACTGCGTATCGCCACCAACGATCTCGGTGCTTTCCTCGACGGACGGGAAAATGTTTACTTCAGCGACGTGCACTACAACTCGCTGATCTCAAAGGTCAACTGGCAGTTTGTGCCACGGTGGAACTTCATGGCCAAGGGTACCTATGAGACAGCGAGCGTCAGCAAGATCGAGCAACTCAAGGACTACCGCAAGTCTATCGGCTATCTTGCCAGCCTGGAATACTATCCCGTCAAGGACCAGGACCTGCGTCTCTTCCTTGCTTACGTCGGGCACCATTACGACTTCAGCCACAAGTGCGGACTGGAGGACTACAGCACCTCGCGCATCGAGCTCGGCTTCATGTACCGCATCAAGTGCTTCTAAATGATGCAATGGCTGATAAACGGAAAAATGCAAGCGTTTTCACAATAAAATGTGAAAACGCTTGTTTTTATGGAGGTATTTGCTTATCTTTGTTGCAAAATAACAATATATTGTGAATACGAAGGAGATAGGAGAATTCATTAAGAAGCGAAGGCAGGAATTGAAAGTCAATCAGCTGACGCTTTCGGAATTAGCAGGTGTGGGAATCAATACGCTTGTGGGCATAGAGCGCGGAACTGGTAATCCTCAGCTTGGGACATTGCTTACTGTTCTTGATACCCTGGGATTGCAAATGAAAATAGAACTTAAAGATTAGATATTATGCGACAGTGTGAGGTTTATATTCATAATTGTAAGGCAGGAATACTTACAGAGAATTCGAGGGACGACTATGAGTTCAATTATGACAAAGACTATCTGGATCGCCAAGATGCTGTTCCAGTGAGTCTCACTTTGCCGCTCTCGAAAACTGTTTATCGTAGCAAAGTGCTTTTTCCCTTCTTCTTTAATATGCTTTCGGAAGGCGATAATCGAGAACTTCAATCTCGTCTGCTTCATATTGACAAAGATGATGATTTCGGTATTTTGTTGGCGACAGCACAGTATGACACCATCGGAGCTGTTACCGTTAAACCTATAGTGGGATGATTAGCCTACATCATTGTCCATCTACTTTAGCAGAGGGATATAACACTTACTCTCCCAAAGCTCTGAAACTTCTTTTCGATGGAAAGAAGGTTTCACATATTTTTCCAACAGTGAGTCCCCTCAGCAATTCTTTGGAAGCAAAGGAAGTTTATGATCAGGTAGGTAGAATATCACTCTCAGGTGTTCAATCCAAATTAGCTGTTATTACAGAAAAAGGACATTTCCGATTCACACACGAAGGGGAAAGAGGTACTTTCATGCTTAAGCCTAAGCCTTCCGCATCGTTTCTCTACGATAAGGACGATTGTCCTGCTAACGAGAACCTGACGATGCAGATTGCCATGCAAGTCTATCATATCCCTACGGCTGCCAATGGACTTGTCTTTTTCCAAGACGACGATGTAGCGTATATCACCCGTCGATTTGATGTATACAATGGTGGTAAATATCAGCAGGAGGATTTCGCTTCGCTTTTGGGATATACGAAAGCAAATGGTGGTAGCGATTATAAATACTGCAATTCGAGTTATGAAGAATGCGCTGAAGTCATAAGGAAATATGTAAAGGCAGCTGCTATTGATGTCTTACGTTTCTTTCGTCTGGTCATTTTCAATTTTATTTATATGAATGATGATGCTCACTTAAAGAACTTCTCCCTGATCAATACCAATGGAGAGTATAGACTTACACCGGCTTACGACCTTATTAATACATCATTGCATATTGCCACGCCAAGAATATTTGCTTTGGACAATGGACTGTTCAAAGAAGGTATGCAGATGTCTGATTTCAAAACCGTAAGTAGAAAGGACTTTGAAGAATTCGGTAGAAGGATAGGGCTACCGGAACGTGTCGTTAAACGTGAACTTGATATTTTCTCTACTCAATACTCTTTAACTCAGGAATTGATCAAGCACTCTTTCCTATCTGAACATAATAAAGCCATGTATTGGCGAAGTACAGATTATAGGCGGAAGATGCTGACATAGTTCTTCATGAAGGAGCACTTCCTATTTCATGGAAACGCGCAAGGACCTTTCATCGCGTCTACTATTTCTGCTGCGTTTCGTTATTTACAAAAAGACGCATGTTTTTTGTAAATGGATTCACGCTAAAACCTCTAACTTTGCAGGCGTAATCAATAATCATTTCATCAACCATTTTACAATTACTACTATGGCAGAAGAAAAGAAATACAGAGTGGAGTCAGACCTCTTAGGCGAGCTCAAGGTGCCCGCTGAGGCTTACTACGGTGTGCAGACGCAGCGCGCCCTCAACAACTATCATATCTCGCGCAAGAAGATGCGCGACTATCCCGACTATGTCATCGCCATCGCCTACGTCAAGCTCGCCGCCGTGCAGACCAACCATGCGTTGGGCACCATCAACGACGAGATCGCAGGCGCTATCTCGCAGGCTTGCCGCGAGATCATCGACGGCAAGCTCCACGAGAATTTCCCGATCGATATGATGCAGGGCGGCGCTGGTACGTCGGTCAACATGAATGCCAATGAGGTCATCGCCAACCGCGCCCTGGAAATCATGGGTCACAAGAAGGGTGAATACCAGTATTGCTACCCCAACGACCACGTCAACTGTGGACAGTCGACCAACGACGTCTATCCGACGACCATCCGCCTGGCCATCATCCGCATGAACAAGACGCTCGTCGGCTCGCTCACCGGGCTCATCTCCGCTTTCCGCTACAAGGCCGACGAATATCGCGATGCCATCAAGATGGGCCGCACGCAGTTGCAAGACGCCGTGCCGATGACCTTCGGGCAGGAGTTCAACGCCTACGCCGACAACCTGGAGGAGGAGATCCTCAACCTGGAGCGCAACGTGAAACTGCTCCACGAGATCAACATGGGTGGTACGGCCATTGGCACCGGCCTGAATGCTGTGCCTGGCTTTGCCAAGCTCTGTGCCGCTAATCTCAGCAAGCTGACCGGTGAGAGTTTCGTCTCGTCGCCCGACCTCGTCGAGGCCACACCCGACACGGGAGCCTATGTCAGCTACTCGGGTGCCTTGAAGCGTCTGGCCGTAAAGATTTCCAAGATCTGCAACGACCTGCGCCTGTTAGCATCCGGTCCACGCTGCGGCTTGCATGAGCTCAACCTTCCGCCGAAAGCTCCCGGCTCCAGCATCATGCCGGGAAAGGTCAACCCTGTCATTCCGGAGGTGACCAATCAGACCTGTTTCAAGGTCATCGGCAACGACACTACCGTGACCTTTGCCGCTGAGGCCGGTCAGCTCGAGCTCAACGTCATGGAGCCCGTCATCACCGAGTGCCTTTTCGAAAGCCTCTGGTGGCTCAGCAATGCCATCACCACGCTCACCGATGAGTGCGTGCTCGGCATTACCGTCAACAAAGAGCGTTGCTACGAGATGGTGAAGAACTCCATCGGCATCGTCACCGCCTTGAATCCTTACATCGGCTACAAGAACAGTTCTAAGATTGCCAAGGAGGCCAACGAGACAGGCCGCTCGGTCTACGACCTGGTGCTGGAGCATAAGCTCATGACCAAGGAAGAGCTCGACAAAGCCCTCGACCCCAAGGAGATGCTCGAGTCCCACAAGTTCCTCACCAAGCATCTGTCGTCGAACTAGCAGATGACGCAATAAAAACGGCCCGTCCACTTTATGGAAGGGCCGTTTTCATCTCTGCACGATATACCGTGACTATATAGTAAAACACTTTTGATATTATCGTATCATGACTATTTTCCTTCGTCTATTGGGATTTAGGACAGCCTCCCTATCTTCTGCCGAGGTGATTCGAAAGGTCACACGAGCACAATGTGCGCAGCAATGGTAGCTAGGCTATACTCGGACATGGCTCACCTTGGCTTCTGAAGCGGCATCCATCATGAAGTTATAACTTCTCAATGTCTTCAATGGACAGTCCGAGAGCTTTCGAGATTGATTCTAACGGAAAGCCCTGAGCCTTCATGCTACTTGCAATTCTCTTCGTCGCTTTAAGTTCACCAATCTCGATGCCTTGCTTCTGTCCAATCTCGATGCCTTGCTTCTGTCCAATCTCGATGCCTTTCCTTTGTCCCTTCATCTCCGCCGTATCAATCACGTTCTTGAGGTCGCGGTAGACTTTCAAACTGTCTTCATAGTCCAGGAGTTCCTTGGGAGTGTACCGCGCTATCTCGGCCTGCTCGAAGAGACGGGTGAAGACGCGTTCCTGCAAGGCGGCAGGACGCTTCATCAGCCGCGAGAGGTTGTGGAGGACAAAGAGCCACTTGTCGTACATCGTCTCCAGCTCTGCCTCGCTCTTGGTGAACTTTGGCATCTCGAGATACAGAAAGGTCAGCTTGTCATAGAAGACATGCTTGTCGCTGACATCCATCAGCTTCACCTCGTGACGGAGACTGTCGTAGGGGTATTCGCCCTCGGGGAAGACGAAGTCGAGGATGGCCACTGTGTAGACACCCTTGAGCTTGAAGTCCCACACGCCTTTCTTCCCTTGGTTCTGTATGGCGAAAGTGGAGTAGAAGACGCTCCTGTCCTTGAAGAACTGCTGTTCGGCCTTCTGCATCTCGACGATGAATGTCTCGCCTTGCTCGTTCTCGCAGTAGACGTCGAAGATGGCGCGGCGGTCGCCAAAGCTGTTGCCTAGGTTCTCGCCGTTGAGGTAAGTGAGGTCGTGGATGACCTCCTTGCCCTCGAAGAGTGAGTTAAGGAAACTGATTAACAGCTCTTTGTTGAGCGGAGTGCCAAAGAGCTTCTTGAAGCCGAAGTCGGTGTAGGGATTGATGTATCTCCCTCCCGTCATCTCTTCTATGTCGCGTATGCTTCTGTCGGTCATCATTCTTTCATTTAAAGGGTTCCGTTTGCAAATATAATGATTTCTCTGAAAAGTCTCACCAAGTTAGCGGACTTTTTATTTTCAAAAAACATCATGGACATAGTTGCAGGGCGGTCACCTGTTTACGTCATGTGAATACCTACATCGAGGTACACTAATGATGGTCGGCAGAGAGTTACAAGACTTGCCCCCAAAATCGGCTCAAGTGCAGAAGTCCGTGGTTGGACATCATGGAGCACTATCGAATATTGTATCAACTAGGGAAACCGCATCGTTGAAGGGGGGCATATCTTGTTGCGCATCAAATGCTCGTGTGACCCCTCGGGTCACGTCGTTAGGTAGTAGCGGTGATTTCTCTATCCCCGCACTGCGCTCGTTCCTCGCTTGTACGGGGCTACGCATGCGTGTGCCCCGTTGGGGCACTGACTCCTCGGAGGCAACAAATAGTCCGATAAGGTGGCACATCCACGCTTGAGCAGATGGGTGCATTCATACCTTGCCTTATCTACAGCCCCAACGGGGCTGAAGCATAGGTAGCCCCGGTCAAGCGACGATAGGAGTGCAGACCGGGGTTAAGGAATCCAAATCTATCTTCTGCCGAGGTGACCCGAAAGGTCACACGAGCACGATGTGCGCATGAATGACAATGGGCTCAAACACGGACATTGGCCACTGCGCCGGAATATCTTGTTGCGCATCAAATGCTCGTGTGGCCCCTCGGGTCACGTCGTTAGGTAGTAGCGGTGATTTCTCTATCCCCGCACTGCGCTCGTTCCTCGCTTGTACGGGGCTACGCATGCGTGTGCCCCGTTGGGGCACTGACTCACCCTAGACAGCAATGGGACTGCTTAGAGGACTCTCCCAAGAGGCCCTCCCTAGCCCTCCCTAAGAGGGAGGGAATGCTATATCGCCAGGGGGCTTGTTAGTGTGGTCGCTGTCCTCAGCGACCAACAAAGCAGGTTGCCATTCTGGGCGTCGGTCGCCGAGGGCAGCGACCCCACCGGATGCGCTTCCTTGCTCTGGTCGTTGAGGGCAGCGACCCCACTAACGAGCATCGACTACCTTCATCTGCGTAATCCGCGTTATCAGCGAGCAAGAGATCTCTCGCGGATGTCGCAGATTCCGCAGATGTCATCATAGGTTGGGTGGTGACATGGTAGTGCATTTAGTGGGGTCGCAATGCATGGCTCGTCCCCTCCCTTTTAGGGAGGGCTAGGGAGGGTCTTTAGGGAGGGTCTGCACCAAATGTGGCTGCAATCGTCTCTGCTCGGGGTGCAGAGCAGTAATTCAACTTATTCGGTCAGGATGAGGAGCCCCATCAAGATAAGAGCAAGCCCTATGCCATAGCCATTGATGATGATGTTAGCAAATTGCGAGGACCAGAAGGAGATATGATGCCGCTTGTTGTATTTGTAAGTGTCGACACCACTTATTATGCCAAGGAATATGGCACTGCACGCATAGCCTTTCGTCCACAGCAAGGACAGGCCCACCAAGGCCACGCTGAGCATGAGAAGGCCTAGACTCTTTCGGCGCCTGGCTGGTGACGGACTCTTGCACATCTTGAAAAGAAACGTGATGGCAGTGATGACTGTTGCTAGGATGATGACGATATGTGGGTCCATTTGATTGTTGCGTGTCGGGAAGAATGATTGTCCTTGCGGTTCGTGGATGGTTTGTGGGGGGTGGTACGTGCTTATACGAGAAACGTCTCGCCACAGACCTCACAATCGTCGCTGCCCGTCTGGAGCATCAGACGCGAACTCTCGGAGAGCATCCTGAGGAACTCCGTCACGGCCTTGCGCTGGTAGGAACTGGCCAGGGTGAGAATATAGGTGGGCATGAGCACGCTCTCCTCCAGCGGTATGCGTGTGATGCCACGGATGGCGGCGACGGCGGCATCGGGCAGGATGGTTGTCCAGTGACCGAGGCGCACCATATAGATAATGTGTGGGATGTCGTCGACTTCCACGGCCGGGCTTAGGCCGATGCCCTGCTTGCGCGCCATGTCGTCGAGGCGCTGTCTCACCGACATGTCGGGACTGGGCAGCACGAGTGCGTGATGGGCCATCTCTTCCAGACTGAGGGTCGACCGACTGCTCAGGGCATGGTGCTCGCCGACGACGGCGCAGAGACGGGTGGCGAAGAGCGGACTCACCTGAAGACCTTCCTCCTTGCCGGGCGAAAACGTCAGGGCCACGTCGATGTCGTGGTTCCGCAGCCGATCTGTGAGCAGTGGGGCGGCGAGTTGCCGGATGCGGATCTCGACATGGGGATAGGCCTTGTTATATTCTGTCAGTGCGTCAGTGAGCACGGCCGAGAGCCCCAGTCCCGAGGCGATGCCCACGGTGACCGTGCCACCCTCCAGCCTGCTCAGGTCGGCAAGGCGCTGCAGAGCCTGTCGCTCGTCGTCGAGAAGCCGTGTAGCGTCGTGCAGAAACAGCTCGCCCTCGGCGGTGAGCGCGATGCGTTTGCCCAGACGATGGAAGAGCGGCACGCCGAGTTCTTCCTCCAGTTGCTTCACTTGCTGTGAGAGCGTACTTTGTGCCACATGCGAGAGACGGGCGGCCTCGGTGAAGCTCAGCGTCTTGGCGGCATGGACGAAATAGTGAAGTTGTCTGATCTCCATAGATTTCCTTTCTTGTTACTTATCGGTTGTGAAGCAAATGCTCTTGTTGCGTTCGGTTGCAAAGGTAATGCAAAAGCGAGGTATGACCAAAGAAAACCATGGATTTCCTGTCCTTTCTCATTTGCTTGTTCGAAGCAAGAAGGTAGCATCTATCGATAAAAGCGATGGATGACATAGATTCTTTCCTTGCATTTCACTGGCATTGCTATGAGAAACATCGTAATTTTGCAGCATCAGAAACATTAAAAGACAACAACTATGAGTGAGAAATTGACTAAAGAGATGACCGTCGGCTCCATCGTCGCAGCCGACTTCAATCGGGCTGAGGTGCTCGAAAACATGGGTATCGACTACTGCTGCCATGGCTCCGACACGCTGGAGGAAGCCAGCAAAAAGGCCAACCTCAACCCCGACGACGTGATAGCACGTCTGGACAGAGACGCTGCGCATGGCGGTTCAGCCCCAGACTTTGCTGCCTGGCCTTTGGATCTGCTGCTCGACTACGTGCTGAAGAAGCATCACCGCAACTTCCACCTCTATCACGAAGACCTGCTGCGGCTGGTGCAGAAGGTGGAGCGCGTCCACGGACCCCATCATCCCGAGCTGCACGAGGTGGCCAAGGCGGTGGAGCAGTCGTTCCTTGACCTCGACAAACATTTCGCCAAGGAGGAGCAGGAAGTCTTCCCACGTCTCTATGAGCTGTACCGTGCCCACGAGGAGGGACGCCAGGTCGCCAAGTGCGATTGTCTCGACGCCTCCATCAAACAGTTGATGCTGGAGCATGACGACGCCGGCGACGCTTGGCAGCACATCACTGAGTTGACCGACCACTTCACCACACCGGCTGACGGCTGCATGTCGTTCCGGTTGATGAACGCCAATCTGCGACAGTTCTTCCTTGACCTGAAAGAGCACATCGCATTGGAGAACAACCTCATCTTCCCAGGATTCCTGGAGATGGACAAGCAATGACATAAAACACAAGGAGACCGCCTCGCATTTGCGTGGCGGTCTCCTTGTGTATGGGGGCGATGGGTTTTAGAATCCAATCTTAGCCTGCACGCCGATCACCGAGCGAGTACCGCCGATGAAAGTTGGGAAGCCGATGTTGCGGCCCGAGTTGCCGGCATCGACGATATACTTGATGTTCTGAATGATGCTCTGCTCAATCACCCGCTCGTCAACATCCTCAGGGGCCTCAATGTTGATGAAGTCGAGCAGATATTCATCCTTGAAAGACTGTAATGCCTTCCGCTTAAAATCATTGTCGGAGATGGTGTGGTTAAAGTTGGTGTGCTGGATGGAACCTTGCTTGTGGTAGAGGTCTTCTGCTATGTGATATTTGAGGGTGTCAATAGTCCAACTACCTTGAGCGCACTGACTGATATAGTAAAGACGTTCGCTTTCACCTTTTATCTTGTAAAACCTGAGTTCGGGATAAGAATAGAGTCTTAAAAGTTTGGTAATCTCGCATAATTTTATTATCTTTGTAGTTGTAAGCCAAATAGTTACAAAGATTTAAGCAATAATAATTATGGAGATTACCAAG
>Ga0256404_1012697_pt1 | contig 10897 bp, 8 predicted proteins | sample RumenRJG_01DNA_FD_185990 | JGI IMG/M metagenome (GOLD analysis project Ga0256404, IMG submission 185990) | Bovine rumen microbial communities from Lethbridge, Alberta, Canada - RJG_01 | ecosystem: Host-associated > Mammals > Digestive system > Stomach > Rumen | place: Canada: Alberta | collected...
CAATAATCGTCTTGCCATAAAGGATGTGTAGTCATAACCGTATAGCTTTTCTGCAAATTTACGAAAAAACGAGAGCACAACAAAAAGAATTTATTCTTTTTTTGTGCCGAGTGAAAGTAAATTCACGACTTGCTCGTAAATTTACGAAAAAACGAGTGCAGAACAAAATATTAATGTGGAATTTTGAATGTGGAATGTGGACTGCGTAGCTGGCTGTTCCCGAAGGGAGGTAAAGCAATTAGTCGCCCTAAAGGGCGATTACTAATTAGTTAATTATAAATTATTATTCAATTATCAACCGAAGGTCATCGACTGAGCAGATGCTGTCAACGGACTTGGTGCATCTGTGTAAGCGAAGGAGGTAATCTTCAATAGCGATGCAACTGCATCGCGCATGTCGAGTGAAAGTAAATTCACGGCTTGCTTGTAAATTTACGAAAAAACGAGTGCACAACACGCGCAAGTTCTGTATGTAAAAATACAAAAAAAGTTAAAAGAAATATATAGCTTTCTTGTTTGTGTTTTATATAATGTAATTATTTTCTATCTTTGTATAGATAATAAAACTAAAATAATTATTATGTTTTTGTTGTTTAAAGAGAATAAGATAGTTAATATTCATGAAATTATAAAAATATTAATCTTTGTAGTTTGTTTGTTCTTTTCTTCTTGTCGTTCAGATACTCAAAGTTTGGTGGTGATAGATGACTTTCTAAATGCAGGAAAACTTGATTCTGCCAAGATTGAATTGAACAAAATAAATTATTCTGAATTATCAGATGAAGAATGTGCATATTATGATTTACTTAGAGTAAAATCAAGTTATTTGTCATATCAGCAAATAGAATCAGATACGCTTATCAATTACAGTTGTAGCTATTATCACAAAACAAAGAATCTGCCAAAACTTTCAGAAAGTTTATATTATAAAGGGGTATTGGATTATGAAAGAGGAGATATAAGTAATGCTTTTTTGAATCTTAAAAAAGCAGAGGATTTTTCAAAAGAAATCCCAGACATAAATATTAAGCATAAAATAGTAGAGAAGCTTACGGATTTAAATTTAAGAGAGAATGAATATAAATTGGCGTTGGAATATGGTTTACAAAACCTTAAGATTTCTTCGCTTACTCAAAATAATGATTGGTTAGCTTATTCTTATATATTTCTGGCGCAGGCATATAGAGGATTAAGTAATAAAAAGAAATTTGAGGAATACTTAAAAAAAAGTATGGTTTATATTAATGCTGTCCCCAAGGCTTATAGAGCAGATTTCTATGTTTATATAGCAGGTACTATGCTGCCGTCTCAACTTGAAGAGGCTGAAGAGTATGTTAATATTGCTAGCAAGTTGAGTGATAACGAGACAATTTATGGTATGAAAGCTCAAATAGCCTTTATTAAAGGCGACTATGAACAAGCTGATAGTCTTTGGAAATGTGCACTTTGCTCAAATGCATTAGATTATAATCTTTCTACACTTGAGATGATTACAAATATGTATGCTGTTAATCATGAGTATGAGAAAGCATATAAGGCAAGTTTAAAGAAGGATTCAGTAAACACACTAATCAATAAAAAAAGGCTAAGTGACAATGCATTGGAAGTTCAGAAAAAATATGATTTCGAATTACAAGTGTTGCGCTTTAGAGAGAAACTAAATATCACAATATTTGTTCTTATTGCTATAGTTTTATGTACTATTTCGTTATTTGTGTATAGCCGATATAAAGCAAACAAAGCTACTAAAGATGCCTTGGAGAATCAAATGCTAATAAACATATACAGTAAGCAACTCTCGCAAATGAAAGATAGCAGTAAAGAAAAGGCTTCTGAAATTGATAACTTGCAGAATAAGATATCTGAGCTAAACAAAAAACAGTCGTCGATATTATATGAAGGAAAAAAACTATATGATGAAATTATAGGTGGAGGAACTGTTGTTTTATGGGGCAAAAATGAATTCAATCATTTTATAGAATATTTTAAACTAATTGATTTGCCTTTTGTGGTTCAACTAGAAACAGAATATATGGAGTTGTCGCCTAGATACAAATTCTTTTCTATACTAACACATATGGGTAAAAGTGACGATGAAATTGAGCGTATAATGGGAATAAGCTACAACACTATAAGGTCAACTCGAACAAGAATTAAGATGAAAAAGAAGTGCATTTAAGAAAAAAATATGAAATTGACTTGCGAGGAGAGATGCATCTCTGCAGCGTCTCCTCCAAGTCAAATTTATGACGATTCATAGAATCGCAGTACTCCACACTTGAAGTTTATATCGTTTTTTTGCAATTATTATTTTGCAAATCCTAAATAACAATTAAGTAAATTCCCTTTTATATAATGAATAGAGAAACTGGCATTTGTGTTTTCTAAAGGCTCAATTTCTGGTCCCCAAAATCTAACAACAGCCTTTTGTTGATTATGGTTATTTCTTATATCAGAAAGAGATATTATCTTTCCGTGTGCAATTAAATGCCCCTCTTTTATGAGTATCTGTTGACCTTGAGCGCTTTCTCCATCTAAAGCTCGCGCTATAAACTGAATTTGTATATCGCAATTTATGCTATCCTTTGAGCGAGTAATGGATGAAAAAGAGACATCTCCATTGTAGGTTGTTCCATATGGAATCATTGATGCCATAATTGTGAGTATAATAAGAGTTGAAGCAATAACAATAATGCCATATCTTAGGATAGAAGATGGAATTTGTTCAATGATATTCTGCACTTTGTTGCTTTTGAGTTCTTGTTTCTTTTCCATATTAGTTTCCTAACTCTAATTGATTTTTTATCAGTTCATAATATTTACCACGCTTTAGAATAAGCTCATCATGAGTTCCTTTCTCAATGACCTTGCCAAAATTCAGAACGAGAATTTGATCTGCGTCTCTAACAGTTGATAGACGATGGGCAACAATTATTACAGTTTTTCCTTCATAGAATTTGCTAAGATTAGATGTAATTTCCTTTTCGTTTTTGGTATCCAAAGAGTTTGTTGCTTCATCAAGGAATACAAACTTCGGATTTTTGTAAATTACTCTAGCAATGAGGATACGCTGTTTTTGTCCAAGACTCGTGCTCATTCCGTCTTGACCTATTATGGTGTTATATCCAAGTGGTAACGAATCTATATAATCTGCTATTTGAGCAGCTTTCGCAGCTTGTTTAACCCTTTCAAGGTTTGGCTGGTCATCTGATATTGCAATATTATTTGCAATAGTATCGTTAAAAATGTATCCTTCTTGCATAACGGCACCGCATTTGCTTCTCCACCATGCAAGATTGAATGTATTCAGATTCTTGTTGCCGATGGTTATAGTACCATTTTGTGGCTTATAGTATCCAAGAAGTAGTTTTACCAGTGTAGTCTTACCACTTCCGCTTGCCCCTACAATTGCTGTGACTTTATTTGCAGGGATATGGATGGAAATATCATTGAGAATATTCTGTTTAGAATACCGACTATAGCTGAAATCAACATTCTTAATATTAATACCGTTCTTCTCAAATTCTTTAATCGAGATAGATGTTTCTGTTCTTGATTTATCATCTTCATCAGGTTCATCTTGTATGTCATTCATACGATCCAAACTAATACATACGTCTTGCCATGCATATATAATTCTAACAAGTTGTTCCACCGGACTATTTAGTTGTCCAATGATATATTGTACAGCTAGCATCATACCAAGTGTCATATCATTATTGATAACAGAAGCAGCTGCAATGATGGTGATTATCATATTCTTTAACTCATTAATAGCAATACTTCCTGCTTTCTGTATCTGTTCCATGTTTAAGGAATCAAGTTTAATGTGGAAAATCTCTGCCTGATTATCCTCCCATTCCCAACGTTTACGTTGTTGACATCCTTGAAGCTTTATTTCCTGCATTCCATTTATCAGTTGATAGGTAATGCTTTGGTCTTTGCTAGCTTGATCAAAATATTTGTAGTCAAGTTTTTTTCGTTTATCTATGAAAAGACATATCCATACAGTATATATAGCGATTCCTATGATAAAAACTAGAAAGATTATCCAATTATAAACCGCAAGAATCACACCGAACACAACAAATGTAAAGAACGAAAAGATCAAGTCCAATGAATTTGACGTTAGAAATTGTTGCACCCTTTTATGATCTTCTATACGTTGCATGAGATCTCCCATTAATTTTGTATCGAAAAATTTCATAGGAAGTCTCATTAGTTTTATGAAGAAGTCTGAAATTAGAGATACGTTTATTCTGGTTGACACATGGAGGAGTATTTTTGAACGTATCAAACTTATAGCGGTACTGCTGAAAAGCAACATTAGTTCTGCTAAAAGAACCAACCACACGAAGTTTAAGTCCTTTCCATTTATACCAGTATCTACCAATGACTGTGTTAGGAATGGGATAATCAACTGTATGATGGAACCAATTAGTAATCCCACAATAATCTGAACAAAGAAACTTATATAGCGAGACGAATATGCTTTTAGAATATGGAATCGTTTATTATTCCCTTCGTGTTTATCTTCTTGCTGGTAGAAGAGGCTCGTTGGTTCTAGAAGAAGGGCTATGCCTGCATCTTCTCCGTTATATGTAGAACTTGCCCATCCGTCAAGGAACTTTTGAAAAGAATATACTTTAAAACCAGTATCTGGATCAGCGACCCAAATCTTTGTTTTCGTACCATTTCCTTTGATACGATATACAACGATAAAATGATCTTGTTCCCAATGAACAATCACAGGTAATTGTGCATCATTGGAAAGAGTTTCTAATGATAAAATGCCACCAACAGTATGAAATCCAAGGTTTTCAGCTGCGCGACTGATACCGAGTAGTGATACTCCGCCCTTTGAAAGGTCACAATCCAAGCGGACCTTATTAACATCAATTTTTCTTCCGTAATATTGGGCAATCATTGCTAAACAAGATGGTCCGCAGTCCATTGCATCTTTTTGTCTGTATAGCTTGATTTTTTTCATATTTACAGTCTGTTTATTACGTTTTGACCACTGGTCTTTCCTTTATACTTTTTCTTATAGTTGTGCAGTCGCCAAATTAGCTCCACTCCAATGGCTCTTCTGTCTTGATCTTCGTATTGAGATATCGTAATGTTATTGATAGTTCCATTATAGCGAGAGATATTGTTTCGAAAGATATCGTCTCCAAAAATATCAAGTTCTAGCTGATTGTTACATAGACTCTTAGAAATATGAATATTAAATATGTTCTTTGATCTATGAGTGTAATAATCTCGAGTGCATCGACTCTTAAATAGATATTCAATATTTAAGGATATATCATAGGGTAAAGATATCGTGTTATTGAAAGTTACGCACAGTTGTGGTTGCTCCTTAATGTTACTTGTAAAGTTTCCCAGTCCGATTTTTGAATATATACCAGAAAGAGTTAAACTACTTTCATAACTATCCCATGCCTTATGCATGTTTAAAGTTGCCAAAAGTTGTTGTCTGCTCTCATAGTTTACCCATGTAGTTATAAAGGCGTTAGGATGATCGGATGAATTATAGAAATACATACCGATATAGTCCTTTGTATACTTATAGCTCAATGAAAAATACAAGAATTTAAATAGAAAATCATATTTCAACTGATATGTTGTAGCAGGTTTTAAAGTTGGATTTCCTTCTTGATATGAATACTGATTTATGTAATAGGCATAGTTATTTAGGCATCCAAAAGAAGGCCTATTTACACTTGTATTTAATGTCAGAGTATGTGAAGTGTTGCTCCATCGGATACTTGCTGTAAGATTTGCTAATAGATTTCCATATGTACGATGGAAGTCATCCTTCCCTTCTGTTAGGTTATCTATTATACTTTTTACCCATTCGTAACGCAAGCCTAATTTTAGGAATATATGCCCTGATTGTATTGAAAAATTAGAAAACACACCAAAAGTGTTCTCGGATGTATTATATTTTGAACCATTACCTGATTCTATATAATCAAGTTTTGTTTTTCCCCACACTCCAGTATATTCTGAACCAAACTGTAAACTGCTGTTTTTTGCCAAAGAGTAATTAACAATAGGGTTTACCGATGCCAATGTATAGTTAGAATGGGTCTGCAGGGATGTTATGGAATCTCTGTAGCTGTCAGATGTTTCATAAGTGTTTTGGCATCGATCGCCAGATGTACTAAAGAGGTCTGCATAGACCTGAGTAGTTAATTTGTTATTATGCTTATATTGCAGATATGCATTAAGATGGTGTTTTGAGGTATTGTCAATTGTTTGGCTATTACCAATGATGCTATTATGTTGTCCCAGATTATACCATGAGGCATTTGATTCAAATGAAGTGAAATAACGAGGCTTTATAAACGTACCTATATATTTAAATCCTCCAGATAGCTTTTCGCCAGAATTAAAATCAATACCGGTATTAAAGCCGAAAGTTTTATCAGAGATATTGTCGCCTTTCAAAATCTCTTTGATATTCTCAACACCTTCTGTTTCCTTGTAAATATCTGTAGAAATATCTTGATATGATTTTCTTCGATAATCAGAATAATTTAATCCACCAAAAATTGTCAGTTGATTTTTGGTATAGCTAACATCGAATTTATGATCATGTGAAAACGCATGATTAAATTGTTCATATGTATCGAAAAGTAGAGACATCCCTTCACCTGGTTTTATGGTTTCTATATTTAAGACGGCTTTAATATTACCGCCATAGCGTGCTCCAGGAGTGTTATCTAATTCTATGTTATTGATAGTCTTAATATCTATAGAAGAAATCTCTGCTAAATCTTCAACTTTTCTCCCATTTACATATATTGTAGGCACATTTCCATCAATTGTTAAAATACCTCCATTTCCATTGTCTGTTAATCCTGGGATTTTTCTTAATAGACTAGATATTTTTGTTTCTTTGGCTAACTGAGTTCCTGTAACCTGCATTACAAGATTTCCATTTTTGAATTTCATCTGTGGACGACGGGATGAAATAACAACTTCCTGAAGATTTGTAATTTCTTCCTGAAGTGTTATTTCTGGACACCATTTGGAAAAATAATCAGCATAGCCAATTGAGGTTACACGTATAAAAGATGGTACTTTACTGGAAGTTATAGAATATAAACCTGTTTGATCTGTAATTCCTCCAGCAATAAAAGTGCTGTCTGAACTTAATAATGTTACCGTTGCCATTTCAATAGGGGTGTTTCCTTTTGAATGTATTGTACCGGTAATAATTTCCTGAGCTTTTATATATTCTGTGCTCAGAAATAAAAAGATTATAATATAAATGGTTTTGAACATATTTATCCTATTAATCCGAATCGTATTTGTTGGAAATCGTTTTGCGTTTTGTTGCACTCTGGTTTGCCTAGGATATCGTGTCTAAATTTCAAAGCGCGTACTCTGCAGTTCTTCAAAGAGCAGAAATGACGAAGTTTGCATGAACCACATTCTTTGACATCATCCAAATGAATTTCGCCACGCATAAGATTAAATTTGTCTGATTTCCAAATATCTGTCATTTTTGCATTCTTGATATTACCTGCCAAAAGTTCATCAGAGCCGAAGGCATATACACATGGATAAACATCCCCTTCAGAAGTGATACCCATGTGAGATGTACCACCAGTGCAATATAAAGTTTGATGTTCGTCATCACTAACATGTTGTTCTGATAATCCAGATGCAGGATCTAACAAATTAATGGTAAGTGATGGATATTTTGGTATAAGTTTGTGAATTTCATCTGTACAAATTTTACACATTTCTTTTGTAAGATGAAGCTCTTTGTTCTCTTCTGCTCGTCCATGGTCATCAAGGAATATGAAGCCTACTGAGTGACAATCATGTGTAGCTGCATAATTAAGAATACCTTCCACTTCAAGATAGTTTTTTGCGTTTAATGTTACAGAGAGTGCTTTGAGAACTTTTTCTTCAGTAAGCATATCCATCTGTTTCATCAATCTATTAAACGCACCTTTTCCGCGTAGGTAGTCATGTGATTCCGCTCTACATCCATCCATAGAAATTGACAATGCGATGTTTTTAGAGTGCAACAGTTTGGCTTGTTCACGTGTAATCAGTAATGCATTAGTGAGAAGGTCGAAGTGAATATTCAAATTACGAATACCTCTCAAAATGTCAGTTATACCATAATAACAAAATATCTCACCACCAGTAAGGACAGCATTGAAGAAACCATGATTATCAAGTTCTTTGAAGAATGTTAGCCATTGCTGAGGCGTCAATTCCTTTGTCTTAGTGTAAGGGCTGCATGAATAAATACAATGACGACAGTGAAGATTACATTGTTCTGTTAGATGAATCTCAGCTGAAATTGGAAATTTATAAATAGGAATATCATATTTGGGTAAGTTTTCCAAACTCATCTGATCGTAATTGGGATTTCGTGGTGATTTCTCTTCAGAGAAAATGCCATACCAATGTTCTTCAAAATTATGTAGTATTTCATCAACCTTGGATAATTCAAGGTCAAATTCTTTCGTTAACCGTTCTTTTGTTGTACCTTTCTGTATAGAGTGCAATATATAATACATCGAACGGTTGAGTTTGAAAGTCTTAGAACTATATATATTAAATAAGCGATATGGTTCTTTTAGATATGGCTCGTAGCGCAAAATCCATTTTTTGTCTAAATATAGCATTTTGTTTATCATAGTTTCCTTTTTTTTAAACTAGAAACTTTATCAGAGAGACCATGTTCTCTTTTTTTTTAAATATAATATTGGGTCGGATTTTACATATGATATGAAAACCCGATCCCAATATCCAAGTCTTAGTCTCCGTTGCAGCAGATTCCAATACCTAAGCATGATTCAGAAGGTGCTTCCTCTAAATCCTTCTGTTTAGCACGACCACCAGCAACTTCATCAAGTTTCTTTGCATCGAGTTCTTTGACATCGATCTTTTTTTCTTTGTTTTCTGACATAATCTTAAAAAATTAAAGGTTAAAAAAATACTAATGTAGTCTTGGTTATCCGTTGCAGCAGATTCCAATACCTAAGCATGATTCAGAAGGTGCTTCCTCAAAATCCTTCTGTTTAGCATGACCACCAGCAACTTCATCAAGTTTCTTTGCATCGAGTTCCTTAACGTCGATCTTTTTTTCTTTGTTTTCTGACATAATTTAAAATTTTAAGAGTTAATAATTAATTATTGTATAAATAGATATACTATTCTACTATTTAGAATAATCTCGAAAATATTGTAGGTGATATGTATTGTAAGTAGAGTGTAACCTAATAAATATTTTGTACAGATTATCTTGTTTTTTCGAGTTCAAAATTATGGTAAAAAAATCTATATAACAAATTATTTTCGATATTTCTTTTTTGCTATGTTTCATGGCTTTTGATGTGTAATTTGTTGATTTTTAGAAGGTTGCAAAAATTGCAACGTTATTTCTTGATAAAAATGCATCTCAAACAGCTTGATTCTTTCTAATATTTCGGAGTATAATTACACCTATTTTGATATATGAAAAATATTAAGACATAACATGTGTTGCTTAATTAGAGATATAGGCAGTATGTTCTTACGGTCTAATTGTAAGATTTAATATACCTATTTTAAGTATCGTGAGTATGTAATGCTGTATTTAGGCCTTTCATCAAACAATAAGTTTGTTTAGATGTTATATACAAAAATGCAAGATAATGTGTACTCATATATATTACAGCCTAATAAGTTGAGCTGTTTGTGGGATTTGAAGCAAGAATGTTTTCATGGAAAAATAAGCGATGGTCATTCTTAAAATAAAAAAGCGATAGCTTAATGCTACCGCTTTTTCCCTGGGATTATAGCTAAAACTATATAGCTAAAGTAATCTCATTTTCAAGATGGATTCTTGAAATGCCAGAAGTTGTCATGTTGTTCCTTCCACCGCGAACTAAATCCATAGTCTCTTCGGTGAGCTGATAAAACTTGCGTATGTTTGATAACTGCTTCATAATTTATATATTTTGTATTGTATCATTTATTCAACGTCTAAATACTTAGTGGCAACTATTTTTTTGTCTTGATAGATAACAATTTCATACAGTCCTTGTTCTTCTGCAAAGAAATTATATGCCTCATTGCTGTTTACATCTTGTATATTTTGATATTCAACTAAGGCGCCATTAAAATAGACTTCGATTTCCAAATTCTTGTATGGTTGTATAAATGTAACTATAATCTGTTGGAAACCTTTATCATAACTTATTGCGATAGGTGACTGAGGTTTTGGAGAACGTCTTGGACCATGAACAGGATAAGTAGGTGAGTCGTCATCAAATAATATTGATGCGGATACCGAAGTTGAACATAAAGACATTGTTGCAATTAAAACTGCGATAAACTTTCTTGTTTTCATTTTTTTTTAAATTTAATGATTAATACTTTCGTCTTATAAATTTGACAATCCAAAATTAGTTGTATTTTAATTGTAAAGCAAATATTTATATTATTATTTTTGATAGTATGTTGCGTAAAGGGTCTTGTGTAAATGATTGATATATAATCAATTGCATTTTTTGCATCAAAAAAAAGGCAATAAAATGAGTCGTTAAAAAGTAGCAAATGCTGTATTAAAATATTGCCTGTACTAAAAAAAATAGCAATAATTGTTTTTTTCTTCGAGGTTAAGAATAAATGCTATTACTCCTTCCCAAATCCAGTTAAGCGTTAATTATAAAACAAAAAATAATGGCAATGTAAATGGTTTTGAGTTTTTTTATTTATCTTTGCCTTTACCTAAAATTAAACACGTCTTTAAAAAAAATGAAAAGAAACCTATTTGTGATTACTTTGCTTGCTCTCTCTCTGACAGCAGGGGCTCAGCAGGCACGTAAAGATTTTAAAGCCGACAGAAACCTCTCGGCAAGTAACTATTTGGCTTATC
>Ga0256404_1012699_pt1 | contig 10897 bp, 9 predicted proteins | sample RumenRJG_01DNA_FD_185990 | JGI IMG/M metagenome (GOLD analysis project Ga0256404, IMG submission 185990) | Bovine rumen microbial communities from Lethbridge, Alberta, Canada - RJG_01 | ecosystem: Host-associated > Mammals > Digestive system > Stomach > Rumen | place: Canada: Alberta | collected...
CCTGACTCATCTGAATTCGCTGACTGAATATTCCCATCATCGTCCGGAATCGCTTCACATGAAAATTTCTCCTTTTCTGTCTGAAGAATCTGTGCCAGAGATGTTGCGATCTTGTCCGTTACCTGATCAATAGAGTCGAAGGCCAAGGCGGTTTTAGCTTCGTTCTGCGGAAACCAGTCTTTTGCAATAAACTTCAGCACCTTGTTCACGGAGTTTACCTGTTCCAACTCCGCGCTGAATTCCCAAATTGAGACCGGTTTACTGTCATCAGCGGTGGGGTCAATTCCACAGGCGGTACCCGCTACTCCGGAACGCCGGTACATTTCAACCGGAATATTCATTCAATTGTCAAGAAGCCGAAAAGTTCATAGTAAAAGCTCGATTTTGGGCGTATTTTCAACGTTTTTCGAGGGTCGGACCAAGTGGGAAGTTTGAGTAATAACTGGCTCTAATTTGCGAATCACTGGCGCTGCCGCGACAAGAAGGCCGGCTCTGATCACGGATCAGAGCCGGCCTTCTTGTCGCGGCATAACCAGCTGAGCATAAGCTGATGGCTAAGGGAAGAGATTAGCAAGGCATATGGTATATCGGTACGCCGTTTGAAGCGGAATCATAACGTCAGGTTAGTGGATCAGTAGTTCCGTTCTTGCGGAATCTGTATGTCAATCCTGTGACATCAGGAAAGATCGATAACAATCACCTTATTTCTCTTCTACAATCGATGTTCCACTCATTCTCTCATAGTACTTCACAATGTCATCATGGTCATTGCTTCCCTCACCATGATTTTTCAGTTCCTGCATAACTTCCATCATATGCGCCGTCATAGGAACTGGCATATTAATCGCATGCGACGCATTTAACGCATTTGTAAGATCCTTTATGTGCAAATCAATGCGGAAACCTGGCTTATAGTTTCCAGAGAGCATCATCGGTGCCTTAGCATCAAGTACCGTGGAGCCGGCAAGACCACCACGAATTGCCTGGTATACAAGCTCCGGATCAGTTCCTGCTTTTTTTGCAAAAGTGAGTGCCTCTGCCACGATACCAATATTAGATGCAACAATCATCTGATTAGCAAGTTTTGCTACATTTCCAGAACCAATGGGACCTACGTATACAACAGAACCTGCCATAGCCTTCATGACATTGTAAAACTTATCAAACGTCTCCTTCTTACCACCGACCATGACAGAGAGTGTTCCATCAATGGCCTTTGGCTCACCACCAGATACCGGAGCATCAAGCATATCGATGCCTGCTTCTTCTAACTTCGCAGCAATCTTTCTTGATTCTACTGGATCTATGGAAGACATATCAATGACGGTGATTCCAGCTTTTCCTGAAGAGAGCACACCGCCCTCTCCAAGGCAAACATCGTTAACCTGCGGAGAGTTTGGCAGCATGGTAATAATGATCTCTGCTCCTTTTGAAATTTCATCAGCTGCGTTTTTTGCTCCTTCTGCACCAAGGGCTACAAATTCATCAATTACTTCCTTTTTATGTGTTGTGACGATAAGATCATATCCTGCCTTCATGAGGTTCTTCGCCATAGGCTTTCCCATAATGCCAAGTCCAATAAATCCAATTTTCATTATTCTGTCCTTTCCGGCTATATTGCCTTAAATTATGTCACTTATAATATCGTTAAAATTGTGATGTGATCTAAAAATTATCATCTAATTGAAAAACCTGCAGACCAGTATTCATTGGATCGATCTTTCTTTCGATTTTCCCGTCCAGTATCTTAATAAAGATCTCCGCTGTACCACCAATGCGTGCCATATTGAGATGTCCACCAAAGGAATTTCCTGCCTCATCCCCCAATACGATATGTAGGTGTAAATATGGCTGTTCCTCTCTCCTCGTAATATTGCCTTCCAGAGATATTATTTCAAAAGGTTGCTCATATGTGTGGGATAAATACTTTTTCATTTCGACATTATAGAGTCCGAATGAAACTTGGTCAGTTGCCCCTATTCCCTGTACTATGGCTACCTGAATACTCTCCTTCAGCGCTATTTCCTTCATGCATGAAAGAATCTCTTCTCCGCGATCAAGTCGTACTGCAATAGTATCTCCAAGTCGACGATATTCCATATACCGCTTCTTCCTTCTCTATCTCATATCCAACGGCACCTTAGATGTAGGAGCCGGGAAAACATAATCGATTTCTTGAAACTCTTCTTTGGAAAGCTCTATTTCATCTGCTCTTCCATTGGAGAGAGTGTGTTCTGCCTTAGAACTTCTTGGAATAGCAATTGTATGACCATTACGAATATTCCATGAAAGTAGGATCTGAGTTACAGGCACATGATGCTGATCAGCTATTGTATTCAGTGTTCTGTTGCTAAAAAGATCAGTATTCAAAATTCCTGCTTGTGCAAGGGGGCAATAGGACATCAACGCAATTCCGTGTTCGCGCATCCAAGGAAGAAGCTCAACCTCAATACCTCTAGAGCCCATGTGATACAGGACCTGATTAACCTGACAATTTCTTCCTCCAGGCAAAGACCAAAGTTCCTTGCAATCATCAATGTCAAAATTTGAGACGCCCCATGCTCGAATCTTCCCCTTTTTCTTCATATCCTCCAAACAACGCACCGTCTCAGCCAAGGGGTATGATCCGCGCCAGTGATATAGATAGAGATCCAGGTAATCTGTTCCGAGGCGAGAGAGACTCGCATCGAGGGCCATTTCCAACTTTCTTCCACCTGCATGCTCAGGCAGAACTTTGGAAACAAGGTAAAGGCGACTTCGATCCAACGGTCGGATAGCTTTTCCTATCATCCTCTCAGCCGCACCGCTTCCATACATTTCTGCCGTGTCAATAAGAATCTGGCCTGCATCAATTCCTGCACGGATACTGTCGATTTCCTGCGAGAGCTTCGATGGCTGTTCTCCAAGGTACCAGGTGCCTTGTCCAATCGCAGGAAGAATATCTCCATTTTGAAGTTTCACTTTATGCTTCATTTGTGTTTTCTCCTGCCGAAATGAAACTCAGATCAAGCCTGCCTCCTGCATCACACTTCGGAAAAGATTAAGTGTTTTTTCATCCGTCGTAGGAAGAGAAGGCAGATAAGGAACACCCACGTTCCGTCCCTCCAATGCTGCCATATCCTTTGCAGCAACAGGAAACGATGCTTTATCCATTGCAAGTCGCACCGGATTTAACTTAAACTGCGCTTCCCTTGCACCTTCAAAATCGCCATTGGTGAACTTCTGATACACGTCTTCGATAAGCATAGGCATGAAGTTTCCAGCTGTACACACCCCACCGACAGCACCGACACAGAGCGAAGCAAATAAAAGGGTATCCTTTCCTCCAAACACCTTGAAATTTACATCCTTGTTTCTTCTTACACACTCTTCAGTTAATGTGATATCCCCGGATGTATCTTTCATGCCAACAATATTTGAAGTGCTATGAGCAAGCTCTGTCACAAGATCCGCTGTCATTCCATAGCCGACACGTCCCGGATTATTGTAAAGAAGAACCGGTGTGTCAGGTATTGCCTGTGCAATGGATGTAAAGTGTCGGATGAGTTCTTCCTTTGTTGGCTTCAAAAACATCGGCTGTAGTATTGACACACAGGATGCGCCATTTTCAACAGCCATCTTTGCCAACCGGATTGCTTTCCTGGTGTTAATGGCTCCGATTCCAAAGTAAATTGGGACTCTTCCTGCCGCCTCATCAACCATGATCTGGAGGCCGCGCTTCATTTCATCCTCCTCGATCTGATAAAATTCTCCGTTTGATCCGAAGGCAAGAATTCCCTGTAGACCACCGTCAATGCAGTAATCAACCTGACGACGCATACCTGATTCATCAATCTTCTCTTCATCATCAATTACTGTGATGATCGGCACTACAACTCCCTTTATGAAGTCCGTTTTCATCTCACTTTTCCTCCATTAGTATTCCTATATAAAAGTTCAATGGCTTTGCTTTTTTCTAGAGTTTCAGCAAAAGTTCTTCAGGTAATAGGGGCAGGATTAAATACACAAAGATCATTAAATAAGCCATATTGTTCTGCATAAGGCTTTTTAATACCAGATGCCACATCAAGAATAAGGTTGAATAGTTCTTCGCCCAGATCCGAAATAGTACGCTCACCTACTGCTGCAGGGCCTGCGTTAAAATCAATAAGATCAGGCCATTGCTCCTTCATCTCATTCCTTGAGCAGACCTTGATAACCGGCGCGGCAGCAAGGCCATATGGCGTTCCTCGACCAGTCATAAAAACTTCGAGACCCATTCCAGAAGCCAGCTGAGATGGTCCACATACAAGATCCGATGCTGGAGTTGCTGCAAAAATCTCACCATGCTTGGTCGGACGTTCTCCAGGAGAGAGTACTTCTACAATAGGAGAAGTGCCGGATTTTGCGATTGAACCCATAGATTTCTCAATAATATTCGAGAGACCACCCTTTTTATTACCTGGTGTAGTGTTAGCTCCTCTGTCAACTCCGCCTTTCTGGAGATAAGCGTCATACCATTTCATCTCTTGCACTAAGCGTTTTCCTACATTTTCATTGATGCAACGTTCAGCAATAAACTGAACTCCGTCGCGAACTTCAGTAACCTCGGAAAACATAGCAGTCCCACCGCCTGATACGAGAAGATCTGCTGCATACCCCGCACTCGGATTTGCTGTGATCCCTGAAAAGGCATCAGAACCACCGCATTGCATGCCGACAAGAAGATCAGAAAGCGGAAGTTCCTCTCTTCTCCTTTCATTTAAAATTTTCAACTTTGTTTCGGCCATTTCACAGATTGCATCCACCATGGCCTGATATCCTTTATAATTTTGCAGTACAATTACATTGTCTGGATTATTCTGTTCCGGAAACGGTGCGCAAAATCGTGCAGGAGTGAACTTTTCACACCCCAAGGAAACGAGCATGAACACACCGCCAAAATTTGGATGACGCGCAATGTTCTGAATTATTCTTTGCGGAATATAGGCGTCCGGTGCATCAATCGCAACCCCACATCCATAAGGGTGCGTAACCGCTACTACCCCATCAACATTTGGATAATCGGGCAAAATCTCTCGTCGAATCTTCTGGATAGCTGTATTTACTATACCGGCTGTACATTGTACTGTTGTATGAATGCCTAACAAGTTCCGGGTTCCGGCATAGCCACCATTAGGATTGCGATAACCTAGCCATGTGTTCCGTTTAGGCTTTGGAAGATTGGTTCGAATATTCGTTGCAAATCTAAGCTTGTCCAGATCTGGCGCAGGTGCCATTTCAAGATTTGTCTCGTTGACCCAACCTCCTGCCGATATGTCGCGGTTTACTGTTCCAAGACATACCCCGTATCGGATGACTTCTGTACCTTTGGGTAAGTCATGCAATGCAACTTTGTGAGCCTGAGGAATGTCTTCCTTGGCAAAAATGCCAGGCCAGACTTCCTCACCACATGAAAGATTTCGCACAGCAATCGCTACATTATCTTTTTCTTGAATTTGAATACAAAGTTTATCAGCCATACTCCCTCCGAATGCAAATATGTCAGTAATAGGCCTTATTCCATTTATTTATTAATACTTTGTTGTCGTTATTATTATATGGTGCTATTATTATTAGGTAAATTAAATTAGTTTGTAATTATCATTAGTTTTTCTAAAATAAAGTACAGTTATTTCGATATTCGATCGATTTATCAATGACGTTAACTATTTGTATACTAATAAATCTTGTAAAGGATAATAGTGTGAATTCGAAAGATATTGATTATGTAATAACCATTGCTGAAGAGAAGAGCATATCCCGTGCTGCACAAAAACTATATGTCACATCTTCCGCATTATCTCAAATGCTGGTAAAAATAGAGCAAGATGTAGGTGCAAAACTATTTAACCGAAACAAATCCGGTCTTGAAATTACACCTGCTGGTCAAATATTTATCGACAACGGGAGAGAAATACTTGAAATTGAGAAAAAAACATACTCTATGATTTCTGATATAACTAACCAGCAGAGCAGGACAATTTCTCTCGGATTCACTCCTGGAAGAGGCCCTGCCATGCTAGTCGATGTATATCCTGAGTTCCATAAAAAATATCCCTCCTGTATTCTCGATCCCCGTGAACTGCGTGTTTCAATACAACAGGAACAAATACATGATGGTTCACTGGATTTGGGGTTCATGACTCTTACAGATGATCAGAAAACCAATGATGAATACATAGATCTATTTCCTGAAGAACTAATGCTCGCTCTTCCACATGGTTATCCATTACAACTTATTTCTTCTCCTATAGGTGATGACCCATATCCGACCGCCGACCTTTATCTTCTACGTGAAGAGCCATTTATTTTGATGTATAAACCATCTACTATACGTACGATAATAGATCCTCTCTTTAACGAAGCAGGTTTTGTACCAAATGTATTATTTGAAACCAGCAGTAATCAGACAATTATCGAAATGATTCGGGGTAGAATGTGCTGTGGAATTATTCCATATCATTATGTCAAGAGAAACCCGGCTGGAATTGATTATTATCATCTTCCGTCAAGGCCCACTTGGAAGGTATGCGCATCATACAGAAGAAACTCGTATTTATCAAAGCCAGAAAAGGCACTAATCAAATTAGTTCAAGATTACTGGGAGCATTAATTACGCTAATCAATATGTATCATCCGTATTTAGCAATTCATATCGAAACCAATCGAAATCTGCATCATTATTAGAGTTGTGTCCCATACCAGATGCATACATTCCAATCATTGTACCGAGATATCCGTCTGCGACTATCGTACTGAGAAGTGAAGCATCAACTGATTCAGAAATTGCGATTGTTTCTCTCTCTCGTAATCCGTAGTAAAAATTGTACGTTTCCTTATGTCCTTCTATGGTTAGATAGATTCTTCCTTTGGGAATCTGAACTTTATTAATAACTTCCCTGTGCCCATTCTCCACTTTTATACATGCTAATGTGTCATGGTTTGACTCGTTCTTCTTTAACAGCAAATATGAATAGCCTTCATTCTGAGTGAGAATAAGTCCTGCCTCTTCATTTTCATTTTCAGATTCGAATTCCATTGCAACTCCAGCCTGAAAATAATAATGTTGTTGCCTTCTCAAAATCATTGCTGGAGTACTTGTCGACTCAGATGATTCTTTTTGCAAGTGAAGCCTAAGGTATCCTGGTCGTTCTGATAATGAGTAAAATTCTTTTATAGGAGGTCTTCTCATGCACCATTCAAGTCCCAATTCAGAATTTTCAAAATTGTCGATTCTGCTTTGCATTGGAAAAATGTACTCTCGAAGGTCTGGTCTAATTTCGTTTATATTGACGAGTCCATTATCATTCTCAATAATTGGCCAATCATCGTAGTCAAATGCAATTCTTACTAAAAATGTTTCCCTTCCTAAATTAAATTGAGCCTTTTTATTTCGATCAGGTTCACGGATCCATTTTCTATGTATTTCGTATTTAAAAGGATCAATATTCTTTTCATAGGGTCGTATTCCTAATAATACCATTGCATACTTATCAGGAGCATATTCAACTAAGTCTCCGTGTCCAGTAACACTTACTCCGGTTGTATTAATAAGTTTGATATGTCTATTAGTAACAATCGGATTCCGTGGACATGGTTCATATGGTCCCTGTAACTTTCGACTGCGATAAAATTTGACACAGTGATTTGTCTGCGTACCTCCCTCGGCAGTTAACAGATAATACCAGTCATGAATATGATAAATATGAGGGCCTTCCATATACATACTGTGGTCAACAACAGCATCGTATATTACAGTTGGTTCACCAATCATCTGAAAGCTATTCTTATCAAGTTCAACAAGATATATCTGTTTATGTGAAGGGAATAATTCTTTATCAGGAATTCTATTCGCGCAAAACCACATTCTTCCATCATCATCAAAGAATAATGATGGATCTATGCCACCTGCATTATGTATAATTACTGCATTTGACCATGGCCCAGAGGGGGTATCAGCTGTAATAATATAGTTATATCGATTTTTTCTTCCGTTCACATCAAGTGTGTTGACGATATAGTATTTATTGTCAAGATATCTGATTGTCGCTGCCCAAAGTCCCTCTGAGCTATCGCAATTCTTATAGTCCAATTGTTCCGGTCTGCTAATTGCATTTCCTATTTGTTTCCAATGGACCAAATCTTTGCTCTGAAAAACAGGAAGTCCGGGAAAGTAATAAAAAGACGAATTTACAATGTAATAATTATTACCATCGTAACATATTGATGGATCTGGATAAAATCCAGAAATTACCGGATTCCGATATGTTTCTCTTCTTGTCATGGTCTTAATACCCATTTTATATTATCCTTTAACTGCTCCAGCAGTCATTCCAGCAATAAGATATTTCTGAAGGAATATAAACAGGATCAGTGTAGGAATACTTGAAATGATCGAAATACTCATCAAGTAATTCCACTGAATCTGATATGCATTTGCCATGGTACTGATTGCAAAAGTTAATGTCTTTTTACTGTCTGACGAAATAAGCACTGATGCGAACATATACTCATTCCAGTTCTGAAGGAATGCATAAATAACCGTGGCAACAACACCTGGAAGGGCTAAAGGAAGAACTATCCTGTGAAATATTTTAAAATTTGAGCAACCATCAATCTTAGCAGCTTCATCCAAGCCAATGGGGATACTCTTGAAATATCCATACATCATCCATGTGCAAAAGGGAATACTAAATGAAGTATATACAATGAGTAATCCTAGATCGCTGTCATTTAAATGAAAAGTTACAAGTATTTTGTAATAGGGAATAATCTTCATGATCGCTGGAAACATTTGTGTCACCAGCAGGAAGCTTAGCAGGAATGCCTTCCCCTTAAACTCAAACCTGGATAATCCATACCCGGCAAGTGCTGCAAAAAATACGCCAATTATCGTTGAACTTCCAACCGTAATTACACTGTTCCTTACATATGTAGCAAGCGGATAAAGTTTCCAAACATCAATAAAATTTCTAAATGATGGACCTGAGGGAAAAATATCAAGTCCCCTTGACATTGTAATATCTTGCATCGATTTTAACGATGTAATCACCATCCATGTTAACGGTAATATTACAATAAGGCATCCAATGGTTAACATAATATATACGATTGTCAGGGATGCTATTCTTTTTCTTGATTTAGTCATCATCTTTAAGTAGTCTCCTAAATACAACGCCGATTAAATAGCATATACCGAGAATGAAAACAGATTCAGCAGAAGCAAGTCCGTACTTAAAGTAGGAAAATGCATCTTTGTAGATCTTGATTGCTGAAACCATAGTAGCATCTCCCGGCCCGCCCGATGTCATCAAGTATACAAGTGTGAACTGCTTGAACACCCAGACTGTATCCAAAATAAGCACAGTTGTAAGAATAGGTTTTAATTCAGGTACTGTTATCTTTTTGAATTTTTGCCATCCAGTTGCGCCATCTACTTCTGCCGCTTCATAATAATCTTTTGGAATCGTTTGAAGTCCTGCCAGTATTTGTACCATTACCAATGGACATCCTTTCCAGATACTAACAAGAATTACGCAAGGGAATGCCAAAGAAGCATTAGTCAGCCATCCAACCGGACTACCTCCATATGCTTGAATGATAGCATTCAGTATTCCGTTCTGCTCATTGAGAATCCATTTAAATAGATAAGCAATTACTACATCCGGAAACAGCCACGGAAGTATCAGTATCCCTCTAAATATTGTTCTTCCGCGTAAATCATCGCGATTTAAGAATATTGCATTAATGAATCCAAATACAAAGTGTCCAAAAACAACTAGGGCTGTAAAAGCCAGTGATTTCCACAGGCTGCCCAAAAATGAGACATCTGTAATTGCATCCAGATAAAGTCCAAGTCCACGGAATTTCCATTTGTTTACAAGATTTGTATCAAAAAAGCTTAATACTATTCCATATACTATTGGGTATACCACAAGTAATAAGATAGTAATTGTAGAAGGGCCGACGAAGCCATATGGTGCTAAATTTACCTTTTTCTTTTTCACCAACGTATTATTATCTTTCATCTCTCAACCTAAAAATTGTTTATCAATAGTATAAAAATATTCCCACCCCACTCTATGTAGGATGGGAATTTAATAACAGTATTAACGATTATTCAGCATAAGTTTCCATTGTTTCATTGGATTTCTCTATAGCCGTCTGAACAGCATCATCAACCGATGTACCAGAGGAAACAACAGACTGCCAGCATTCACCGCACTCATCTCTAAGTTCAGCAAGTCCAGCAAACGGAGGATAAATTACTGCATGTTCAGATGCATCAGCAAAGCCTGAATAAGCCTCATCATTCGAAACAATCTGATCCAGAGCTGTCTTGACAACGGGCAGTCTGCATGTCGCTTCATTCCATGCGATACTATTTTCATCGCTAGAAAGGAACTTCAGGAAATCTGCGGCAACTTCAGGATGTTCACATGTTTTTGCAATCGTCATACCTACGCTTGAAAAACTTGTTACTGGATCAACGCCATCTGCTGTAGGCATCTCGAAGCTTCCCATGCTTCCCTTCAGATCAGGATTAGCATTGTAAATTGCACCAAGAACATTTGAGCTTCCAAAGAACATACAAGCCTGGCCAGATGCAATCATCGTATAAGCTTCCGAATAGCCAGTCTCAATAAAGCCTCCTGGGCAAATTCCATCATTTACGGCAAGATCAATATAAGATTGCATTGCTTCCTTAAACTCAGGGGAATCAAAATTACATGTAATCTTATCTCCATCTACAGTAAGGAAATCGCAGCCATAAGTCAGAGCGAAAGTCTGAAAACGTGACTCTGCAGAATCGTTTCGTGTTCCGCAGAACACAGCTCCATACTGTTCCCCACTTGTAAGCTTCTGAGCTGTTTCC
>Ga0256404_1012701_pt1 | contig 10895 bp, 8 predicted proteins | sample RumenRJG_01DNA_FD_185990 | JGI IMG/M metagenome (GOLD analysis project Ga0256404, IMG submission 185990) | Bovine rumen microbial communities from Lethbridge, Alberta, Canada - RJG_01 | ecosystem: Host-associated > Mammals > Digestive system > Stomach > Rumen | place: Canada: Alberta | collected...
GCGGAATGCAAACGGCAGGGGAGACCATTCAGAATCGTCTTTGAGCCTTTGCACTTGGAGGATTATCTGGCTCCGAACGAATACGACTGGCGGATTGGGGAGGATGAGATTGACTGGGATCTGACGAAGAGTTATCCCTGCGTTCTTCTTACCTATCATAATGACCCACGCAACCGTTGGCAGCATTTCGTACAGTCGACGGTGCTGCGGTCATATTTCCGCAAGCATTGTACCCAGCTCCATGTCTTTACGAACATGATCCCGAGCGATGAGGAGTATCGGACGTTGTTTCACGAGCTCTTCAAACCAGCCGATGACTTGCAACAACTTATCGGTTATCACCATGAGAAGTTAGGAGGGAAAGGAAATTATATTTCCTGCACGTTTCGTTTTCGGCAGTTGCTTGGCGATTTTAAGGAGGGCGGCGCTACGTTGCCGGTAGCCAAACGGGAGCCATACATTCAGCAGTGTGTTCAGACAGTGGCGCGCTTGCATGAAATGCATCCGGAGAAAAGAATATTGGTTACGGCTGACAGCCATACGTTTCTTGATGAGTTGATGGCTGCGTCGTTACCCTATGTATATGTCATGCCTGGCAAGGTTGTCCATCTTGGTTTTACATCCGATGCGTCGAAAGCTGTCTATATGAAGTCGTTCCTTGACATGTATATGCTTTCATGCTCGGGCATTGTTTATCAGGCTACCGACAAGTTGCTGATGCGAAGCACATTTCCACAGCGGGCGGCCCTGTTAGGTGGTGCGCCCTATAGAGAAATAGTGGTCTCTGCATAATCATTGACTCTATGAAAGAAATGCTGCTTTCCTTTATTATCCCCTCCTATCACTGTGAGGCTTATATCGGCCGTTGCTTGAGAAGTATAAGGATGCTGATGTCGCAATGGGGCATCCCGGTGGATGAATATGAGATCATCAAGTTGGATGATCTTCACCACGAGGGACCGGCAACCATCCGCAACCGGGGCTTGGTGCAAGCATGCGGAGAATGGATATGGTTTGTAGACGGAGACGACGAGGTGAAGCATCTGTCAGCTGCCGATGCGAGCCTGATGGTTGATGCGCTCAGAACCAAGGATGTTGAACTGATCGCTTTCAACTATGACGAATGTTTTCCTGACCGGACCGTGACTGTCAGCAAATATCAGAAAAAGGTTGTCGTTGATGGGGTGACGTTCCTCAAGCATGCTTCCGGCGGCTCCTATCTATGGAACAAGATCTTTCGCCGGTCCGCCATCGGCAGCAATCGGTTTATCGATGGCATCTTCCATATAGAGGATATGTGTTTCAACCTCCATGTCATCATCAACCTGGCTAAGATCCTCTGCCTTCCTGTGACAGGCTATGTTTATCACCGCGACAATAACAATTCCATTTCGCATACCAATAACCCGCAGACCCGTATCATCGCCAATGAGGATTCTCTGAAGGTCTATCAGTCGCTTCAGACCCTTGCCGGGCGCCTTTCCGGAGAGCGGCGCGCGATTATTGAGGCTCGTCTCAATTTCGATATCATCGCCCATCTCTACACCATTTTCCGGTTTGACGACCGACGAACGTTCAGGCATTATGCAGCGGTCTATCGCAAGATGGGGCTGATCCCTGTCAGGCGGTCACATAACCTGAAGGCTGATCTGTTCGGGTTCTTCATTAATATCTTTGCAAATTTTTGATCCATGTTACTCTATTATCTTCTTTTCTTTCTTACGGTCTTCTTCTTTTTTAGCATCTCTGACATGCGAGACGAGGACCAGCGGCAACAGATGAACAAAGCGTTTCTCTTGGGTTCGATGATCGTGTTGGCGCTGTTTGTAGGCTGTTCTGATATGTTGGGCGGCTACGACCGGTATATCTATTGCGATCTGTTTGATAGTGCTGCCAATGATATCTCAAAGAAGCTGCCATTGGCCACGGCTTACGTCTTTCAGGAATATCCTAAGGAGCAGGGCTACGGCTGGTACAATATCTTGGTTGGCTTGATTACGACGAACCGATATATCTTTGTACTGATCACGACCATTATCGTCTACGTCTTTCTCTTTCAATCCATTAAAGCCTATTGTGAGAACTACCCCTTTGCGGTGATGCTCTTCTTAGCCTTGTGGTTTTTCTTCACGTTCACTTATCTCCGCCAGGTCATGGGTGCCACCATCGCCTGGCTGGGTATCAGGTATATCATCAAGCGAAGTCTGTGGCGTTTCCTTATCGTATGGTTCATTGCCTTTAAGTTTCACAACTCCGCCCTCGTGCTCCTGCCGATGTATTTCGTTCCCGTCAGGAAATTTACGGACAAGCATGTCCTTTATGTCATGATCGCTCTGTTCATCCTGGGAATGACGGGGGTACCTACGGCGCTCTTCTCTGCTTATGGTGAGGTGGACGCTGAGCGTGCCGGAGTGGCTGGCAATGTGACGGGTTTCCGTCTTGCTTATGTCGTTGAGGCTGTGTTCTTTTTATATCTTATTCTGAGCAGGTATGATGAGATTCCTGAGACGCCGAAACATATTGTGATGCTGAACATGTCCTTGGTGTTCTGTGGTGTCTTGCTTTTCTTCGTGAAGAACGAGAATGGTGGGCGTTTGAGCTGGTACTATATGATAGGTGTCATCTCGACGGTCTCCTATCTGAGCACTTATACGAAGAAGAATATCCAGCAGGCATTCTTGATGATTGTTGTCAGTATCTTCCTTTTCAATCGTATCCTTACAGCTTGGGGCGTTCAGCTCTCTCCGTATAAGACCTTCTTCTCCAATGGTATCCGGCCGGGTGATACGATCGAGCAGAAATATGAATATGACCACAGCTACGATTATGACAAGTTCTATCGGCCGGCTTTCCGGTTCATGGAACGCTGAAAAGGGTAAGTTATGAGTTTCTTACTGACTATCCTCACGCCGACCTATAACCGGGCTTCGCTGCTCCCGCGTCTCTACAAGTCGTTGTGTGCCCAGACGTGCCGGGATTTTGAATGGATTGTCGTCGATGACGGTTCCACCGACGGCACCGCTGGTCTGTTCAGTGCGTGGACGGGCATGCAGTCCACCTTTGCACTGCGGTATGTACGCAAGACGAACGGGGGGAAGCACACGGCGGTGAACAGCGGTGTGAGAGAAGCCCGGGGGGTGCTGACGCTGATCCTCGATTCCGACGATGAACTGCCGCCGGGTGCCGTGGCGGCGATCGAAGCGGCGTGGAAACGGGTAGAGGGGCTACATCGCCAGGACATAGGTGGTCTCTGCGGATATATGGCGCATCGCAACGGAAAGCGGATCGGGATGCCGGTGGTCTCAGGTCTTTACTCGTCGCTGGCGCTGCGCTATGAGGCGCATGTGACGGGTGACATGTGTGAGGTTTTTCGCACCGACGTGTTGCGCGACCATCCGTTCCCGGAGGTCAGCGGTGAACGGTTCTGTCCGGAGGCGCTGGTGTGGAACAGGATAGCCCGGGAATATCCGTTGTATGTCATCCCCGACATCCTCTATCTCCGTGACTACCTCGACGGTGGACTGACGGCCAACATCGTGAGGATCAGGATGCAGAGTCCGCGGGCTTCGATGCTGACCTACGCGGAGCTCACCACCTGTCGGGTGCCTTTTGCGGTGAAGGTGAAGGCAGCCATCAACTACTGGCGTTTCTGGTATTGTCGTCGTGCCGACACCCTTGTGCCGCCGATCGCGCGTCGTTGGTATGGCCTCCGGCCCGTCGGATGGATGATGCACCGGCGGGACAGCGCCATCGGACGACACTGATTATCACGGACTATCGCGGACGTAGCCTCGTGGCACAAGGTCCGCGCTAGTTCGCGTCCGTCCGATGGAAAGATAACCACCGGACGACGCGGACGTTCGCTGACGATCACGGACATATCATCGTGCACAAGGTCCGCGCCAGTCCGCGCTTGTCCGCTGGAGGAAAAAGCCACGGACGACACAGACGATCACGGACGCAGCCTCGAGTATAGGTCCGCGTTAGTCTGTGCCTGCCCGATGGAGAAATAACCACCGGACGACGCGGACGATCACGGACATATCATCGTGCACAAGGTCCGCGTTAGTCTGCGTCAGTCCGATGGAAAAATAACCACCGGACAACGCGGACGATCACGGACGTTCGCGGACAGCAGCTTCTTGGTATAAGGTCTGTGTAAGTCAGTGACTGTCCGTTGGAGCATAGAAGTTTAACATAAAATCAAAGCAGGATGTTGCTATATCAAAGAGAATCAGAGTTAATATTAAATGCCTTCTTTGAGGTAAATAAATATCTAACCTATGGTTTGACAGAAAAAGTCTACGAGCGTGCTCTCGTTTATGAGTTGCGTCAGCGTGATCTGGATGTCGTTGAACAACAGCCGTTGGCCGTTAACTATAAAGGGATGGTTATCGGGGATTTTAAGGCAGATGTTATGGTCGAAGGGAAAATCATTTTAGAGCTCAAGGCACAGCATTCTATTATAGGTGAGAATATTGCTCAATTAATTAATTACCTGACGATTACGGGATTCTCTCTTGGTTACTTATTAAATTTTGGACATGACAAGGACTATAAACGAGTAATCAATTCTCATTATAAGTGATATATTCTTTCGAATGGTCGTTTATTTAATAATGTAAGGTCCGCGCTAGTTCGCGTCCGTCCGATGGAAAGATAACCACCGGACAACGCGGATGTTCGCTGACGGTCACGGACGGTCACAGATGTTCGCGGAGCGGGAAGTCGACGGCAGTACCGCATCTCGCAAGTCGATTTAAGAGTTATGAAGAGGAGGAGAACTATGAGAAACAACCAAGAGAAGTTTCGCATACACCAGACGAAAATATACTTATGAAGATTCTTCAAGTCATTACATCCTTGCTTACCGGTGGGGCAGAACATATCGTCGTGCAACTCGCTGAGCGCCTGACGCTCAAGCCCGGGGTGCACTGCGACATCTGTGTCTTCGACGGCGAGGAGACCCCGTTCTGCCGGGAGATAGAACAGTGGAACGAGGCGCATGCAGGCGGAGACATCCAGCCGATACGGATTATACGGCTGGGTAAAGGGGTCTATAGTGTCAGGTATATCTGGCAGCTCGCCCGCCTGATGCGTCACTACGACATCGTGCATACCCACAACTCATCGCCGCAGCTCTTTGTGGCGTGTGCCAAGGTGTTGTGCATGCTCGTGCATGGGCGTGTGCCAATGCTGTGCACGACCGAGCATAACACGTCCAACCGCAAACGGCGTTGGAAGTGGTATGCGCCGATAGAGAGTTGGATGTACTCGCGATACAGTCATGTCGTCTGCATCTCGAAGATCGCTGAGGACAAACTGCGCGAATATATGGGTGGTAAATGGTTAGACGTTCACGCTCCTTGCTATCACCGTATCTCCACGATCAATAATGGTGTGGATGTCGACAGGATCTTCACGGCTCAGCCTGACGCTGATTTGTTGCGTCTGAAAGGTCCTCGCCGCGCCATCGTCATGGTCGCCGGATTCCGCGAGGCTAAGGACCAGGACACGCTGGTGCGGGCGATGACCCATCTTGACAAGCAGCGCTATGAGCTGTGGCTCGTGGGCATCGGCACTCGGCAGCCGGAGGTCGAGGCGCTCGCCCGACAGTCGGGGGTCAGTGACCGGGTCCGTTTCTTGGGTCTGCGTATGGATGTGCCGAACGTGCTGCGTGCCGCCGACATCGTTGTCATGTCGTCCCACTGGGAGGGGTTGTCGCTGTCCAATGTGGAAGGGATGTCAGCGGGCAAGCCGTTCCTCGCCTCGCGGGTCAACGGACTGCGTGAGGTGACGGAGGGCTACGGCATCCTGTTCCGTGAGGGTGACGATGCGGAGGTCGCGGCGGTCGTCAGTCGGCTGAGTGCTGACCATGCGTTATACGATTTTGTTGCCGCCCGCTGCCACCGTCGTGCGATGCAATATGACCTTGGGAAGATGGTGGAGCGCTATTATGCCGTGTATCAGGGTGTGTGTTGACATACACAAATGATCAATTCAGCCTCTCTGAGGCTGGCAGCATACAGGCTGTCATAAGTTAACGACAGCCTGGTGACTTGGGCATTTTTGTTTTATATTCGGTTGGTTGCCGCCATGAGGGTTGGCTTCCAACCGATTTTTTATGCTTCCTCGTATCTCCATTCATCTACGGTGCGCTTCTCCGTGGAGAAGTTGATGCCGACCTTGAAGACGCGGCGGCCGTCGTGTTTGTAGGGCAGGGTATAGTCTTTGGCGTCGATCTGCTCCAGGGCTTTCGCCGCGCTTTGGTCAATCTTCAGTTCCATGACGAAGATCGTGGTCTTGGTAGAGACAAGCAGGTCAACGCGTCCGCGTGCTGTCCGTGCCTCGGCACGAATGGTGAAGTTGAGCATGTTGAAGATGGTGTAGAGGATAGCCTGGAAGAACGCCTCGCTGTTGTGATGGATGTCGTACGGAAATCCGGCGAGATAAACCTTTAAGGCTTCCATGGCGGCATCGATATTGTCCGCGCGCATGGCTTGACCGAACTCCCATGCGAAGTTGTCGCGTGGCCCAGCATAGTAAGGTGCGATGAAGTTGAGCATGCTCTCGCTGAATCCCTGTCGTACCTCTTCGTTGGGGAAGCCTAACAGATACATGCCGTTCTGCGACTTTTTGATGGTGATATAGCCACTTTGATAAAGCACCGGTACCGGGTCCGTTATTTTCTCCGTAGGCGCATCAAAGCGCTGCGGGGTGGCCATGATGCCTTCCAACTGCGGGATGAGAATGTTGTTTTTCTGCAACAGTTCCAAGAGGAAGGTCGGTGTGCCCGTGGCGAACCAGTAATTGTCGAAGCGACTGTCGAACAGGGCGTTGAGGATACTATAGGGGTTGTACAGTCCCGGGCAGTGGGCTGTGAAGTGATAACCGTCGTATTGCTCTTTCAACTTATCAACGGCCTCGTCGAAAGTCATGCCGTTGGCTGAGGCTAAGTCGGAGATACCATCGTGAAAGTTATCGAGCAGTTCCTGCTCCGTAAAGCCGCAGATAGTGGCATATCTATCATCAAGACTGTAGTTCTTGATGTTGTTTAGTTCACTGAAGATACTGAGCTGCGAGAATTTCGTGATACCCGTGAGGAAAACGAAGCGCAGCAACCCTTCGTCAGCCTTCAATGGACTGAAGAAGTCGCGCATGATACTGCGAATCTGCTCTTGCAGCTCCGGCTTAGAATTGCTATCAAGCATCGGAGCATCATATTCATCGATAAGGACCACTACTTTCTGACCGGTCTTGGCGGCAGCGGTCTGAATGATTTCGTCCAAACGGGTACCGTACGTTGTTCCTTCTTCCACCGTCATACCAAGTCTTTCTTCATAAGACCTTAGTACAGAATTCAATGTAGAGTGAACAACATTGAGTTCGTAGTACTTACCACGGCTCAGGTCGAGATGTATGACCGGATACTTCACCCAATCCTTCTCAAGCTTCTCGATGGCGAGCCCTTTGAACAGATCTTTCTTACCTTCGAAGTAGGCCTGCATCGTCGTGACAAGCAGTGACTTGCCAAAACGACGGGGACGACTCAGAAAGTTGTTCTGAGAGTCTTTGACAATCTTATAGATAAGAGCAGTCTTGTCTACATAAAAGAGATTCTCTTCTCTTATTTTCTCAAATGTCTGTATGCCTAAAGGGTATCTGTTCATAGCCTCTGATTTTATAGCGTTCTTTCTGTTGCAAAGATACGACTTTTCCGGCAGATGATACTTTTTGTGCCCTATTATTTATGGAACCTTATGGTATCATAATTGTACTTATCCAGCACGATACGCTTGGGGCAACGGTACTTCTTGCTGAGGATATCTAACGAGGGACGGTAATACTCCGTCTTCATCCCAGCAAGGTGGAAAAGCATGTTGCAGATGATATCCGAGGACATCGGCTTGTGGAGTGAGGCTTTGATAGCCTGCATGATCCGTGGATGCCGGGCCTGATATTTATCCGAGCACCATACGACGAACGGAATGTCGAACTGATACTTCAGCACGTTGGCGCACATCGGGCTTGCGTTTCTGCCTATGCCCGGTCTCCAGTCGTAGGTCTCCTCGCCATGGTCGGAGAGATAGACGATGACGGCATTGGCATGCCGATAATAGTTGATCACCTCTCTGATGAGCGCGTCGTTGTAGTAAGTAGCATTGTCGTATTCAGCGATCGCCTGTCGCATGGCGCTTGTCAGCCATGGTTTCTTCACGGTGATGCTGTCGCGTGTGAAATGGTTGAACCGGGCCGTGTGCGGATAATGATCTTTGGCGGCAACATGCTGTCCCCAGAGGTGCAGGATCGTGAGGTTGTTCTGGGTGGTGGGGAAATGCTGGCTCAGGAACGACTGGATGAGCCCACCATCATATTGATAGGTGTCTTTGTTCTCTGCCGTGTAAGATACTTCTGACAACTCTTTATTGTGAAGGAATGAGTTGAGGGTGAAGTCCCACACAGCACGGGTCGTCACATTTTGATTGTCCCAAAAATAAACATGATAACCGTCTTTCCTGAAAATTACGGGGAAGTAGGGACTGTTCTCCCATCCTTCGTGCCGTCCTAAGCTGTTACAGGACAGTAGATTCTTGATAGTCGGTGAGGTCGTGTTATAGGGGGTGTTGATATTGTCGAAGACAAAGAGATGGCTGTCCTTCATCTCCCGGAGCAAGTTGGGCGTTGTATTCAGATGATACCCGTAGAGGGGCGAGTGATATTTGATGTAGGACTCACCGATGATAAGCACAACGTTCAGTGAATCATTGGCTGACTTGGAATGGTCCGTCAGGTTGCAGGATAACTGAATGGCTTTGCGGCATTCTTTTTGTGCTACACGGGGTGCATAAAGAGAATAAAGCAGGTTAGTATAGACATCGGAGATTTCTGGTTCACTACCCATGACTGCTTCCCCCCAGCTGTCAAACTGCTTCAACGACTGAATCTTAAAAATAGTAGCGATCTGTGATAGAGTATAAACGCCATTGATCAGAAAGGGAATAGTAAGTATACAGATGGTGCTGCCGATCCATTTCTTGTGTGTGTACTGGAGAATGAGGGGCTTGTATTTCTCCGCAGCGATACAAGTGGCGCAGAGGATTAGTAAAGCCAGAACCGTAAGGACACCGCCTTTGCTGAAGAGGAATGTGCGGATGAACCCTGATGCTTCTCCGGGATTGGTCTCTCCTAAGATGAGAATGTAGGTAGGGTTGAGCACTGTACCAAATTCGCGAAGAAGAAAAAAGTTGATAATGAAGAGTACAATAGGGATGGCATAAAGCAATATCTTAATATACCTTTTTTTTGCATAAAATGCGATGGCAGCGAACAGGTATGAGACTACTGTTCCGGCAGATAGAAACTGAAAAATTTTCTCATAGGCTCCAATGGCGTAATGCGCTACAATACAACCATGTAAGAGCCTTATTGCTCCTAAGTTTGCAATTAGTAGTGTCAGGATAAATAGCGGAAACTCTTCGATGATGGGGTCAGCCAATGTGCGCAGAACCTTCTTTCCATTTTTCAGTGCCATCTTTCAATTTTATTTTAATCTTGTTGCAATTGTTCTGCAAAGTTATGTTATTTTTGTGGAACGGGCACTGTTTTTAATCACATTATTTGTTGGGAAATCCATATTTCCGATGGGTTTACCTATTGACCCAATTATATAGTAAAGCGTAGAATGACTCAGTATGGGCTTCGCAAAACAGTTTATGAACTGCCTGCCAGCTCGGCGTCTATGCTGCTGACGGAAAGCTTCGGAGGCTATGCTGCTGACATCCAGCTCGGTGTCTATGCTGCTGACGTCCAGCCTCGGAGGCTGAATGCTTCATAACCCCAGTCTAAACGAGCGAAGCGAGTGCAGACTGGGGGAGTAGGTATCGTGTGGAATGGGATGAAGCCGTGCCCCGGCGGGGCACAATGCGCGAAGCGCGCAGCAAGGTGCTATGACACGTTTATCCAGCTCCGACCTATTACGCATCAAAGATGCATTCAGCCTCTTCGAGGCTGACAGTAAGTTTACCCTGCCTCCTTGTAACACCCCCAGTCTGCGTTCGCTTCGCTCTCTTAGACTGGGGTTATGAAAAATTCAGCCTCTTCGAGGCTGACAGCACACTGGCAGTCGTAAGCACACGACTACGTGGTGAGTTGCACATCTTTTTGTTCTATTCGGTTGGTTCCCGCCAGGAGGGGGGCGGGCACTGCAACTGATAGCTTATGCTTCCTCGTATCTCCATTCATCCACGGTGCGTTTCTCCGTGGAGAAGTTGATGCCGACCTTGAAGATGCGGCGGCCGTCGTGTTTGTAGGGTAGGGTATAGTCTTTGGCATCGATCTGCTCCAGGGCTTTCGCCGCGCTTTGGTCAATTTTCAGTTCCATGACGAAGATCGTGGTCTTGGTTGAAATGAGGAGATCAATTCTGCCCCTTGCCGTTTTCACTTCTGCATGGATGGTGAAGCCTAAGGTGATGAATATTGTGAAGAGGATGGCCTGGAAATAATCTTCCCGATTGTGGTGAATGTCGTAAGGGAAGGCAGCAAGGAAAGACTGAAGCACTTTCATGGCGGTGTCGATGTCGTCCTTGCGCATGGCTGCCCTGAACTGAGCAGCAAAAGCCGTCGTCTTCAACCCATATTGCGGAGCGATATAGTTTAGCATACTTCTGTTGAGCCCCATCCGTACCTCCTCGTTGGGATAGCCAAGCGTATAGATGCCTTCATCGTAATCTTTGATGGTCAGATAGCCGCTTTGATACAAAACGGGAATGGGGTTGCCAATATTATCTGTCGGGGAATCGAACTGGTCTTCTGTGGCAACGATCCCTTCCAACTGTGGCATTTCGATATCGTTCTTGATCAGAAGTTCCAACAGGAAAGTAGGCGTGCCCGTGGCA
>Ga0256404_1012702_pt1 | contig 10894 bp, 8 predicted proteins | sample RumenRJG_01DNA_FD_185990 | JGI IMG/M metagenome (GOLD analysis project Ga0256404, IMG submission 185990) | Bovine rumen microbial communities from Lethbridge, Alberta, Canada - RJG_01 | ecosystem: Host-associated > Mammals > Digestive system > Stomach > Rumen | place: Canada: Alberta | collected...
CATCGCAAGAGTAAGACCCCTTGAAGAGTACAAGGTTGATAGGGCCAGGCTGTAAGTGCCGTGAGGCACTCAGGTGATGGTTACTAATAGGTCGAGGGCTTATCCAATTGGCTGGTTAGGTTTATTTGATAGCAGTTGTGATTTTATAAAATGTACATAAAGGAGCAGGTTCGAAAGAGCCTGCTCTTTTTATGTTATCACTATTGACTTGCTGCGATGCAAAGTGTACGCTCAAACTTACCTTAGATTAGAAATGGGGTAGAGGATATGACTCTTAAAGGATTAAAAACTGGTGAAAGTGCAAAGATTCTGACGGTTGGCGGTGAAGGTGCTCTCCGCCAGCATTTTCTTGATATGGGCTTGATACCGGATGTCGTCGTGACACTGGTGAAGTTTGCACCGATGGGCGACCCAATGGAGCTTCGGATTCATGATTATGAGCTGACGCTTCGTCTTGAAGAAGCAGAGCAGATTACCTGTGAGAAAGTTCCGGCAAAGGCATTGGCAGAGGAAGCAGAGAAGCGGGAAAAAGAGGATACAGAAAAGAGAAAGCAGCTGAAGAAGGTCGGTGAACATCCGGGTCTTGGTGAGGGTGGACGGTTCCATGATAAAAAATCTGAGCATCCTCTCCCGGAGGGTACGAAACTTACGTTTGCGCTAGCCGGCAATCAGAATTCTGGAAAGACAACTCTTTTTAACCAGCTGACAGGTTCTAATCAGCATGTCGGGAACTTCCCGGGCGTGACAGTTGATCGGAAGAGCGGCGTGATCCGTGGTCATAAAGACACCGAGGTAACAGATCTTCCGGGCATTTATTCTATGTCGCCGTATACCAGTGAAGAGATCGTTTCTCGGCAGTATATTATGAATGAAAAGCCAAAAGGCATCATTAATATCGTCGATGCGACGAATATCGAGCGGAATCTGTATCTTACGCTGCAGCTTCTCGAGCTTGATGTACCGATGGTTGTTGCGCTTAACATGATGGATGAGGTGCAAGGAAATGGGGGATCTATCCTGATTAATAAGATGGAGTCTGCGCTAGGTGTGCCGGTTATCCCGATTTCTGCGGCGAAAAATGAGGGCATCTCGGAGCTGATCGATCATGCTTTGCATGTTGCAAAATATCAGGAGAAGCCGCTAAGGCAGGATTTCTGTAGCGAGAGCTATCGTGGCGGTGCGGTACATCGTGCAATCCATGCAGTGATGCATCTTATCGAGGATCATGTCGATCGTGCCGGCGTACCGATTCGATTTGCTGCGACGAAGCTGATTGAAGGGGATCCGCGCGTCATGGAGGCATTGGCACTTGACCAGAATGAAAAAGAAACGCTCGAGCATATTGTAAAGCAGATGGAGGCGGAGGGTGGACTTGATCGCGCAGCAGCGATTGCAGACATGCGGTTTTCTTTTATCAATGATGTCGTAGAAAAAACGGTCATCAAACCGCATGATAGCAGGGAGCATGAAAGAAGTCAGGCCATTGACCGAATCCTGACCGGTAAGTACACAGCAATTCCTTCCTTCGTTGCCATTATAGCGCTGATCTTTTGGCTTACCTTTAATGTAATCGGGGCATGGCTTCAGGATTTGATGGCAGCCGGAATTGACGCACTTTCCAGCGTTGTTGTCAGCGGGTTAGAGGCTGCGAAGGTCAGCCCGGTACTTATTTCCCTGATACGGGATGGTATCTTTTCTGGCGTCGGGTCAGTGCTTAGCTTTCTGCCTATCATTGTCGTGCTATTTTTCTTCTTGTCTCTTCTTGAGGATACGGGATATATGGCGCGGATCGCTTTTGTGATGGATAAGCTTCTTCGAAAGATTGGCTTGTCCGGACGATCGATGGTACCGATGCTGATTGGCTTTGGCTGTTCCGTGCCGGCAGTAATGTCAAGCAGGACATTACCATCCGAGCGGGATCGAAAGCTGACTGTGCTTTTGATTCCTTTTATGAGTTGTTCCGCAAAACTTCCGATATATGCATTTTTTACGGCTGCCTTTTTACCACATCATGGAGCTCTTGTGATGGTATGCCTGTATCTTCTCGGCATACTGACCGGTATCATCGTCGCTGTGCTTGGAAAGAAGACCTTCTATAAGGGCGAGGCGGTACCGTTTGTTATGGAACTTCCAAATTACCGTATGCCTAGTGCAAAAAGCGTTGGACAGCTCCTTTGGGAAAAGGCAAAGGATTTCATTACGAAAGCCTTTACGGTAATCTTTCTTGCGACAATCGTCATCTGGTTCCTGCAAACCTTTGATATGCATTTCACGATGGTGACTGATTCTTCACAGAGCCTACTTGCTATCATTGCGGGGGCAATTGCACCGATTTTTAAGCCACTTGGTTTTGCAGACTGGCGTATTTCCACTGCACTGATTGCCGGTTTTATGGCAAAGGAAAGCGTCGTTTCAACACTCAATATCCTATATGGGAGCTCTGCAGCAATAGCGTCAGCAATTAGTGCATTCACGGCTTTTGTACTACTTGTGTTCTGCCTGCTCTATACACCTTGTGTTGCGGCCATTGCTTCTATCAAACGTGAGATGGGTGGCAAGACTGCCTTTGTGACTGTATTTTTCCAGTGTGTTATCGCCTGGCTCGTCGCTTTCATCGTACGCATGATTGGCAGTCTAATTGGCTTAATCTGATGTGACACCGGGGATGGTTCTCTCTGTCAGCTTTTTCCTTAGGAATTATTTCCGAAGATATATGTCTTAACGAAAAAGTTGACAGAGAGAATCGTCCCCGGTGTCACATTCTTTTTGTTTACAAAGTCTTTACATTCAAATAGAAATCGTGATGATTCTATGGTAAGATAATTTAACACTCATGAATGACGGCGAGATCCGTACATTCTCCTGATGCTTTTGAAGGTACTGATATGATATCACCATACGTGAGCACATATGCGACGTTCTGTGTGTTCTGCATCATCATACTGCTGATTCTTCTGTCACAGACCGGCTATAGCTTCGGCGACGAGCGGGATGTGATATATTTCCGTATGCTTGCGATTTCTATCATCATTCAGACTGCATCACAGGGCATCTGGGTATTTCGGTCTGAGATTCCGATTGGCTTTAACCAGAGAGCTGCCTATCATTTGAACCTTCTTGATCTTCTCGGCATGGCTGGCTCGGTCTACTGGTGGTTCCTATATATTTTTATACAAGGACAGCATAAAAAACTCATTGAGAAAAAGCAGGCACAGCTGCGTGCGATCCTTTTCTCAATACCTTTTTTATTTGTGGTCGTATTTGATACACTTTCCGAATTCAACAATCTTGTGTTCTATATTGACGCAACCAACTCCTATGTACGCGGTCCGCTATATAACGTACATGTTATCATCTGCTACGGCTATTATGCGGCATCCATCGTCATTTCCACGATGCGAATGCTGACAGGCGATCGGTTTGAGCGGGAATTCTACATGCGTCTTACTGTGTTCTCCCTGATTCCCGCAATCGGCGGTCTTCTGCAGGTCCTTCTGAAAAATGCTCCGTATGCCGTCATGGGAAATGTGCTCGGCGTCTTCAATATGTACTGTGGTCGGCAGAATTCCCGTATCAATACAGACGCACTCACCGGCATCAACAACCGTGGCCGTGCCGAAGAATACCTCGAGGGCATCCAGAAGAACGTAAAGGATAATCCGATTTATATCTACATGCTGGATGTGGATAATTTCAAATTCGTCAATGACACCTTTGGACACAATGAGGGAGATCGCTGTCTTCGGGCGCTGGCGGATGCATTGCAGGCGGTAGGGCGCATCACGCCGTCTCTTTTTATCAGCCGTATCGGTGGTGATGAGTTTTTGTGTACTTCGGATGTTGCCAGGACAGACCCTGAAGTTGTGATGGAGGCTATCCGTAAAACGTTTTCAGAACAGACAAAGCTTAAAAATATGAGTACCGAGGTATCACTGAGTATCGGTTATAGCATATATGACAATCCGTCTGTTCGTATCGTAGACGTTATGCATGCCGCTGATCAGGCGCTGTATCGTGAAAAAAAGCAGCACCACAGCCTCCGCGCATAAAATGTGACATCACAAAAGGAGTAGTATATGCGTTGTGTCGTACAGGTTGTACAGCATGCCTCTGTCACGGTTTCCGGAGAGAAAATTGCGGAAATCGGACGCGGCTTTCTGGTCTTTTTAGGGATATCCAATGCTGACACCGAGGAACTTACCGATAAAATGGTGAAAAAGATCTGCAGTCTTCGCATCTTCCCGGATGAGAATGGTAAGACGAATCTTTCCCTCTCTGATGTTGGTGGTTCATTGCTCGTCGTGAGCCAGTTCACCCTTTATGCAAACTGTAAAAAGGGCAATCGTCCTAGCTTTATTGAAGCAGGAAGCCATGAAATTGCGACTTGCATCTACGAGCATTTCACCAAAGAAGCAAAAAAATACGTCCCTAAAGTGCAGCACGGACAGTTCGGCGCTGACATGAAGGTCGACCTTCTGAACGATGGTCCCTTCACACTCATGCTTGACTCGGATACACTGTTCTAAAGATATGTTTTGACAGTATGAATATAGCTGCAGTAAAATAAAATGAAGTATGAGTGGAGGCATAGTATGGGTGAACGTACAGCAATATTTTTTGCAGATGGCTTCGAGGACTGTGAAGGTCTCATCACCGTCGATATGTTCAGACGCGCGGGACTAAGGATTGATACGATCAGCATGAATGCTGAGAAGGAAGTCCATACCAGTCATGGTGTGACACTTTTTGCAGACACCACATTTTCCGGTATTGATGCTTCCGACTATGATGTTCTCATTCTCCCGGGTGGCAAGAAGGGCGTAGCAAATCTGGAAGCATCAGAACCGCTGAAAGCCGCATATCGTAAGCATTATGAGGCGGGGAAACTTAGTGGCGCGATTTGTGCTGCGCCTTCGATCCTCGGTCATATGGGGCTTTTAAGAGGGAAAACCTATACCTGCTTTCCGTCGTTTAACGCGGAATATGGCGGAACCTATTCTGAGGAGCTTGCGGTGACGGATGGAAATCTCGTGACTGGCCGTGGCATGGGCGCAACGATCGAGTTCGCAAGGCAACTGCTCATGCAGCTCATAGATGATGAGACGCTTCGAAAGGTCGAATATGGGATGCAGTATAAAAGAAAGGAATCATGATATGATCAATGTGAGATTTCTCGGACATGCATGTTTCGAAATCGACACGGGGAGGGAAAAACTTCTCATCGATCCGTATCTCAATGAAAATCCCTATGCACCGGTGAAGGCGGAGGACATTTCTGCGGATTACATTTTCGTGACACACGGGCACGTCGATCATGTCGGTGATACTGCACTCATCGCATCCGCGTGCGGTGCGAAGATCGTTTCCTCTGCGGATATTCTGAATGCGCTATTCTTTCCCTATGAGTGTATCCCGATGAATCTCGGCGGTCGTGTCGATTTTCCATTCGGCTCCGTGAAGCAGATTCAGGCACTGCATGGCAGTGGCGTCAATGGTGCACCTGCCTCTGGTTTTCTGTTCGATATCAATGGAACGAAAATCTATCATGCCGGTGATACAGCACTCATGAAGGATTTTGAGCTTCTTCGGGATGATCATGTGGATCTCGCGCTGCTTCCAATCGGAGAGGTTTACACGATGGGGCCTGAGGATGCAGTGAAGGCGGCGAAGATGATCGGTGCGAAGATGAACATCCCGATGCACTACAAGACGTTTCCAAATCTTGTGCAGGATCCGGGGATTTTTGGAGATCTTTGTAAGACGAATCATGTACCGGTGACAATTTTGGAACCGGGTGAAAGCTATCAGCTTTAACTTTAGTGCCGGAAATTTATCATTACAATAATTCCTGATGAATGTTAAGATTAGTATTTCTTTAGAATTATAGTCAAGCTGTTACAATTTTCTGTAGTAGCTTGACTTTTTTTATCCTATGTGTATTATTTGAACTAGTACAGCTAATACAGATGATACAGATTGGGTATAAAACTTAGAAGGGAGGTCGGCATGCTGATTAATCTTGATCAAAGAGACAAAAGGCCGATTTACCAGCAGATCGAGGACCAGATTGTACGGCTGTGTCTTCTTGAGATACTTAAGGAGGGGGATTCGATTCCCTCTGTTCGGCAGATGGCGGCAGATTTATCCATAAATCCGAATACTGTGCAGAAGGCATACCAGGAGCTGGAATCGAAGGGTGTGATCGTAACGGTTCGTGGAAAGGGAAATTTCATCGGAGACATTTCTGCCATCCGATCAGTACGGGAATCGCAGATCCTCCTTAACTTACATGAAACAGTTTCTGACGCCCGGAAGAATGGAATCCAACGAGAGAAAGTGCTTTCTGTCGTATCAGAAATTTACGATGAGAAAGAAAGCCTCGAAAAAGACCATATCATCGCTTCCTATGACAATGAGAAAGGGGAAATACAGCATGATTGAAATCAATAATCTGACCAAAACCTTTCAGAATGTGACGGCTCTTAGCGGCATCACGATGACGATACCGGAGGATGGTGTGTTCGGCCTCATTGGTACCAATGGCGCCGGCAAGTCGACACTTCTTAAAATCCTGGCGGGTATTCTTCGGGAGACCGCAGGAGATGTGAAGCTGGATGGTCAGAGCGTTTTTGAAAATCCGGAGATCAAAAAAGACATTTTCTATATCCCGGATGATCCTTACTTTTTCGCCAATGCCTCTAGCCGGGAGATTGCCGGCTTTCACGAAACGGTTTATCCAGACTTTCAGATGGAAACCTTTGACCGCCTCATGAAGGGCTTTCAGCTTGATCCGGAAAGAAAGGTAAATACCTTTTCCAAGGGCATGAAGAAGCAACTGTCGCTTGCGCTTGGCATCAGTGTCAACACAAAATATCTTCTCTGTGATGAGACCTTCGATGGCCTGGATCCTGTCGTACGGCAGACAGTAAAGGGACTTTTTGCAGAGGAAATTGACAAGAGAAAGCTGGTCCCGGTGATCGCAAGCCATAATCTCCGGGAGCTTGAAGATATCTGCGAGGTTGTAGGACTTCTCCATCATGGCGGTGTCGTGTTTGACGCGGACCTTGAGAAGCTGAAGCTGGATATCCATAAGGTACAGGTCGTATTCCCGGAGGACTGGGATAGCGTGAATTTTGAACACCTGAACATCGTTCGGAAGGAGAACCGCGGCCGACTCTATACTCTGACCGTTCGCGGCTCGGAAAAGGAGATACGGGAGCGGATCGAGGCAGAGCATCCGGTGTTTTATGAGGTGCTGCCACTGAGCCTTGAGGAAATATTTATCGAAGAAACGGAGGTATTGGGTTATGACATCAGAAAGCTTGTTCTCGGCGAATGATACAACCATACTGCGTGTCGATTCAACCAATCCGGAAATGAAAGTAAATACTAGAGCAATAGCGAATGGGTCCGGAGAAAAAAATCTGAATTCTATAGAACCAGGAAAGGAGCAGGAGAAGAGAAGAAAAGGAATTCGAACTGTGCTTCTTAGTCGTCATCCGGGAAGCTTCGCGATCTCGGTGCTGCTGTTTTTCTTCCTGTATCCGGTCAATATGGCAAATCTCATTAGCCAGGATTTTTCGGGCAGGAAACTCATGAGCGCAGAGGCGCTCCTTGTCCAGAAGCAGAGTACCATCCGAGAATTCGTAAGGTTTGCCGGTACAAAGAATACCGAAGGTGCTGGAGAATTTTACAGTATTCTTGCGGTGATCCTCGCAATCTCAACCTTTTCGTATCTTTTTGATCAGCGTAAAACCGATTTCTGGCATGGTCTTCCAGTGAAGCGGGGTAAGCTCTATCGAACGAATGTGCTAAATAGCTTCCTGATCTCTGCCGTTCCGGCGCTCGTCATGAGTGCCCTGTCTGCGCTGATCGTATCGACGCAGACCGGCCGTGCCGGCTACCTCGTCCTGACGGCACTGGAAGGGACCGTGCTGCACCTCATCGCCTTTTCCGCCGTTTACATGACGACCATGCTAGCCGTCATGCTGACCGGCAACATCATCGTGTCGCTGCTTGGTACGGCCGTTTTCTTTAGTATCGTGCCGGCCGTGATCGGGCTATATCCGACGCTGTGTCAGAGCTTCTTTACCCATTGGTATTCGAGACTGCCGGAGGCACTTGTCAGAACACTGCAGCTTTCGTCGCCGGTACTCCTCGACAAAGCCATCCGGTTTGATGAAAAGCCGGCACCACTTGCGATGAGACTTGCTGTCGCACTTGTGCTTGCAGTTGTACTATATTTTGTGAATCAGTGGATTTATAAGAAGAGACCATCAGAGGCGGCAGGGCATGCCATGGCATTTCAGAAGACAGAAACGCCGATCGAAGCTGTTCTTGTCATCGTTTGCGCGTTGTATATGGCATCCTTCCTGCATTCACTTTACGGAGGGACGACCGGCACACTCTGGTCTGTATTCGGCTTCGTCGCTGCACTTCTTCTTTCTCATGCGGTGATCAGCTGCATCTATGATGCCGATGTTCGCGCGGCTTTTCGTCATCCGAAGAGACTCCTCCTTGAGGCTGTGGCAGGTGGAGGCATTTTCCTCGTATTCCTGTTTGATCTCACAGGCTTCGACCGGTATATTCCTTCGGCGTCCGATGTTGCCTCCTACGGCATCAGTTCACCCTACCTCGATGCAAACCAGGTCCAATATACAGATATTTCGGATATTTATACAGATCAGTATGACAATGCTTACGCCGGGACCAGTCAGCTAGAGGATCGGATCCTCCAGAGGATGCAGATTGCAGACGTGGAGGATTCGATCACGCTTGCAAGAGAGGCTTTGACGGATTCGGATTTATCTAGTGAGAGAAGCTATAACACAACCTATGTCAATCTCTGCTGGCATCTTAAAAATGGCTGGGATGTCTACAGGACCTATACCGTCGATATAGATACGAATCGCGAAGCACTCCGGCATATCTATGACGATGAAGCCTACAAGAAGACAGAATATCCGGTGCTTTCCATGATGCCGGAGGAGCTTTCCGGTGTGAATGCCTGCGTGACCGGCGATACGACACATGTCAATTTTGCATCGGATGCAGAGATGAAGACATTGCTAACGACCTATCAGAAGGAGCTTCTGGCACTTCCGGCAGAGGAATGTGAGAAAACCAATCCGGTCATGACGCTTCAGTTTAAGTCGAAGGCGTTTCAGGCGGCGTATGATGCAGCCCCGGAGGACGGGAAGAGCCCATATTACACGATGTCTTTTTACCCGGTTTATCCGTGCATGAAGGAGACATTGGCACTTCTAAAGGAGAAGGGCTTTGATCCGATGGCGCTGCTTGATCCGGAGAATGTAAAGAGTATCTCTGTCGATGTCAATCTTTATGATCTTCCTGATGGTGCTTTTAGTTTCGATGCCATGAAGGCTGCCGGGTATACAGTCGATGCGGCTGAAATTGTGTCAAGGACGGTGACGGATCCGGCGGAAATCAAAGAGATCATGGCCGTTGCGACAGGGCAGTGGTGCGATCTCAATATTAACTTGATGCTGCAGCAGGATTATGCGTATGTGGTCAATGTGAACTATAAGGAGGATGTGGCGAAGCTCGCCGGGGAGAAGTCAGCCTATGACGGGAGCAATGTTCTGAATTTCACATTCCCGCAGGGGGCTGTGCCGGATTTTCTGAAGGTTTCGTGAAACGCAAGCCGAAGCGCGCCATCCGCGCTGCCGCGCTTCGGCTTGTTGCCTGTATGTTCTGTCAGACGAAATTTTGGATTATTGTAACCTTGACAGACCGCTTTGCGTGAATATTAATGTAAGAGAAATCCTGTTATCTTAAGGATGGGGGTTATTATGAAAAAGCAGAATGATAAGAAGCGGGTCGACTGGAAGAGGCGCGGGATTGTTGCGGCTGGTGTGGTCATTTGTGTGCTGTGTGGAGCTTTTATTTTTGGGTTTTCGAGGCTTCATGAGGGTGTGGGCTTGAGCGCAGGTGCGAGTGCGGATTCTTATGTCATGGAGTCGGCGGCTTCGGTTGCGCCGATGATGAATGAGATGGCTCCTGTCAGTGTAAATCTCGGGATGAAGAAGAGTGCAGCGCTTGATACGGGTAGTAATAGTGCGGCTTCGTTTGATGTGGCGGAGGCTGCTGCTTCAGATACAGCGGATTTCGGAAGTTCTGATCATGGTGATATCGGGGAGACTGAGATTTATAGGGAGACGACAGCCGCCGATTTATCGGATGGTGTCGATGAATCGCTTTCTTCAGAGGTGGATACCCAGGATACGGCCGCGGACAAAAAGCTGATCCGGACAGTAAATCTTAGTGTCGAGACGTCAGACTTTGCGTCATTCACATCGAATCTCGAGAAGCAGGTGCAGACGCTTGGCGGATATATTGAAAATAGCAATATTTCGGGGAGTGGCGATCCGGACAGTACACGGTATGCGGACTATACATTTCGGATTCCGAAGCCGCAGGTGGATGCATTTCTGACCTTCACAGAGGGTGAGGGGAATGTCACGTCGAAGAATGAATCCATGCAGGACATCACCCTGCAGTATCATGATACGGAAGCGCGGAAGAAGGCACTGCAGGAGGAGTATGACCGGCTTCTTGAGCTGATGGCACAGGCAGAATCGGTCGATGCGGTGATCTCGATCGAGCAGCGACTATCGGATCTTCGATATCAGCTGGACAGTTTCTCATCGGATCTTCGACTCTATGATAATCAGGTAGAGTATTCGACGGTTTATGTTTCGGTTTATGAGAAGAGTGTACTTTCACCGACGACAGATACGAGTTTCTGGGGCCGTGTTACGGCAGGACTAGAGAATAATGTTGAAGCGCTTCTAAAATCACTCGTGAATTTTGCCATCTGGTTTATCAGTTCGCTTCCGATGATCATACTTTGGGTGATTCTCTGTGTAGCAGT
>Ga0256404_1012703_pt1 | contig 10894 bp, 9 predicted proteins | sample RumenRJG_01DNA_FD_185990 | JGI IMG/M metagenome (GOLD analysis project Ga0256404, IMG submission 185990) | Bovine rumen microbial communities from Lethbridge, Alberta, Canada - RJG_01 | ecosystem: Host-associated > Mammals > Digestive system > Stomach > Rumen | place: Canada: Alberta | collected...
TGTTCCCTGCCGGAGGCAAACGAACGCAGCACCACAAGACCGGCTCCCAGGGCAATGACTGAGCTCACGGCGATCCGGGCAAGTACGCGGATCGGCGCAAAAACCACCGCCGTCCCGGCAGATTCTGTCCTGCGCTTTTTATAGCTGAGATAGGCGATGCCGGTCGCCGCTGCTGCTGTGATGAGTGTAAAGACATCATAAAGCACCAGGAAAGCAGCGCTCTGCCGGAGCACAGACAAAGTCATCTCTCTGTAATACGAAGTCACTGCAGCTGCCGGATTTTTCCCGGAAAGTACCACGCAGTAATCGTAAATCGGCGAAAAAGCGGCAGACGCGCCGGAAAACGCCGAAGAAAATGTATAGAAAAAGGTGTTTTTCAGCGCATAAATGATCTCGGACAAAACAATCTCGTAGAGCAGGAGGACGGCATCCGCAAGCAGCGATACAATGACATTTCCCGTCCACATCACACTGAGTACCGTGATCGAATATACGCCGAGGAACAATATGAAGAGACGAAGAGCCTCCAGGACAATTTCCAGCACCAGCGCCAGGGTGGCTGCGCGGAGGAGTGCCACGGTGATGAGGCCGGCTGCAAGTCCCGTGACTGCCGTCAGCACATAGATCAGAATGCCCTCGAGATAAATGCGTCTGAACCGGTGCGAGCGTTTCTCCGGCTGGCTTTCATAGAAATCGATCTGCCGCCTGCTGTCGAGGTACGCAAACCCCTGTACGCCAAGCATGACAGCGATTCCGACCACTCCGATCCAGCCATATCCTGCGGACAGGCCGATAGATTCTCTCACCGCATTGCTGACCGAGGCTTTCGCGACCTCCACGGTATACTGATATGCCTCGGCAAAGGAACGGGTCCTGGTGACGGCAAGCGACGTCCCCAGCACATAATAGAGGAAGAAGAACAGCCCGCTGACCGCTGCGGACCAGACTCTTCTCCGCAGCGCTTTTTTAACCGAGAATGAATTTCCGGACATCATATCCTACGACCTCCGTTTCGCTGATAAACACTTCTTCCAGTGTGAGCGGAAGAATTTCCATGAACGTCATCTCAAAACCCGCGAAATAGTCCTGCACCTGTTCCCGCGTCCCGCGCACGGTGTAGGTATGGAGGCGTCCTCTCTGCTCCGATGTCAGGACCGATATTCCCTGCGGCACCCTGGCACTGTCACTTTCATTCGCGAAAACACACTGCACCTTCTGTATTCCCAGTTTCATCGCGTCGACGTCTTCGGAAAGAAGCACACCGCCCTTGTGAAGAAGTCCGACATGGTCGCAGATGTCTTCGAGCTCACGCAGATTGTGAGACGCAATCACCGGCGTGAGTCCCCTCTCCTGCATCTCGCCCGCAAAGAGAGACTTTACGCTCTGCCGCATGACGGGATCAAGCCCGTCAAATGTCTCATCGCAGAGCAGGTACTTCGTTCCAGAGCATACGCCCAGAATGATAGCCAGCTGCTTCTTCATGCCTTTGGAATAGACCGCGATCCGCTTCTGCGGATCGAGTCCGAAATCAGCCATCAGCTTTGTGAACCGCTCCACGTCAAAACCCTCGAGAATGCTCCTGTAATAGTCAGCCATATCCTGCGCATCTGCATTGGCAAAATAGTACGGGTCATCCGAAATAAAGAAAACCTGCTTCTTTGCCTCCGGATTGTCGTAAACCGGCTCATGGTCGATCAGAATATTACCGGAATCCTGTTTCAGAATTCCGGCGATCATACGAAGCAGTGTGGACTTGCCGGCCCCGTTGGTGCCGATGAGTCCGAACACCTGCTTTTCCCTGATATTCAGTGTGACACCGTTTACAGCGACGGTGTCCTTCTCCCCCGGACGGTGATCACCGAAGGATTTCATCACATCCAGAATCTCAATCATATCTGTTCCCTGCGAAGCCCCCGCTCCGCTACCTTTCAGGTCCTAAAGTCCTCTCAGCAGTTCATATCTGTCAATTCCGAGCTCATCTGCCTGCTTCAGTATATCTTCGATCTCTGTGCGCAGCTCCCTTGCCTTTTCGGACTTCAGATTTACATTCTTCCTCACGAAGTTTCCCTTGCCCGGAACCGTATAGATATAGCCTTCCCTCTCCAGATCGGAATAAGCCCGCTGAACCGTATTCGGGTTCGTGGAAAGATCCATCGCAAGACTGCGTACGGATTGTAGTTTTTCATCCGGCATGAGAACATTCATCAGGATAAGTTTCTTGATCCCATCCTTGATCTGCTCATAAATCGGCCGGCCATCTGTATAATCCAGCTGGACTAGCATGAATGGCCTCCCTTCCTTACGATTTGAAAATAAAAAATAAGTTTGAAAACAGCGCTGATACACACTTTCAAACTGACATTGAAGCCGCCGGCACCAATGTCTGACAGCGGGTTCCGCATCCGGCAAAACCGCGTCCGCATATTTTGCCTCAGCGGAAAAAATGCAGGCGATACAAAGTCCTGCAGAGTGCTATGTCGTATCTGTATTAGCTCGATTAATACACGTATTATGCGCCCTGCTCATACGATTGTCAACAATGCGGAGAAGAACGCCAGAACCGCACCCTGCCCCCACGCGTTGTTTCCGTAGTTCTGCGGATACATCCCGAAATCAAGGCATTCAGCCGAAGAATCCCAAACCTTTCCGTCCCTGATCTTCGTCTCAAGAGCATCAAAAAGACGCCGCAGGGCTGGCTTTTCTTCCTCCGCGCAGCCGTACATCTTTGTAAGCGCCCAGCCGATCATGCCGGAGGCAGACGTGTCCGGATGTCCCTTCGCAGCAATAAGCTCCCAGGAGAAAAGGCCGTCCGGACGCTGCAGAGAGAGAACATCCTTCCGGAATCTTTCTATTCCGCGGATGAGCCCTGCATCATGGTCTGCCGTTTTCCCGTCCCCAAGGATCCCTGCCATCCCCATGAGGAGCCAGCCTGCCGCTCTCCCCCAGCCGAGAATTCCAAAGTACTGCCCGGAAGATAAATCATAGGCATGATAGGGAAGGCCTGTGCGGTCATCAATCCCGTGTTTCAGGAAGTTTGTAATCTGTAAAGCCGCAAGATCGCCGGCTTCCCGGTTTCCGAATACTCTCGCGTATTCAGAGAGAAAAAGCGCCGTCTGCCCCGCTCCGTCCGCGTAGATATATTCATTGCCTCTTGCCGGATTATAGATGATGCTGCCCTCGCTGTTCTTCGGCGTTTCCCGGAGGAATGAAAAGACGGCATCGCAGGCCTTTTTCATTTCTTCTTTTTCCTCTCCGTCCCCCAAAGAAGAATAAAGGCGAAGCGCCGCATAGCCCGCAAGTGCATCATCGGGGAAGAGGACCCTGCATCTGTCCTTCACCCATTCCGACAGATACTTTTCCGCCGCGGCTCTCCCGGCCGGTGCCGGGCTCTCGGCAAGCCCCATGAGTAAAATGCCCGCAGGCCAGAAAACAGGATCATCCGGACGTACGCCGCGCCCCGCGGCCTTCTTAAGCAGGTCCTTTGCTTTTTCTTTCGGGCTTTTTCTCAGAAGGTCATTCAGTTCACAGGCGGCCTCCGCCGTCAAAGCTTCCATTTCTTCACTGTTCATGGAAAATCCCCCGGATACGAAAAAACGGTTCCCCGGCCGGCACCAAGTCCGGCAGCAGGGAACCGCGGCAGATTCTGATTATTCTCTTACAAGCAGACTCTTTCCGGTCATTTCCGGCGGCTGCTTCTCGCCCATAATCTCAATCAGGGTCGGGATAATATCTGCAAGGACGCCATTCTCACGCAGTCCCACGCCCTTCTCATAATTCACGAGAATGAACGGAACCGGGTTTGTGGTGTGTGCCGTGTAGGGAGCACCGGTCTCATAATCGACCAGCTTCTCGCAGTTGCCGTGATCCGCGCAGACAAACATCGTTCCGCCGACTTCCTTTACTGCATCGACCGCATTGCCGAGGCACTCGTCAACGACCTCGACCGCTTTGATTGCAGCTGCCTCGACGCCTGTGTGGCCGACCATATCAGGATTTGCAAAATTGCAGATGATGACATCATACTTGCCGCCCCTGATCGCCTCAACCAGATGATCGCGCACTTCGTAAGCGCTCATCTGCGGCTTGAGGTCATAGGTTGCGACATCCTTCGGAGAGTTCACAAGGATGCGGTCCTCATTCTTGTTCGGCTTTTCCTGGCCGCAGTTGAAGAAGAATGTGACATGCGCGTACTTCTCGGTCTCAGCAAGACGAAGCTGTGTGTATCCCTTGTCTGCAAGCCACTGGCCGAAGGTATTGGTGACTTTGACTTCCTTGAACGCTACTTCCTTGTTCGGGATGGTCTTGTCATAATCCTTGAAGCAGACATACTTCACATCGAGGCGCTTTCCGCGCGGGCCTCTCTCCAGTTTGTCAAACTTGTCGAAATCATCATCACAGAAGCAGTGCGTGATCTCACGTGCTCTGTCGGGACGGAAATTGAAGAAAATGACAGAGTCTCCATCCTTGATGGTGGATACCGGTGTTCCGTCCTCTTTGAGGATAACCGTCGGGCGGACGAACTCATCCGTTTCGTTCTTGTCATAGGACTGCGTGATCGCCTCGTGCGCAGAGTGAGCAGTGATGCCCTTGCCCTGCGTGAGCGCATCATACGCATAGGCGACACGGTCGTAGTTATTGTCCCGGTCCATTGCGTAATAACGTCCGGAGATCATCGCGATCTTTCCGACGCCGAGTTCCTTCATCTTATCCTCGAGCTGCTGAATGTAATTGACACCGCTCTTCGGGGGTGTATCACGTCCGTCGAGGAAGCAGTCTACATAGACATTCGAAAGTCCCTCTTTCTTTGCCATCTCGAGCAGCGCATAAAGGTGTGTGATATGGCTGTGGACACCGCCGTCAGAGAGAAGGCCGTACAGATGCAGGTCTCCTCCGGTCTTCTTTACATTCTCCATTGCGTCAAGGAGCTCCGGATTCTTGAAGAACTCGCCGTCCTCGATTTCCTTGGTGATGCGGGTAAGATCCTGATAAATGATGCGGCCGGCGCCCATATTCATGTGACCGACCTCCGAGTTGCCCATCTGGCCGTCCGGAAGACCGACCGCAAGACCGCTCGCGTATCCTTTGACGAAGGGATATTCCTTCATCAGCTTGTCCATGACGGGCGTTTTTGCCTCGGCGACCGCATTGTGAAGCGGGTTGTCGGAAAGGCCATAGCCGTCAAGAATGAGTAAAACAACAGGTCTGTGTTTCATGTTCATTGAAATTTCCTCCCGGCCGCAGGGCGGCCATTGTGGTCAGTTAAGCAAGATGCGCAGAAATTCCGTAAATCGGTATAACTCATCCGCGTACAGCTCCCGAGGGAGCGGCTGCGTGCCGCATCTTTCTTTGCTCACGTCATTTCATTCTACAACAATCGAAAATATCGGGCAATTGCAATCGGTCACGAAAGAAGCAGCGAAGAGGGCTGCTTTTTGGGCAATTTAGTATTCCCTTGTCTTTTTCTCAACTTCATACGTGAAAATACCGAGCGCGAAACCTTCACGGATGGAAATCGACGCGGCAGCCACGTCCTTTGCCTTCTTCTCCTCTGCCGTCTCTGCGGACACCGGATCCTCTGCGGCAGTTCCAAAGGTATACGCCTCGGTTCCGGCAGCGGCGCCGTTGTGAAGAAAACGGTCCTCCCCCGCTGCGCGCACATTTATGGCCTTCGCACTCCCGCGAAGAAACTGCGGTCCGATCTCATTTCCCTCCCCGAGAGGAAAATCATTCGTCAGTGTTCCGTTTTCAAGGTTGTAGTGCATTCCACAGATATCGACGCCTTTACAGCGCTCACCCAGCGGGAAAACGGAAAACATGCCGGACGCCTCAGGATGAAACGTCTTTGTATCCCCGGGTCCGATGAGAAACATCATGTAGTCTGCATTCATAAAATAACAGTCAGCACCGTGTTTTTTCGCCCAGAGTCCGGATGCAATATTGGCACACATATGATCCATGCGGCCGCCGCAGGCACCATAGAGAACAATTTTCCGGAAACCGAGCATCACACAGAGACGGACCGCCGCCATCGTGTCGGTATCATCCTTCATCACGGGAAGATGCAGCACCCTCTCCGGGGTTATTCTTTCAAAATCTGACAGCAGCCTCTCGGCATCCGGCGAAAGAGAGTCAAAATCACCGGTCAGAAGATCCGGCAGCATTCCGAGATTTTCAAGATAAGAAAGACCGTTGTCGACTGCGATAAGAACATCTCCCTTTTCTCTGTCGCAGTCGATTTCCATCGGCACGAATTCACCGGCGCACATCAGAATCGCGCGGCCCTTCAGAATTCCGTCCGGACTTTCCCCGGTCCCGGATGTCAGTGCGGGAATCCCGCAGGATTTCTTCCACGCCTCCGCCCTGACAGGGTCTCCCAGCAGTTCATACAGGTCCAGCATAGATTATTCCGCCTTCCTGCGGAAAACAACCAGTTTGCTTATAATATAGTTCAGGACGATGACAACCACCTGCGCAATGAGTTTGATCAGCATTTCGTTGTAATGAAGCGAAGTGATGAAAACAAAGATCATCAGTTCTTCCACCGCGAGTGTAAACAGACGCCCGCCCCAAAAAGAGATGAACTGACGGACGAAATCACCCTTTCCGCTCGTCCTTCCGTCAAAAACCCAGGTCTTATTCGTATAGTACTGGAATGCAACGCACAGAATCCAGCAGAAGATGTTGCCGATCAGTGCATTGATGTTTAATACAACAACGAAAAGCCAATAAAGGAAAAGGTTAAGGAAGAATGCAAGTCCTCCAAAGAAAAGATACATGAGGACTTCCTTGTATTTCCGGTAAAAAGGCTCGAACCAGCGGAATATCCGAAGATGCACCAGCCGATCCCAGATGTCCGGTTTCTGATCCGGCGCGATCGGATTATAGAGCTTTGGCGAGTGAAGATCGATCTGCGGCCTCTCCTCCGCGCTTCCCGCTCCAGTTTTCTCTTTGTTTTTCTTATTATTCGCGGTATTCATGGTATCCATTCCGCTGTTCTTCCTTCCTGCTTATAAAATTTATTCTTCCATGAGCCTTTCACAGAGATCCCGGAGTGCAGCATCGGATGCCTGCTCTCGGATTTCTTCGCGGTTTCCCTCAAAATGATATTCCCGGACAGACGTCTTCCCGTGAATGCAGACGCCGATATAGACAAGGCCGACCGCCTTCCCTTCCTGTGCATCCGGCCCCGCGTTTCCGGTCGCCGATACAGCGCAGTCCGTTCCGGCCTTCCCGGAACAGCCCCTGCACATCTCCTCCGCCGTCTCCATTGAAATTGCCCCATGGGCTGACAGCGTTTCCTTCCGCACGCCGAGCATTGAATTCTTCTCTCGGTCGCAGTAGGTCACAAAGCCGCCTGCATAGACCGCGGAGATACCAGGCACAGAGCCAAGCTTTTCCGCGATCATGCCGCAAGTAAGTGACTCAGCTGTAGAAAGGGTATATTCTTTTTCCTTTAAAAGCACAAAAGCCTCCCGCTGCGGAGAGGCTTCCTGCATGTGTTCTTGTGTCATTTAATATCGCTGATGACGCTCCTGTTTTTATAAATATAATCGATCAGTGAGATGACTGTGAGTGCAAGTGCAACCCACATTACAATCTGCGTGAGGACAGAAAGTGCCGGAATATCCGCGATCATCAGGATGACCATGATCATCTGGAAGACCGTTTTGAACTTGCCCCAGTAGCTCGCCGCGATGACGACGCCCTTGTCCGCAGCTATGAGACGGAAGCCGCTGATTGTGAACTCACGCGCCACAATGATGATGACAACCCAGGCCGGAATCCGGCCAAGAGAAACAAGGCAGATCATCGCCGAGACGACCAGCATCTTATCGGCAAGCGGATCCATAAACTTTCCGAAATCCGTAATGAGATTATACTTGCGCGCGATGTGCCCGTCGAGTGAATCCGTGATGCTCGCCGCAATGAAGAGAATCAGTGCGATGACGAACCGGTACTTGCCCGCCGCCGGACACAGCATGAAGAAAACGAAAAACGGAATCATGAAGATGCGGAGCATTGTGAGTTTATTCGGTAAATTCATTTTTATACCTCGCTGAGGCAAAGTCCTGCACCGGCAGGACTTCCAGACTTATACCCTGACCCGCGGGAGAAACGCCCGAATGGGCTTTCTCCCGGATCGGGGCATTTCGCAAAAACGTATTATTACGCTCTTCCCGTTACCTCTCCGATCAGATCATATCCCCTTGAGCCGGTAATTTTCACGTTCACGAAATCGCCGCTCATGAGTTCATAATCAGATGGGAGAAACAGCATCCCGTCGACTTCCGGCGCATCCATGTATGTGCGGGCGACGTATACATTCCTGCCGTCGAAATCCGAGCTGTCCATTGCCTCTTCCGTGAGCCTGCCTTCAATGAGAGCCGTAAGGTTTCTTCCCTTCATGCGGCGGGCTTTTGCAAACGCAATTTTCTGCTGTGCTTCCATGATCTCGGCGCGGCGGCGCTTCTTCTCGGAAGCCTTTACCTGCGGCTTCATTTTCGCTGCAGGCGTTCCGTCCTCTTTCGAGTAGGTGAAGTCGCCGAGACGGTCGAACTTCTCTTTCCGCACGAAAGCAAGAAGATGTCTGTGATCTGTCTCTGTCTCGGTCGGAAAACCGCTGATCAGCGTCGTCCGGAGACATACATCCGGAATCTTCGCCCGGATTGCGGCGATCCTCTCCTCGAGCTCCTTTCGGTTCGTCTTTCGGCCCATCTTCCTCAGAATGTCATCGGATGCATGCTGAATCGGCATGTCGATGTAATGAAGAATCTTCGGCTCAGAGGCCATCACGTCGATCAGTTCATCCGTTATCTCTTCCGGATAGCAGTAAAGAATCCGGATCCAGCGGAATCCGTCGATCCTGCAGAGTTTCCTCAGAAGTTCCGGCAGCATCTTCTTTCCGTAGAGATCGATGCCGTACAGCGTCGTTTCCTGGGCCACAAGAATGAGCTCCTTCACGCCCTGGGAAGCAAGTGTCCCTGCTTCCTCCAGGAGTTCGTCCATGGGAACGGAGCGATACGGACCGCGCACATCGGGGATGACGCAGTACGTGCATCGCTTGCTGCACCCTTCCGCGATCTTGAGGTATTCCGTGCAGGTGCCGGTCGAAAGAACGCGCTTTTCGCCGCCGTGTACCGGTCGGCTCAGAGGCGTAAGACTTACGATTCCTGCGGTGCCGTCCGACGTGCCCGCGGCTTTGGCAGCTGCGGGAGAAGGAGCACTGTCCGGGGAGGATTTCCCGGTTTTTCCGTCCTTTTCCAGAATTTCCGTAACCACATCTGCGATTTCCGGAAGGGACGTTGTTCCCAGCACAGCATCAACCTCGGGCACTTCCTTCAGAATGTCCTCACGGTACCGCTGCGCAAGGCACCCGGTCACAATAAGGGCTTTCAGCTTTCCGTCTTTCTTCCGGTCCGCAAGGTCCAGAATGCTCCCCACGCTTTCCTTCTGCGCATCTTTAATAAAGCAGCAGGTATTGACTACCGCAATATCTGCTGCTTCGAGGTCTTCTGTAAAATTGTACCCGCGCTGCGAGAGAATACCCAGCATTTTCTCCGAATCCACCAGGTTCTTGTCGCAGCCGAGGGTCACAAAGTAAATATTCATACTTCAGTTCTCGGAATCATCGGCAGATCCATCGGATTCCTCTGCCTCTTCCCGGCTCTTCTCTTCCTCTTCCGTCTCTTCATCGCCGGCAGCATCCGCATCAAGGTTCTCATCGAGATCGTCCTCCGAAATCGACTGAATCTTGCGGCTTCCCTGCAGCTTTGCGATAGCCTCTTCCTCATCGATATTGTCATCTTCGTCATCACCGATGATCTGAAGCTGACCCTTCCAAAGTTCATCGACCGCAATGGAAAGCGGCTTCTCATGCGGCGTCGTCGGGACAAGCGGCTTTGCGCCCGCAATAATCTGGCGTGCTCTCTTGGCCGTCGCCATGACAACACTGTAGCGGCTGCTGATTACGGGCTCTTCGCCTTCCTCGACATCCTTGTTTACAACCTTCATCAGTTCAACATAGTTGGGATGTAACATGTACTTTGAAAACCTCCGGTCTTCCGTCCATAGCGGTGCATACTCCGCGATAGTAATAAACTCTATAATGCACGATGGCATTATATTCCACCGTACACCGTTCGTCAAAACTTTTTAAATAAGTTCATGCAGGCCCCTGTCAAGGCTCTCGATCAGTTCCCGGTTGGAGCCGGTGCGGAAATGGGATGCACGGATGATATCCTCGAGCCGGTCTGTGCACGCGTCCAGATCTCCTTCCTCATTCACGAGCACGTAATCGTAATCCGGAATGATCCTGGACTCATCCGCCGCCCGCGCGATCCGTGAATGTATGACGTCCTCACTCTCCGAACCGCGTCCGCGGAGTCTCTCAAGCAGAGTCTTTGCATCCGGCGTGACAATAAAAACAAGAACCGTCTCCGGAAAAATCTTCTTGATCTGCCGCCCGCCCTGGACATCGATCTCGAGGAGAACATCCTTTCCTTCCGCCATCCTGCTTAAAACCGCCTGCTTCGGCGTACCGTAATAATGATCACAATATTTTGCGTATTCGAGAAGGCCGCCCGCTTTGATCGTCTCTTCAAATTTTTCCGTGGAGACAAAATAATAATCCTTCCCGTCAGCCTCACCCGGTCTCGGACTCCGCGTCGTCATGGAAACTGAAAGCGCATACCGGTCTCCCCGCCGGAGGAGATTCTTCATCAGTGTTCCCTTTCCCGCACCGGAAAAACCCGAGACAACAATTAAGCTTCCCTGTTCCTTCATGTATCTACCTGGCCTCACTTACTGTAAAAGTCTGTTTCCTATCACGTACATACTTTTTGTTTCAGACAGCTCCCGCACAGTCTGCTCACATCTTCCGGCTGTCCGGGGCCAC
>Ga0256404_1012706_pt1 | contig 10892 bp, 2 predicted proteins | sample RumenRJG_01DNA_FD_185990 | JGI IMG/M metagenome (GOLD analysis project Ga0256404, IMG submission 185990) | Bovine rumen microbial communities from Lethbridge, Alberta, Canada - RJG_01 | ecosystem: Host-associated > Mammals > Digestive system > Stomach > Rumen | place: Canada: Alberta | collected...
TTCATGAGAAGCATATGAACATGCATGCCAGATCCTGCTTCACCAAAAATCGGTTTTGGCATAAATGATGCAGAAAGTCCATGCTCCAGTGCAACATTTCTGATTATATATTTAATCATCATGGATGCATCGGCCATCTTGGACATCTCGCCAAGCATCGGCTCTATCTCAAACTGACCGCTTGCGCTAACCTCAGGATGATGATATTTAATCGGAATGCCTGCCTCTTCCATTCTCAATACCATTTCACTTCTGCAATCATATGTGGTGTCCTGCGGCTTCGCGACATGATAATTCTTCTGGAAAGGAACAACATTTCCTGCGCCCTCGTCGTGGCTGTTCCAATATGCCTGGTTAAAATCTACATGAGCTTCCTGGTGGTTACTATCAACTCTCCAGCCAACCTCATCAAAGAGATAGAATTCAAACTCCGGAAGGATAATCATCTTATCCGCTATTCCGGTCTTTTTCATATAAGCTTCTGCAGCCTTAACTATATTTCTTGGGTAATGCGGAAGCGGCTTATTCTTTGGATAATCGATTATCATTACGTCACCACTCATAGATAGCGTCAGCACATCGCAGAATGGATCTATGACAGCTGTTGTCACATCGGGTATAAAAACCATATCGCTTTTTTCAACTACGGCATATCCGTAATTGGAAGCATCAAACCCTATTCCATCCTTTAGGATTTCTTCTGTAAATCCACTTGCCGGAATCGTAACATGCCTAAATGCGCCGTTTATATCTACCATCTTAAAATCGACCATTTGGACCTTATTGTCTTTGATATACTTAATTACTTCTTTTGCATTTTTGAACATGGCTTTCTCCTAATAAAAAGCGTTATCTCTGTTAACTGCGTAGGGTTTTTAATCCCCAGACAATTATAAAATAACGCCTTCTTCCTTTCCAATAAATCTTTAGTTTTTGGCTCAAAACTTCCCGCGCTAGCCTCTTTTTATCATCAATAAATAAAAGTGCCTATGATTTATTGTATCAATTACACACCTGCTTTAGATGTATCACTCCCGGAATGACATCCACAGCTCTTGTAAACGCTTTTGATACTCTTCATTCTGCCTCCTACGCCTTATTAATTATTCCATACCTTTGAAATAGCATCGTCCTCAAATTGCTTGCGCCAAAGATCAAAGTAATAACCTTTTTTCTCCATTAGTTCAGTATGCTTTCCTTGTTCGATTATCTTGCCGTCCTTTACGACCAGTATTATATCTGCGTCCTTAATCGTAGAAAGTCTATGAGCAATCACAATAGAGGTGCGTCCTTTGATTACCTGATCTATTGCGGCTTGTATGGTTTGCTCGGTAATCGTATCTACAGAAGCAGTAGCCTCGTCCAGCACGACTATTCTTGGGTTCGCGAGTATCGCTCTTGCAAATGATATAAGCTGTTTTTCACCCGTGGATAAGAGATTTCCTCCCTCGCCAACATTTGTGTCGAGACCATCTTCCAATCTATCGATTACGTTCTCAAGAGAAACAAGCTTGATTGCTCTATTAATCTCTTCCTCGGTGGCATCTGGGTTTCCATAAAGCAGATTATCTCTTATTGTTCCCGAGAATAGATGCGGCGACTGAAGAACATATCCGAGCGCAGAGTGCAGCCAAAGCTGCGAGCGGTCTCTTGAATCTTTTCCGTCTATCAGAACTCTACCCTTTGTCGGCTCAAAGAATCTACAGATAAGATTTGCAAGCGTGGATTTTCCTGCGCCTGTTTCTCCAACTATCGCAATATTTGTTCCAAAAGGAATCTTAAGAGAGAAATCCTTAAGCACATATTCGTCTCCGTCAGGATACATAAAGTCAACATGGTCAAACTCTACGTCACCCTTAATCTCTTCCCAGTTTTCCTTTTTAGGTTCAAAGGAGTCTCCATAAAGTTCAATTACATCTTCTCTATCGGTAACCGTGGGCTTAAGTTCGAGGAGCGATGTAAATCTTTCTATATTGACCCTCCACTGAACGAGAAGCGAAAGGGTATCAACGAGCCAGCGCACCGGCTCCATAAGATCTTGCGCATAACTCATGAAGAGAGAGAATGTTCCGACCTGATCCGCTGCAAGAACTCCACCCTTCCAAAGAACAAGCGAAAGAGCTATAGAAGAAGCCATATTTGTAACCATGGAGAAAGCTCCGTGAGTTCTCGCAGACTTCATTACTGTTCGCTTCATGCGTGCAGATTCAATCTTAAACTCATCAGTAATCTTGCTCTCTGCGTTAAGAGATTTTATTGTCTTTGCGCCGGTTATTCCTTCATTAAAGTTTCCGGTGATATTGGAGTTTATTTCTCTTATCTGGTGATGAAGATCTATGAGCCTCTTCTGGAAGAATGTAAAGAGAACCACAATTATCGGAACTACAATAAATACGAGTCCCGTTAGCTTTACATTCATCTGAAGCATTACGATACCTGCGCCGATAACGAAGAGCAAGAAATACACTGCATCAAAAAGTTGCCAGGAGAAAAGTTCTCCGATTCTACTTGTATCGCTCATTACGCGCGCATGTATATATCCGACGCTGTTTTGATTGTAATAATCAAAGGAAAGCTCCTGGAGGTGCGAGAAGGCCTCGTTTCTCATATCGCGGCCCATTCCCACATCCGTATGCATACAGTCTCGCACACCAAAATATCCAAGGATAGCAGTAAGAATTATTAGAACTGCATATCCAGTGGCAAACCAGCCAATTCCATCAAGAGTATCCTCTTTTATGAAATGATCCAGTGCATATTTTTGAAGAACAGGACGTATGACATCCGATACCGAAACGAGAAGCTGCGCAACGAGAAGTCCCGCTATTCTTCTTTTAAACGGTTTTGCAAAACGCACTACTTTTGGAATACCAAAGAAAGGTAGGTGCTTTGTGTTTTTATCTTCAGTCATTATGAGCCACCTCCTCTCCATATTGAATTTCATATATCTTCTGATATGTTCCGCCTGCGGACTTAAGTTCATTAGGCGTTCCTCTTTCGGTGATTTTTCCACCCTCAAGAACAACAACCTGATCCGCCTTGGCAAGTGTAGTAATTCTATGCGAAATAATAATAATTGTTGCGGTTCCGAACTTTTCTTCAAGTGCCGCTCTTATCTTGGCGTCGGTTTCCGTATCAACAGCAGAAAGCGAATCGTCAAATATCATTATCGGGGCTTTTTGAACAATCGCTCTCGCAATCGCAGTACGCTGTTTTTGCCCGCCGGATAGTGTAACACCACGCTCTCCAACAAAGGTATCGTAACCTTCCGAGAACCCTTCAATTGCCTCAGCAAGTGCGGCGGTTCTTGCGGCATCCTTTACATCTTCAATACTGAGATTGTCATCTACCATCGATATATTCTTTGCGATTGATCTACTGAAGAGATAAGGCTCCTGAAGAACCATGGCGATATTGCTTCTCAGATGCTCAGTCCTGATATCCCTTATATCCACACCGCCGATTGTAATTCTTCCCTGGCCTTCAGGTATTCCATAAAGCTTATCCAATAGAAGCATCAGCGTGCTCTTTCCTGAACCCGTTCCACCGAGTATCCCGAGCGTAGTTCCGGAAGGAATATCTATATCTACACCCTTTATTATTTCTTTTCCTTCTTCGTATCCAAAGTGGACATCTTCAAACCTTATATCGCCTGTCATATCCGCATCGTAGGCGCCCTCTTTATCCTTCTCTACGTCTGATACCATGATGTATTCTAGACGCGAGAAAGATGCTCCCGCCTTTGCCATCTCGGAAATCATTCTTCCAAGACGTCTAATCGGGAATGAAAGAATAGCATTGTATGATACAAACGCCACATATTCTCCTGCGGTCATTCCGTATTTGACAACAAATACTGCGCCAACTACAGTTACAAGAAGTATCTGCATACCGCATAGAACATCCTGAATGGCAAAGAACCTTCCAAGGACCTTTCCCATATGAACCCACATGCTTGCATAATGCGCATTCTTCTTTTCAAAGCGCTCTCTCTCACGCGCCTCTGAAGCAAATGCTCTTACGACGCGCACTCCGGTAAGATTCTCCTGGACGATATCAGAAACGACGCCCTCTTCCTCGTCACATTTCTGAAAACCATCCTCCATTTCCTTTCTGAAGAGAACGGAATAAAGAAGAATAATCGGAACGGGAAGCATTGCAATAATCGTCATTTTTGGATTCATCGATGCCATAAAATAAATAGTCATGACCATGAGGATTGTTATTCTAAAAATAGACGTGAGCTGCTCAGCAACAAAGGTTCGTGTTCTATCTATATCCGTGGTGCAGCGCTGAATAATATCTCCTGTGCTATTCTTCATATGCCATTCAAACGGAAGCCTCTCTATATGCTCAAAAATAATATCTCGCATATTCTTAACGAGAATCTCAGATCCATTAGCATTGGAAACATTACCCGTAAACTGAGTTATAACTCTGATAACACCGATAACAGCAACCAAAATAGCGGGTATATAGAGATGCTTTCCTATATACTCAAATCCACCGAGTGAATCAACCATCTCATTTACCCATATAGGAAATTCAGATGGCTTCCCTCCTATTGCGTTATCGATTGTAGCTCTTATTATTTGGGGATTAAGCATATCCGCCATCGCAGTAATAAACGATGCGATAATGCTTATGGCAAAATAAATACCACTACCTTTCATAAAAAAGAAAAGCAGTTTCCAATTTATCTTATTAGAGTGTATTTGTTCTTGCTCTTGTACTTGTTTTTCTTTTTCTTCCATGTTAATGCGTATATCTTTAAAAAACGAGCCTCCTGATAATTATATTAAGAGGAGACTCGTTCTAAAAGAAACAATATTAGTCAACCATTGTCTTTTGCTTTTTTCTCTTTGCTACCAAGAGTAACAGAATACCACTGATAGAAAGCATTCCAAGCGGGATAGCGATATTATTATCGTCTCCTGTATCAACGGCCTTGCCTGGTTCAAGTTTTTCCCACTGAGCAACAAGCGTAATTTCCGTTTCATGTCCGTACTCATGGAAATAATCCATAAAGTCGTTTACGCTCTTGAAAATCATTGGATTTCCGTTGCTGTCAAGGATTGGAATCTGTTTTCCTGTAGCCGGATCCGTAATATATGCAGTGAATCCCGTGAAGGAATATCCGTCCCTTGTGAATGCGTTTTTCTTACTCTTGGCCTTCCTGTCTGTTCCGGTAAAGTCTTGACTATCCATAGAACCCGTTCCACCGTTTGGATCATAGTTTATGCGATAGTGGTTAGGTTCCCACTGCGCTTCCATACGGATGCTTGTTCCATCAGGCATACCTTCAAAGTATTTCTTCATATCATCTACGTCGGTAAACAGAATCGGGTTTCCGTTATCGTCAACGATTGGAGTTTCTTTACCGGTTTCAGGATTCTTCATATATGCAAGGAATCCGGTGTAGTGATATCCCCTTCTTGTGAAGGTATTTTTCTTATCCTTCATACTTGGGTCTATTGAAGAATAATTGTCATCATCCATCTCACCAGTTCCACCATTTGGATCGTAATTGATGCTATATGAAGCAATCTTTTTATAGATTACATATTCATCAGGAACTTCTCCCGGCTCAGTAACTGTCATTTCGCCAACAGAATCATCGGTAAACCACTTATCTCCGTCAACCTTATCGTCAGGATTCTTTACTGCAGGGAATTTATCCGGTGTCCAGCTATCCCATTCAGTAACTTCACCCGTCTTAGGATCAACAGACTTGGCTTTTCTATATAGCGTCACTGATTGAATCGTGTCAGCGGTAACTTCTTCTCCATCCTCTGTCAAATAACGATAGTGGATTGTACGTGTAGCGGTTCCCTTCTCCTCAGGATTAACAATATGAGGTGTATAGGTTGTTTCCGCCGTCTTTCCGTTTCTATCTGTTCCTCTAACGCCTACTGGATCCGGATCTCCAACAAAACCATCCTCCGGCGTAAATGTGATGGTGCCATCACTATTCAAAGTGTATGTACCCTGACCAGGAATCGTTACAGTATCCGTAGATTCTCCTGATTCCGGATCTATTAGAGTTATAGTGACCGAGTTAGGTGTACCATCCGGCATTGTCTTTGTTTCCATCTCAAATGTCGGAGTACCCGTCTGCGGCTCTCCCGGAAGTCCGTATGTTTCGTCCGGACTTGCTGTTATTCCCTTTGGTGAATATACAACCTTTTCAAACATGTCATCATCCGTAGGCTCAACTGTTACGGATTGAACCTGCGGTCTATCTACTGTATATCCATCTATAGGATCGCTATCCACCTTATCCATTCCCTTTTGAGTGCCTTCTGGGAATGTTACTTTTCCGGTCTTAGGATCGACAATTCCGCCAGTAAATGTGACTGACTGTTCCTTCGTAAGAGGATTTCCTTGATCATCCTTAACAGGTGTACCACCCTCATACTCATATGTGATAGTACGCTTTACGGTCTTGGTATTATCAACGATATGCGGTGTATATGTAGTTTCAGCGGACTTTCCATTACTATCGGTTCCCCTAACCTTAACAGGTGTAGGATCACCTATAAAAGTAGGATCATTTGGTGTAAATGTAATGGTTCCGTCATCGTTAAGCACATAGGTTCCTTCAGAAACTTCCACTGTCGTTGCAGGATTACCATCCTTATCAAGGAGTTCTATTTCAACTATTTTGTTTTCGCTTCCGTTAGGCGTGTTCGGAGTCTGAACCTCAAACTTAGGTGTTCCAGTCTGCGAATCTCCAGGAGCACCATAAGTCTCGTCAGGTGTTCCTACTGGTGGAAGCGGTGTATAGATGACGTTCTCGTAGGCGTCCCTAGGGTCAGTCAAATCAATTTCCCATTCAGGGACAACCGCCCTTTTAGTCTCCCATCCATCTATACTAGGCGAATTGACAGCATGTATATCACGTTTATCAGGGTTCTCCTCTTCAAAAGTCCAACCTGTCCATTCAACCACACCACCATCAAGATCTAACACAGTAGGAGTTCTAATCAATTTAACCTTCTGAGTAACTGTTGTGGATGCAGTCTGTCCGTCTTCCGTAAGATATGTATATGTTATTGTTCGTGTTACTATTTTCTCCTCTACAATAGGCGGATAAGTATTGGTTACAGTAAATTCATTCTTAGGATTTTCCGTAACACTTACAGAATACGGATTTGTTGGGTCTTTATCCTCGACGACATTATATGCAATCTCAATTCGACCGTTACGGTACTTATCTACCGTCCACTTTACTGTCATGTTTTGATCATGTTTCTCACCTGTAGCGGCCGTAGCAGGATTATCTTCACCATCTGCGTGCTTAGTAACCAGACGTCCATCACCGTAAAGCGAGAAGATTGCATCAAATCTAATACCGATCCTATCATTCAAGTTGTATTGTGAGTCATCCCAAACCTTGGTAGCCTTAATCTCTATCGTCTCAGGTGTTCTGGAATTCTTGATCTTAAACGGATTATCCTTTGTGCCTTCACCGGTTGTCGTTTCAGCAGTGTACTCTATGTCTGTATTCGGAGCATCAAATGGAACTTCTTGTGCACCATAGTTAATCTTATTGTTATTTGCGTCATACTTATCAAGGCCGGTGAACTTACCCTTCCATACAGTGGACTCGCTTAGTGTAACCTTTGTTCCTGTTGGGTTTCCACCCTTTAGGAGTTCAAATTCAACTGCCATAGGTCTTACGCCGTCTTGATTGTTCGCATCGTCCCATTCTTTTTCTACATAGACTTCGGTCTTTTGAATATTTGTTACTTTATAACCGCTAGTCATATCACCTGTGATTTCTGTTCTATAGCCCGAAATCGCTGTTTCCTCTACGGAGTATGTTATCAGTTTTCCGGTATTTGAATATTTAGGAAGCTTAGCAAATTTGACAGTGTCTCCATTGTCTGTCTTTACTGTAATTCTTCCATTTGCGTAATCGGATGTTATATCCGTATTTCCCTGCATTGCAGAACCTTTGGCTGCTAGCTTTGGTACAGGTGCAGACTCTGTTTCACCTTCTGCCTGCTTTTTAATCGCATAGGTTACTGCACCGTCTGCAGGGCGCTTACTGTCCTTATTAAGTCCATCAGCCCACACCTTTGTAACATTAAACTCTACAGTCTCAAGGGTATTAGTTACCTTTCCGGTATAGCTATCTACATTTACGCCATCAAGCGTGACCTGCCCAGACGTTGCTACGTCGCCTACCTCAGACTTATAGCTATACAGGTATTTTGTAGGATCAGTTTTATTAAGTTCATTGCCGTTAGCATCGGTTTCGCGGATTGTGAATGTATATTTAGTATTCTCACCGTTCCTGTCCTCAAGCTCATTTACGTAGTATGTGATGCCATTAGGATCTTGACTATATTTTGGTTTTCCTTCTCCATCATATCCAGCAAGCAACATAGGCAGATATTTATGGCTGTCCTTTTTATCCTGCTGGTAGTAAAGAGGATTGCCGTCCTTATCGGTTCTTGGAATATCTGCAGCTGTTCCTACGACACGAACATTGCTGTAGCCTGGAACTAAATAACCTTCTAAACTATAGGCCTTCCTATCGCCCCATGTGACGGTAAATACACTGTTTCCTTCTCCATCGCTATTAGCCTTTCCGCCTTCTGCGCCTGATGACAGTTTTTGCGGTGGTAGGAAGTCTGTTATTTTTTCTTCGCCTTCTAGCTGCGCATCTATATGGAACCAGACATCCTGTCTTGTGTTATACCCATTGGAAAAATCTTTCCATGTCTTTTCAGCGTTTACGACAACCGCAGGGACGTTGACAATCTTTCCACCCCAAGAATAGCTGGTGTCGTCGTTCGTGTTGAAGACCGACATATAGGCATGGTCATTATCCGCTGCACTTCTGATAACAGCCTTTGACTGTGTGTAGTCCTTGATGGATGCTGATGCCCAAGCAGCTAAGTCGCCTGAATTACCTTCTTTATAAGCTTCCTTGCTAGCCTTTGCATTATCAATCTTTCCCGGCGCCTCCGCCTTACTATTGTCATAGTAAGCCAAGGACCAGCCAGGAGCCTCCTCTGTTACAAACCAGTAGTTTCTCTCTACATGGTTTATATTGTGCGAGGATGGCTTGGACTCAATTGGTAGAGCCGGCCATTTTTCTCCCGACTGTGTAGTATATCCATCCGCAGGATATGTGATTTTCCATATCGTATATCCATCTTCTTTACCCTTGGTTACATGAGTTTCAAGAGTATTATCTGCATCTGCTTTTGTCACAGTAAACTTTACAGGGTCACCGTTTTGTACATAGTCAAGACGGATTGGATATTCATTATCCTTAACTCTGTTGCCACCTTCCATCTTATATGTAACAAGGCTATTTCCTTCGAGATAGTAGATAACTATGTTAGGCGCCTCGCCAACAGTAAATGCATTATTTTCCAGCGTATAGGCCATTCCTGTTTGGGTGTTGGTAAGGGTATTTCCTTTGTTGCTTATTGTGTACTTTACATCACCAATTTCTACGTCTCTGAAAACAAAGGCGTACGGAGTAGCCGTCATGTTAAGTGTGGTTGGAGCCTTTTCGCCCTTCCAGACTTTATAGAAATGGTAATCCGCAGTGAAATCTACGTGGACGTGGCGAGGATCCTGCATATCAGCAAAGGTAACATCATAGCTACCGTCGCTATTCTTCTCAATCGTCATGCCATTAGCGCTATCCACATATTTGTTGCCAGTGAATGTAAGCTTTTCTACTTCATAGGTCGTTGGATTGGAAAGACCTTCCCCGCCAACTATGAGTGTTTTTACGCGATAGCCGTCCTCTGGCACTGCAGTAACAGTCGCGGAAGCTCCTCTACCCATGGTAGTTACGCCCTCACGACGTTGAACTTTACAGTTGTCAGTGATGTCGTAACTTTCAAAATATATTCCACCACCGGTACCATGAGTCTGCTCTATGTAGGTGAACAGGGTCGTATCAAACAGTGTGGTGTTGAGGTTCGAGCCTGTCGCCCTGGACCCGGACCACTGGATTTTACTCTTTTCCGAGCTCAAGAGAACAGCAAATCCGCTGTCGAAACTCCCGACCACATCATTATCATTGCGATATGTCTTCCAAAAAACGTTACCTAACTTTTCCCAAGCCATTTCTGCTGTGACGTCTTGCCACTTGGCAACAGAATGGCCTTTTGCTTTCAGCATTACATACAGTTGTTTCTTTGCAACGTCAGTAATCAGGTTCGGCTCGTTTTTGTTAAGGACGATATTGTTGTTTGCGGATAGGCCATCGCCCTGGAATGATGATATGTCCGTATTATTATAAATAACGTCATCAAGCTTTCCGTTTTTATCTCTGTAGTTCACCAAGAATGGCGACGCAAAACGAATGCCGTCCGCGTTGCTTCCAGTAGCTACTCTCTCGATGTTCAGCGCTCTTTCAAGTTGCTCCGCCCCCGGGCCTACTGGCAGCCATCCTGTATCACGAGTCAAGCCATCTTTGTCATGTCTATAGTCCGGCACCAATGCATATGACTGAGACCCGCTGAGTATAGTCATGCCCTCGCCAAATTCTCCGCCTACAGGACGCCCCCACACGTTCTGAGCACTTTCAAAGTCCATATCGTGTGCAGCATATGAAATAGTACCTTTAACAGGATCTCCTTTGGAATCCGTAACCACGATTTCGAGATCAAGAATGTTTCCTGTAGCGTTACGATAACTCTTTGCTGCCTCCCATTTAGCCGGAAGCTTATTATCATCACCGTCAGGAAGTTTCCCATTAATGGTATTCATTAGGGCCGTTGCTTGCGCTTTGGTTAGAATCTGTGTTTTTTGTTGATTAACTTGGTTACCCTCAGAGTCAGTGAGGTTATACCCTGTATCATTTGAAAGCTGATTTTCACCCTGAACCTTAACGAAGGCGTTGGCATACGAATAGT
>Ga0256404_1012707_pt1 | contig 10890 bp, 9 predicted proteins | sample RumenRJG_01DNA_FD_185990 | JGI IMG/M metagenome (GOLD analysis project Ga0256404, IMG submission 185990) | Bovine rumen microbial communities from Lethbridge, Alberta, Canada - RJG_01 | ecosystem: Host-associated > Mammals > Digestive system > Stomach > Rumen | place: Canada: Alberta | collected...
CGTGAAAAAGAGATTCATGGTGTAGCCCGATGGCTTTCCGACTGGGCTAGTGACATTAATGCTTACGACCAGAATTTGATTGTGTTAGGTGACTTCAATATTGAAGCACGAGGTGACTTCCTCGACAAAACATTCTTATCTGAGGGGTTATATGTTCCTGACGATTTACAGAAAGTGTCGCGATCTATTTTTAATAAGGATAAATATTATGACCAGATTGCCTGGTTCAATACAGCAGAGAAGAAACGCCCAAAACTATCGTTGGAGTTTCTTAGCGCAGGTAACTACGACTTTGTGGAAACAGCCCTTCTTAATCGTGGACTTCAGAAGCAGGAACTCTCATATATGATGTCTGACCATTATCCGCTGTGGGTGAATTTTAAAATTTGACACATGCGTGATACCGTTGAAAGTCATTCCTGTGGGAGGACTTTCGTCAGTTGTTACCATGGTAGGGGGCACTTCAGACAAACCCCTTACCATGGTAATTTTATTTACACATTTGCTGTCAAACCCCATGGCACGGCCTACCAGCCGACCTCCGACTTATAACTGTCGAATTGCAGGGCGTCGGTATAGCCGTATTTGCAGAACAGGTTTTGAATCCAGGCTTGCTCTTCGGGGGAGATGGGGTGCCGGCCGTTTCGCCGCAGGTAGTAGGAGCCATTGCCGAAGTGTTGGATGATGGTGTTGCGAAGGGAGGAGATGTCCTTGGCGAGCACTTTGTCATAGAGATGGGTCATGCCGTAGGCCATGCTAACAGACTTCATGGGTTTGTAGTATGGGCAGTTGTCACCGCAGCATAGTTGGGGATTCACGGCCTGCACCACCTTGTCTGCCGGCTTGCCGTGAATGGCACCGAGCCGGTGCAGGCAGTTGCCGCCTTTAGGGCAATCCGCGTTGTAGCAGAGCAGATAGTGAGCAGGCATCTGATTATATATCATTTCTTCAGATAAATCTTTCATATCGTTTGTCGTTTCAATTTTCAAGGGTAAGACAATATAAAATATTTCAGACATCTCACCAAATCGTCGGGAGGTGCCGTGTTTAAAGGGGAGGGGAGGGGTGAGGTGTTTTCACGACACCTCACCCACATCTCACCTACACCTCACCCTTTCAGCTTGCTTTTCTCACAATGTTGTACTTCATTCCCTCTTTGGTGATCTTGCCGTCATAACCGAGTTTGTGGAGCAGCGCCCCGAGTTTGATTTTCTGGCTGTGAGAGGCGGCAACCTGTGGGTATTCCATGCGGATTGTGTCGAGAATATTGCTACATGTCAGGGGACTCACGTTCTCATCCGAATCGGGATGGCGGAAACAGATACTGATGATTTCTGCCAGGTCGCATTCTCCCATGAAGCCGGCATTGAGCTCCTGCAAACGGGTCACTTCTTCGTTGTTGAACCAATAGGGAGCCTTCTGCTCCTGCAGTTCGTAGAGCACTTGTGCGTAGAGCTGCCGGTAGTCAATATCGCCCACATTATTAATATACATCCCCTTGGGAATCTGGATACAGATGTAGCGGCGGCTGCCGGTGACATCGGTAAGCGGATGGGGATTGTTGGTGGTGGCCACGAAAGAGGCGAAGCGCGGACGGTCGGCTTGTGAGTCTCCATAGATGGGGCGTCCGTTCACCTTACTCTTGGAGAGTGTCTGCTTTAGGGCGGCATGCTGAGAGGGCCGTATGGCTTCGAATTCATCGAGGTTTACCAGCAAGTTGTTGGTCAGCGCCATCTCTTTGTCGAACTTGTTGGAGAGGTTCAGATGGTCGAGATAGTAGATGCGCAACTCTGGTGGCAGCAGCCTCCGCACATAGGTGGTCTTGCCGCAGCCTTGGGCACCGATGAGTGTGGGCACGCACTCGTTGCCGTGGAGCATGTCCATCTGCAGCCAATGGGCCACGGCTGAGCGTAGCCAGATGGTGAGAAAATTCTGCTGTTCGGTGCTGATGCCTGGCAGGCGACTGAAGAGCTGGGCCACATGGTTCTGGCGGTCCCATTCCGGGAGGTTCTGGAGGTAATACTCCACGGGGTTGAACGCCGGTGTCTCTTCCGAATAGATGTATTCTTCGGCATTCTGGCGGGGACTGTTTCTGGTGATGCCCTCCAACTTCATACGCCAGACAATGCTGTTTAAGGCCTCCTTGGAGAGCGGCCGGAAATGGTCGTCTTTAGCCGGTAGCGACTGGAACTCCACTTTCCCGGAAAGTAGGTTTCTGCGGAAACAGTAGTTCTCATTCAGGAACTGCATGGTTTGGAGGGCATCCTCCTGTCCGTTTTCATAGTCGGCAGACGCTTCTGCTTTCGTCGTCGAAGGGGTTGAATCCTTGTCGCTGGGGTGAGGTGTTGGTGAGGTGTTGGTGAGGTCTTTCGCAGACATCTCATCGCTGTCTTCCCCTTTCTCTAAAGGCGTTTTCACCACATTGGGTGAGATGTTGTCAACTAATGCATTTTCATAGTTATCAAATTTATAATTCATAAAAAACAATCTTTGCCGCCCTTTTAGTTAAACATCAGGACTCCGCACTGGCGGCCGTGCCTTATCCTCGTTTGCATTCTCTAATGCTAGTGACAAAGGTACAAAAATTTCCTGGATTTTCCAAAAGTTTATGCGAAATAATGAAAAACAAATCCAACTATTTGTGTATGGTGGATTCGTGGTGGATTTACAGAAAAACCGTAATAAGATTACAGAAAGGCTGTAATGGGATTACAGGGCTGATGTAGTCAGATTACAAAACAAAAAGAGTGTGTGTCATATAATGTAAAACTACCGCAGATAAGCCATACTTTCCGGCATGTTCAAACAGAATGTATGGGATTTTTTATATAAAATTTTCATGCCCACAAAAAGAACGTGTTCTTTATGTGTTCATTTAATCAATATTTTCTATCTTTGTAACCACAAATTTTAATTTTAATCATTGCAGATTATGGTTGGAGTGCATGACTTTATCAATAAGCTTCGGGAGTCATTTGGAGAAATAGAGTTGCCCATAGCCATCGGCTATAGTGAGCAGCCCATGGCAGAGGTGCGCAAGCGTGGCCATTGCATCATGGCGAGCATGAAGAGGGTAAGACAGGGAGATGTTGTCAGTTTCTCCAGAGACACCATCGATTGTAATGGCGGGAGCATCTATACCGGCTATGGTGAGTTGAACGAACGCGTGCCACACTTCGTCTCACAGATTGAGAGGTACAAGTGTACGCCAGAAGCCGTTGCAGCAGCGATCACAGCCATGCAGATACCTCAGGCTCCGGCTCCATACTTGAATTTTGCCCGTATCGACCAGATAGAATCTCTCGACGACATGGAGGGCATCTTTTTCTACGCTACGCCTGATGTACTGGCAGGACTGGTAAACTGGGCATTTTTCGACAACACTTGGGATGATGCCGTCAAGACGGTTTGGGGATCTGGGTGCAACAGTACCGTCACCAACCTGTTGACAGAGAATCGCCGAGGTGGGCATAGTTGCTACTTGGGCATGTTTGATATTAGTGTTCGTCCGATGGTCGGGCGCAATGAACTCACGTTTGCTATTCCCATGAGCCGTTTGGAACAGATGACGGATACGATGGACAAATGCTTCTTCAATGGTTCCAAGGCATGGGAGCGGGTGAAGAAACGCATTAACGGATAATAAACTACAGATACAAAACTAAAGAGACTTTAATCCACAGGATGTAAAAACCCTATGGATATGGAAGTCAGGAATCATCAAGGCATATACGATGCGTAAAAAGGACTTGGCTACCTGTCAATATCCATGCAGTCAATCCTGCATCTCATCCTGCGGTGCGTATAGAAATCTATGCGTATCTGGTCACCGGGCTTCAGAGAGACTCCTTCCGGAACCTTATGTGTCTTTAACCCTTCCACACGCTCACCGCGCCAGGAATCAATAAGTTTATCGTTTACCGACAAACCCATCCATGCCTGCCCCGATGCCTCATCATAGAAAGTAACACTTACCTGGTAGGTTCCTTCCTTACCTTGCCAGATACCCGTCATCGCACCAGGACCTACCTCGCCCACGGTGACGGTATCATTCGAAGCCGTATATCCCTTAAAGCGTGTATTGACGTTACGCTCCAAGTAAGCATAGGCACTACGTGCAAGATGTTCCATCTCTGTACGTCCCTCTTGAATATAACGTGCTGGTGAGCTAAAGGTCCATATATCCCCACGGACAATACCGCCGTCGGCTCTTACAGCATCCACACGCCAATAGTACTTCTGTCCATAAAGTAAAGTACCGGGATTAAACGAGGTGGAAGCGGTTTCCCCGATCAGACTATGGTCGAGTTCTTCCTTTGTCGTAGCAAAATACACCTTATACGACTCCGCAATGGCTGCAGGACGCCAGGAGAGACTCATCGGCAAAGTCTTCGATTCAGCGGTGGGGGCTACCCGCAGTTGGGCGTTCTGTTCTCCGTCAACAGGATAAGGCTTTGCCGCCTTCTCTGCTGCTGTGGTAAAACGATAGAGGGGAGAGGTATGCTTGCCTTTCTTCGTATAGGCCTTCACATACCAGTAATACGTGGTGGACGGACGGAGGGAAATCTTCGTCTTTTCCGTCCGTTTCAGTTGTTTCGGATCAGTACCCCAATAGATCTCCGCCTTTGTCATCCCCTCAATACTGCTGAAGGTTGGTGACACGTTACATTGGATATCGGTGGCACCGTTTCCCGGCCAGAGGATTGGCTCATTCTCCAATCCTTCCACAGGACCTACCTTACTGGGATACAATGCGGCCACCTCTTTCGGTTCCGTCAGCGCGAAATCATAATCATACCAAGCCGACGGCAAGAACTTATTTCCTGTCAGCTGGTATTTGAAATCCTGAGCCAGAGCCTTTCCGAAATAGCTGTTCCTGTCTGCCATGAAACCGCAGCTGGCCTCGTCGGTACTGTGTGCATAGAGATTTTCAAAGGGATGGTTGACCGTCTGGTCGAAATAATTCTGTTCCGACATCACTTGTGCCTGGGTATGTACGCCGATAGCATAGGTGCCGATATTCTGATAATAGTTACTGAACACATGTCCTAAACCATAACCGATGCGGGGATTACGCTGGTCGGTACGCATAAATGCATTATGATGATAGGTGGCACGGTTCTTACCATTATCATAGAAATGCATCGTACCTGAGTTCAGCAGACAGGCTTTATGGTGATCATGGATATAACAGTGGCTCACGGTAAGATAACTCGAACCTACCGTCAGATCCACCAGTCCGTCCCAGTCCTCTTTCACGGGCTCATCCTCGCTATACACGTCACAGTGGTCCACCCAGATATGATGGGAACTTCTTGCTGCGATACCATCAGGGTCAGCATGATGGATGATGAGGTTACGGATGATAATGTTCTCTTTCCCTTTGATATCCAATCCGATACCTGCCAGCTCAGCACCCTTCACACCTACAATCGTCTTGTTACTGCCCACCTCGATAATATCCTTCTTGCGGTTAAGACCATTGCCTTCCATACGTCCTTCTACAATAATGATATAAGGTTCGGGGGCGATGGCGTAATGCGCCAGCTGCTCACGGGTGTTTACCCTGACAATCTCACCACCCATTCCTCCTGTGATGCCGTTGATACCCTCATTTGTATTGACGAATCCCACAGGACCATACTGAGCCATTACTGTTCCCGACACGAATGTAAGGAATAATATCATTATTGACAAGACGAGCTTTCTCATAATTCTGAAATGATTACTGATGATGTTTTTATTTTGCAATCTACATTCTTATGACTGCCCGACTATCGGAAATGTAATGACAAAGCTGGCAGATTTTTTCCGGAAATGTCAAATTTCCTGTCAAAGAAAATAAGTAACAGAACAAATTATTAATCAAAAATTAGGACGCCAATCAGCGTCCTTTTTTGCTCAACGTTTATTGTTCTCAAGCCCATATTGTTTTTTCCCGTCCATGATTTTTAGGGCAAAAGCAATGAGGATGGAGATGACGCCGAAGAGCATGAATACCAGCATCGGCACGGTGAAATCCACTTTTCCGTCGGCTGAGGTATAGTCGCCAATGAGGTTTCCTATCCACATCGGCACCAGCATAAGTCCGATGTTCTGCACATAATAGATGATCGAGTAAGCCGTGCCTAATTGTTTCAGCGGCACAATCTTGGGCACACTGGGCCACATGGCACTGGGTACCAGGGAGAAACTCACACCGAGCAGTATCATGATGATGGAGGCAAACCATGTCTGCTGAATAATGGGAAGGGCCAGACAGAGGTGACAAACGGTCACCAGCGTACAGCCAATCAGCATCAGCGTGGCACCTTTTCCGATTCTGTCGTAGAGATTGCCAAAGAACGGGGTGAGCACAATGGTGCCATAGGGGAGTATGGAGACTATCCAACCGGCTGTCACCTCGCTGATCATGTATTTATGAACCAGCAGATCGCTCGCGAACTTCAGGAACGGACGGATGCTGCTATAGAAAAAGACGCAGAGGAAGGCAATCAGCCAGAATCCGGGATTGCGCAAGACGGTCATGAAATCACGGAAGGAGAAATTATCCTCCTCCTTCTTTACTTCTTGTCTGATGGCCTCCCGTTCCTTGTCAAACTTCTTGTCCATCAGGGTGTAGGAGAGGAAGGTCACAAATCCGATCAGCAGCAGGATGGTTCCCACCAGGAAGGGGGCAGACAGGCCTGCTACCTCTGCAATCACGGGACTGAAACTGATGGCGCTTGCCGTTCCCAGACGGGCCATTGATACCTGGATTCCCATGGCGGATGCCAGTTCGTATCCCGTGAACCATTTCGTCACAATCTTCGAGATGGTGATGCCCGTGATGTCGCAGCCCACACCAAACAGTCCGAAGCCCAACGAAGAGACGAGCACCTGCAGTTTGACAGGCTGTGGAATCAGTCCGAACAGCGTGAATCCCATTTCTGCCTGAACGAGAGGTGAAATGGCGTTGATGGCATACCAGTTCACGGCAGCGCCTCCTAACATCAGTCCCGTAGCCAGAATACCCGTGAAGCGGATGCCCGTCTTGTCGAGGATAATACCTCCGAAGAAGAGCATCAGCAGGAAGATGTTGAAGATACTGTAGGAACCGGCAAAAAAGCCGTATTCCGCCGATGTCCATCCCATTCCGCCTTCGGCAACAGGAGCCTTGAGTGTTGTAGAGAGTGGTGACACCACATCCCAGAACACATAGCCCATCATCATGATGAATGACACCATGAATAGGGTAGTCCACCGTTTACTTTTTGAGTCGTTAATCATTGCTTTTCAGAGGCTTACAGCAGGAACATCAGCATCATTTGTACGATAATCACACGGAGGAACATCCCCAGCGGATAGACCGTCGCATAGCTCACCGAACTGGTGTCTCCCTTGATTGTGTCGTTGGCATAGGCCAGTGCCATCGGATTTGCCATCGAACCGCAGAGAATGCCGCAAATGGTTCCGTAGTCATATTTCTTCATCTTCAGGGCAGTCAGACCTACAATCAAGACGGGAACAATGGTCAGCAGAAATCCTACGCCCACCCACATCAGTCCTTCAGGACGCACCACCGTCTCAAAGAAATGGGCACCGCTTTCCAGGCCCAGACATGCCAGATAGAGCGAGAGACCTAACTTCCTCAGCATCAGGGAAGCCGAACGGGTGGTATAGGTGATGAGATGGAAACGGGGACCGAAGGCACCCACGAGGATACCCACGATAATCGGACCGCCGGCAATGCCCAGTTTCACGGGGATGCTCATGCCTGGGAATTTCAGGGGAATGGCCCCCAAAGCCAGTCCGAGAATGATACCGATGAAAATAGCAGCCAGATTAGGCTCGTTCAGACTCTGTACGGCATTGCCCAGAAAAGCCTCCACATGGTTCACGGCCTCATGATCGCCCACCACGTGCAGCCGGTCGCCATATTGCAGTCGCAAATCGGGAGTGGCCAGCAGTTTCACGTCGCCGCGGGTTATTCTGCTCACATTCACCTTGTATAGTTTCCTGAGTTGCAGGTCGCCCAGCAGCTTGCCATTGAGCAGCGGACGCGTGAGCACGATGACCCGGCTCTCCACCTTCGAGTCGATGGCATTCCAGTCCACCTCCTCACGGTTCCAGTTCTCGTCCTTGATGCGCTCTCCGAAAAGAAGCTCCAGCGAATCGGCCTCGTCTCTCGTCGTCACCACCATCAGGCGGTCGCCCAGCATAATCACAGAAGACGACTTCGGAACGATGACTTCCCCTTTCCGCCACATTCTCGAAACGATATATTTGAAATGCGTCATCTGGACGATTTCCGCAATCGTCTTTCCGTTGATGGCAGGATTCACCGCATTAAAACGGGCGATATAGGTCTCCTTCTCCGGATGTTGACGCCTGACAGCCAAATCCGAATCCTTCACAAACAGTTTGCGCATGAGGGCAATGGCGAGAATCACGCCCACTGCTCCTAAAGGATAGGTCACCGCGCAGCCCAGGGCCGCCCCCTCATGGGACAGGTTCATTTGTGAGAGCGTCTGCTGGGCAGCACCCAGGGCAGGCGTATTGGTAGTGGCACCGCAAAGGATGCCCGCCATGTCAGGCAAGGAGATGCCCGTTAGAGGACATAGCGCCAAGGCCATGCCCGTTCCCAGCAGTATCACGGCCAGACACCAGAGGTTCATCGCCCCTCCTTCATGTGCGAGCGAACCGAAGAAGCCCGGTCCTACGCTGAGTCCCAGCACATACACAAAGAGAATCAGTCCGAAACTCTGCGAATAGTCGAGCATGGCCGGGTTCACTTCCAGCCCGAGATGTCCTGCAAGGATTCCGATGAAAAAGACGAAGGCTATTCCGAGCGAAACACCCATTACGCGGAGCTTGCCAAGGGCAAGTCCCACCGCACAGATCACCGAGAGGATGATTACCGTCTGCATCGGTGACTGTTCGAAGAGCAAGCTGTTAATCCACTCCATCCTTTATCATCAGCATCTCAGACATTGAGCGTGAAAAACCCGCTTATCTGATGAAGTTAGTGCCCTGCGGTCTTTCACGGGCCGGGCATTCCTCCCGCTTCAGCGACTTCAGCATCCAGGCCATATTGTTGGCCATCGTCCGCATCGTCTGCATACCCTCGGCGTCTTTCGCCACCTCTCCCGGATTCATACCGTAGGCAATGTTCCAGTACTGCGAGGTAGCCACGGGCATGTTCATCATCTGGAAAGGCATGGTGAGCGTCTGGAAGGCAGCAGAGGCACCTCCCCGGCGGCATATCGAGACGGCGGCCACTGGCTTGTTCTGCACTTGGGCCCCTGCAAAGAGCATGCGCTGGATGAGAGAGAGCATCTGGCCTGCGGGTACCCCGTAATACACCGGAGCTCCTACGACCAGACCGTCAGCCTCGTTCATCTTCTCAATCATCGGGTTACAGATATCATCGTCAAAGACACACTTTCCGTTACCCTTCCGCTTGCATGAGCCACAGGCAATGCAGCCCCTTACGGGCTTGTTGCCAATCCATGCGATTTCCGTCTCAATGCCTTGAGCGTTGAGCGCCTTAGCCACTTCCTGCAGGGCCGTGGCCGTGTTGCCGTTTCTCCTTGGAGAGCCGTTGATCAAGAGCACTTTCTTTGCACTCGATACCTCTCTCACATTTTTTGTTTCGGGTTGTATTTCAATGTCGTTCATATTCCCTTCCGTTTGAGCCAGCAATTCCGTGGGATTCATAATGGCAGCGGCCATCGTTGCGGTGCCGGCACGTTTAATGAAATCTCGTCTGTTCATGGTATATCGATTTATATGGTTATTGTATTTAAATACTCCGGCGCCGAATACTATTTGAGATTCTTCACAGCTTTGGGCGTCCAGTTGGCAAAGAACCCCATCACCTTATTCTTATTATAGCTTTCACCTTCCTCCAGCAGACCCGAATCCTGAATATGAATCACTTGTCCGTTTTCATCCAGAATAACAAAGACGGGGAAGCCGAATCTGCCGGGATAATTCAGTCGAGCCATCAGTTTTTCGGCCTGTTCCTTGTTCTCCTCGCGACGCGCTTTTCCCGGATGATAGTTCACGTGAATATATTCAAAGTTCTCGTTAATCAGCGCCATGATGGTATCGTCTTTCGAGATGTAGTCGGCAAAGCGCAGGCACCACGGACACCAGTTTCCGCCCACCTGACAAATCACGTATTTCCCCGAAGCTTTAGCCTTTGCCACCGCCTGGTCGATCTGTTCAAACGGATTAATGGTTTCGTCATACACCTTTTTCAGCGGCGTCTGTGCATACGTCACCATCGTGACAAACGCACTGATCATACAGACGACGATCATCCTTTTCATTTCCATCATCTTTTTCATATTCATTCGTTGATAATATTTTCCACAAATAAATTCTGATGCAAAAATACGATTTTTTTTCAATAACGATGCAAAACGCCCATGAAATATACACTTTTATAACTTTTGCTTTGAAAACAAAATAACACGCCACCCTCACGGACAGCGTGCTAATTTCTTATTTTCTCATTTTTGCCTTTAGACAAGCGCCAAAGCAACAGCAGGCGCTAGCCCAGGTGAACAGGCTGAAGCTGTGAGGGCTGTAAGCAACGCCGTGATAGCGGCGACAACGGCTTGCCCGATAGCCTGTATCCATTTCCATTTATTACTATTCATAACTTTAAAAATTTAAATTCGACAATTTAAATTTTTACGATAACGATGACCATGACTATTATTGTACACAGAGACACAGAGGTTTTTTCATACTGCTGGCCTAACCACCCCCAACTCTAAATTTGCAGAGTGGAAGAGATTGGTGAGTACTCCTTGAATGAAATCTCATGATATACTTCCACAATTGGGTAAAGTTGCGTACCTTTGTTGTGATAAGGAACAACTGACCCCCTGATGGGGG
>Ga0256404_1012708_pt1 | contig 10890 bp, 8 predicted proteins | sample RumenRJG_01DNA_FD_185990 | JGI IMG/M metagenome (GOLD analysis project Ga0256404, IMG submission 185990) | Bovine rumen microbial communities from Lethbridge, Alberta, Canada - RJG_01 | ecosystem: Host-associated > Mammals > Digestive system > Stomach > Rumen | place: Canada: Alberta | collected...
CTATACGTAGACCAGTAGTTGCTCAGCTGTCGGTCACCTAATGCATTGAGCAGGCTGAAAGGATTGAAGACCTCTTCTGCATCTTCAGCAAAATGGTAGCCACCATATTTCTGCTTGATCTTGTTAGGCGCACTGGATATTTTCCGTGGGGTCATGGTCTGAGAAAGCATTAATCTGTATGCAGCTGTTATTGATCTGGCACCTTCAAACGGAAAAGAAAATATACAAGATCGAGCAGCACAGTTGAATCTTTACTGCCCTTTAAATGGAAAGAGGGAAAGAAAACCATGGATAGTCTATCTCTCCTGACCTACACCTTTGATGTCAAGCCTTCCCATGCAGAAAATCGCTAACGTGTATAATTGCCTTTGGCATAAAATCATGGATCAGTTGCAATCATCCGTGTTTGCTTCATCTATGTCAATGCGCATAATATGCTCGTGTGACCCCTCGGGAACCTCGGCAGTAGAAAGGAGCGGGCTCTCATTCCCCGGCCTGCGCTCCTGTTGTCGCTTGACCGGGGCTACCCATACTTCAGCCCCGTTGGGGCTGTAAATAGCGCAAGGGAAGCATACTCTAACTCTAACTGAAAAAAAGTGCTATCGCTGTGTGGAACTTTATGAAGTAGATAACGTAAGGGAAGGCATACTCTAACACTATGAAGAGAATCTTTTTCCGCAGTAAGTAGGTCAGTGCCCCAAAGGGGCACACGCATGGGTACCCCCACACAAGCGAGAAACGAGCGCAGTGCGGGGTTTTTATCTTGTGCATCCTTTAGCGATGAGGTGCCCCGAAAGGGCACACGAGCATTCTATGCGAAAAAAGTAATGATTCTCTATCCACGTATTTTTCCATCTTTCCCCGGATATTCTATAATTCTCAAATTCTTGATAAAAAATAAAAGATCAAGGGATAAGGCTTCAACTTCATTCGCTGTATAGTTACCTTTCATCTCTTTTTTATGCGAAGGCGAGACTTGTATACCAAATCATTTGCATATATCATCAACAATTCATATATTTGCAGCAGATAAGTAGGAGACATAGCGTCTCGCCGTGCAAGAATGTGCAGCGGGACCCCTGCACCTTCTAATTACCAAGCCTGTGAATAACTGTTTAGTTATATAGAAGCAGACAAGTAAGAAACGCAGAATAGCTGATTACAGAATATATCGATAATCAAGGCGACTATGAATGAGCAAAATTATCTTGTTGAGGCGTTGATCCGTGCGCTGCAGGACCGGTGGGGCAGGAGCATCTCAACTCCGTCCGATTGTGAGATGCTTGCCAAAGACATTACGAAGCGGACCTCTCAATATATCAGTGTCAATACGGTCAAACGGCTGCTTGGCTTCCTGCCCTACGACAAATCTCATCGCTTGTCAACGCTTCATGTCATTGCCCAATACCTTGGTTATGGTTCGTGGGATGATCTGATATTCGCCTTGTCAGGAAAGAACTCTGACTTTGAGGAGATCCCGACGCTGGAGGCCGCGTCACTGTCCGAAGGGGCTGAACTCATGGTCAGCTATGCTCCCGACAGGCTGCTGAGACTGATTCACCATGCTGGCAACAGCTTCACCGTGACGGCTTCAGAACGTAGCAAGCTGAAGGCCGGCGACAACATTGTGGTTGCACAGTTTACGGTTGGTTATCCCTTGTTCGCTACGAGTGTCATCCGCGATGGCAACGATTTGGGAAGTTTCACCGCGGGCAAAGTCGGCGGAATATTGTCCATCAAGTTACGCTCATGACAGACGATTCTTCTTTCGGCAATGCACCTTCTACGGCCGGTGAGCCAAGGAAGCTGTTTCGACAAGGGGCAACGTGCAATACTTTCCTGACGCGTTACTACGGAAAGCTTGTGCTCGTGAAGGAAATCAGACCCGAGTATGCCGACAACGTGAACTACCGTACGCTGTTCCGAAAGGAGTTCGAGACTGGCTTCTCGCTCAATCATCCTGCCATTCCACGCTATCTTAAACTCGGAGAGCAAGACGGCAAAGTGTATATCATGGAGGAATATGTCGACGGCAGCACGTTGACGGATTTCGTGAAGTCGGATGCAGACTATTTCCATGACCTTGTGAATGCTGACAGGTTTGCCAGACAACTGCTCGCCGCCCTGCACTATCTTCACCAGCATCAAGTCCTTTTCCTGGATCTGAAACCCGACAACATTCTCATTACCCGCATCGGCCATGATGTGCGCTTAGTCGATCTTGGTTTTGCCTTTGTGTCCGGCTATCCTGAGACCGCCGGCCTCACGCCTTCTTTTGCCGCACCGGAACAAAGAGGAAAACAGAAAGTGGACGAACGCACCGACATCTGGCTTTATGGAAGAATGCTGCAGTATGTCGGTGTACCCGCTATATATAATAAGGTGATATCGCGCTGCATGCAAGAGCGTCCCGGCGACCGTTACACCGATATGGAGCTGCTGCAGCATAGTCTGCCGCCATCGCCCCGCTCACGCCGTCGTGGTAAGCTTATCGTTGCTTTGTCTGTCCTCCTCCTGATGGTCATTGCCGGTCTGTGCGTTCTTTTTGTCCCGTCAGCAAGCCATCCAAAGCAAGAGTTCTCTAACTCTAAGCGCACTGACTCTGCCCGGCTCGTTTCGGCGAAGCAACCGCAGTCGGCGAAAGCACAGCCAATGACAACCACTGTGGATCATCTCCCTGCTGCTCCGTCCACTAAGGATCAAGCCGTTAGGCCCTCAGCACAGCCAGCGCAGGATAGCAAAGCACCATCCCAGGAAAGCTCATCGCCAAACACCGAGCAACAGCGCATGCTGACCGACTTACACAGTATGATGGACCGGGCTTTCAACCGATATATTGCTGTGTTGAGAGATTCCACGTTCGACAGCAATGGATGGACCTCCCGCTTCAACCAATATGAAGAGAAAACGACAAAAGGAAAGAATGCCATCATCCGAAAATATCCCAATATCTCCAAGCAGTATATCAATGAGCAGTATGGGCTATATATGAGCAAAACCGTAGGTCCGGTGATAATGAAATATCTGTATTGATCGCCTTTCTTGCCGTTTGCCTTTCATTTGGATGGATTGGATACGTTACTATGGATAAATTTTCCTACTTTTGCAATAACTAACAAATAAAATCAAGGAAACATGAAAAAAACATCGCTCACAAAGAACAACTTTTAGAAAAGTTTCTTATCTTTGCAGTGTTGGGGGAGAAATCCCGACACCATGCATTTAGGAAGCGTTTCGCTATTCCGTTGGTTGTGAATCTGGACAATTCGCGTGAACTATGGAGTATCAAAGGCGTTCTTCCTATGTGGTATAGCTATATCCTCTCTATTTTAGGGATTACTATATCCATAGGTGTGAGCGATTTTCTTATTCAGTTCACGGGCAGTCCAGAGCCTACAGCCAGAATAAGCAAAGTCGGCTCACACTTTCTTTGTGTATGTACCAGTAAACCTAAAAGCAGTTGTTGACCGCTCACAATGGGCCAAGTGAGGATGATAAACCTTTTGATATATGTTTTGTAAAAAATGTGGCACCAAAATAGAACAAGGACAAAAGTTTTGTTCAAAGTGTGGGACACCTGTTTCTACAGTAGAACCGTCCTCGGAGACAAAAGATGAAAATGGTGAAGCTCATACCATTGTTGACTCCCTCAATGAATATGTGGGTGGTGGGCAAAATCATGTAGAACTTAATTGGAAAGATTTATTCCGAGATGTATTTAAGCGGCATTCAGAAGCTGAGGCTGAAGATATATTTGCCTGTGGTACTAAAAACACAACACCCGAGGTGTCAAGTATATCTTCTTCTTGGCCACGTCCTTGGCTCTATAGTCGCGTGTTTATAGGCTTTCTAATTGCATTCCTTTTCTTAAGAATATGTTGTGAGAGTTTTGAAAATGAAAAGGCTTTACCAGGGCTTATGTTTGTTGGATCTTTCGCAGTCCCTTTTTCATTACTCGTAATGTTTATGGAACTGAACGTGTTCAAGAACGTAAGTTTTTATTATGTAATGAAAACCTTCTTGATAGGAGGGTGTGCTTCCTTGTTGTTAACACTTGTTCTATATAAATACATATTAACCACAGATGGAGAAATGACTTATGGTATGGCTTTTGGAGTAGGTGTCGTAGAAGAATTGGGAAAAGTGCTCATAGTTTTTTTCTTTCTCAAACACCTTACGAAAACGCGATGCATATTAGTCGGATTGTTAGTCGGCGCATGTGTCGGTGCCGGTTTTGCTGCATTTGAGACATTGGGCTATACCATGGATGTGTTGGTGACCGGCTCTTGGGATGATCTGATTAATATCATATTCCTTCGTGGATTGTTAGCCCCTGGAGGACATGTGGCGTGGGCGGCTATAGGAGGCGCAGCACTTGTCATTGCAAATAGACAAGAAGAGATCTCGGCTAACGTGTTTGGGGAAAATAAATTCTGGCGACTCTTTATCATTCCAATTATTTGCCATTTCATTTGGGATGCTCCCATTGAATGGGGGCAGAAATATTGTCTTGTCCAATTGATTCTATGCGTCGTTATCTGGATCTTTGTATTGCTCCTCATCAATATGGGACTGGGAGAAGTTGATACTAATAACAAACAAACAATTAATTAGCTATGAAGTGTTTTTATTGTGGCAAAGAAATAGATGATGATGCACATTTCTGTCCATTGTGCGGTCATGATTTGTCTCAACTGATAAAATGTCCTAATTGTGGCAGTTTATTGGAGCGGGACTCTAAGTTCTGTGTACACTGTGGATCACCTGTAGGTGTTTCTGAAAAGAAAGCTCCTGCAGAAATTGTTATGGATGATGATTCTATACAAAATGCCAATTCTTTAGTTGATGATAAACAAGAGGAATTGGAAGAAGATACTATTACCATAAATTCCAGTCAAGATCACAAGGCAAATCAAGAGAAAGTTGTTGTAGAATCGGAAATGGAATCCGAAGATGTAGAGAATAATGTAGATGAAGTTGATAGTAAAGATTCTCATAGGGGCTTGATATGGGTGCTTGTGATAATTATCTTTATATTAGGGTGTATTGGTGCAGGCTGGTATTTTCATTACTATCAGCACAGAGCATCAAATACGACAACGAATGGCTCTCTGGATGTTCAGCCGATTTCTGTAGACTCATCGGAGGAAAATGATTATCAAAAGCAAAATGTTGAATATATTAAACAACGTTTGGAAGATGTTTATGCAAACGCTTTACAAGATCCAAGCCAAAATAGTGATGATGCTTATCTGACTTCATCATTCAATGCTATAATTAATGAGGCTAAGGAAAGGGCTCTTCAAGATAGTTTGCCTTTATTTGATCTTAACCACTGGATAATGGGGCAAGAATATAACAATCCTGCTATGAAGATAGAGAAGATTTCCATGAACGGTGACACAGCGGTAGCTGATATCGTGATTAATGATTATTGGGATGATGGTCAAAGTAGTCAGGAGGAAGTAAGAGTTGTTCTCAAATTTGAACATGGTGATTGGTATATTGACGATTTCCAAAAGATAAAAGGAAGAAAGGTGATATATTCAAATCGAGCTGAAGCTGAAACATATTTAGAAAACCATTAATTATATCTATTATGAAGAGAACTAAAATACTATTTTTACTACTGTGGCTCATTATGTTGCCACTGGGAACGGTTGGCGCGCAAGGCTTTGTCTTGCCAACCAAAAAGACGGTGCCGTATGTGAAAAAGGCACAACATAAAGTTTCGAAGCGCCCTACAAGTGCGAAAAGTGCTACAAGTGCGAAAAGTGCCAAGCGCTCAAGTTCTGAGCCGAAAGTCAGTCATACAAAGAAGACATCAGGTTTTTTTTATATTCTCAAGTCTTCTAGTACAACACAACGATCCAGCACTGACGGACGTCCGAACTGGTTGGATGGAACGTGGTGTTGGAAAGAGTCTACACTTGCGATTGACGGATGTGATATTGCCGAAAAAATTAATGGCAAATATCATTCTGGAACTTGTGACTATGATAAGGGCTATTTGACAGCTTGGTTCAGTGACGAAAATGGAATAGAAACTGGATATGTAATAGATTTAGTCAATAAGACTATAGGAACAGGAGAGGAAGGAGAGAACTATCGGAAAATTTCAAATTCTACCTCTTTTGAGGAATTAAGAGAACAGGCAGAAGAGGAAAGCAAGAATAAAATATTTGACGAATGCGATCAAATGCCTTCTTTTCCAGGTAATCTTATGACATATCTATCTGAAAATGTTAAATATCCAGTTGAAGCACAAGAAAACGGCATCCAAGGACGCGTTGTAGTCTCTTTCGTTGTTGAAAAAGACGGTAGCTTGTCAGATATTCGAGTGGCTCGGAGTGTTAGCCCCGTACTTGATGCCGAGGCTATACGAGTTGTTTCTTCTATGCCTCAGTGGAATCCTGGGGTAAATAATGGAGAGTATGTCAGAGTAAAATATAATGTGCCCGTAAGTTTTAGACTCCAGTAATTCTAAATATTATTGACATGAAAATTAAATGGTTTGTGTTTGCGGCTATACTTGCAGCGTTATGCTCGTGTAGCAAAAGTGGAGATATACAATATCTCCCATTCCAATCCGATGAAGATTCGAATTGGGGCTTGGTTAGTACTGATGGCAAGGTTCTTTTTGAAAATGAATTTAAAAATGAGCCAACGGTCGTCATGCATGATCGGTTCTTCGTTAAAAATGCTGATGGCAAATGGGAGCTTTATTCAGCACAGGAAAAGCCCGAGGAAATAGGCAAGAATGTTTATGACCAGGCTGGTGCTTTCATTGAGGATGTTGCTCCTGTTGTTGCAAAGGGCCAGCCTATTCAATTCATTAATAAAGACGGTGATGTGCAATTTTCTTTGGGAAATGTTGATGGACAACAGATTACTGAATGCACCAACTTCTCTGAGGGCGTAGCAATATTCAAAGCCGGTAAATACTATGGTTGTATCGATAATAAGGGAAATGTTATCGTAAAACCGGAATATATTCAGATCAGCCCTGCAAGTGACGGAAAAATGGTTGCAATCAGCAAGAAATACGAGAATTCGAAGAATGGGGCATCGTCAATAACAATACTGTCTACTAGTGGAAAGGTTATTGCCGATATTTCTACCAAGTCTTTTAATGATTATGAAAACCAATTCCATGATGGAGCGTTAGTAGTCGAACAGGAGATTGACGATGAGAATCGGCAGGGATTAATCAATGAGAAGGGCGAGTTTATAGTTAGGCCTTCTTCAAAGATCCATCGTATTGAAGGTATAGAAAATGAAAAATTCATTTTTTATGATGGGGATGATTATGGAGTGATGGACTTTAAGGGCAATGTAGTTATTCGTCCTAAATATAAGAAACTGGCATTTGCCGGGAAAGGTAAACTTTTGTGGGCTGTTGATGATAAAGAAGATGCTAATATTAAACTGATAGATGAAGATGAGAATGTCATCTCCAAATCTGAGTATGAAGGAGTATTACCTTTCCATGGATCGTCGGCAGCTGTTCAGGTGTCAAAAAACTCTTGGATATTCATAGACGAGAAGTGCAATGAAAAGAAGATAAATGAAGACATTTATAATATTGATGACTCAGAAGTCGGTGACAACATTTTCTATAGTCAGTACGTCGATGTTGAGGCTTTGGTTAAAAGTATTAATCTGCAAAAGACAGGTTTCTTGGGAATTTCACTCAATATGAATGTAAGTGGTATCTTGAAAGCATTCTCTGCTCTTTCAGAAGGAGGCATGAGTATGGAACCAAGTTATTATGATGGAGACTATAGTATCCAAAACTCATTTAGCCTTTCTCGAGTAGATGTTAATCTGTCTGCTAATTTCGATGAAAGTATTGCTTCTCCTATTGAATCCACTGTGACCGATGAGTATGGCTTCACATATAGTGAAACCACGGGGTATCAGTTTAAGAACATAACGCCTAACCAGATAGGCCTTGAAATCCCGCGAAGAGATCTTATGAAGGGTCGAATGAGCAAGACAACAACAGCATTAATAAAAAAGATAAAAGAACTGGGAAGTGTTTATAAAGAAAACAATAATGCTGCTATTGTAAAGGTTGGTAACTTGGCATACTTTGTAGCAAATACAGGGCAAGCTATAGAAGTAGTTTTCGGTAACTTGGATATAAGCAATATAGACATCTCTATGTATGCTGACGTTACTGAAGATAGTGATGTCGCAATGCCAGCCGTTGAGGAGGATACTACTGCTATTGATAGTACATATTAGTATATGAATCCTAAATACCACTAAATGTGTAAAATACTATAGATGTTTTTATAAGTCTCTGAGGAGCAATAAGTTCCCCAGAGACCTTTTATGTGCGACATTTTTACTACCTTCTAGTGTCAAAACGAAAGAAGTTCAATTATATCAACCTTTCATTTGGATGGATTGGATGCGTCACTTTGGATAAAAATTTCTACTTTTTGCAAAAGTTTATACAGGCCTACCTCCTTTCTTTTTCTCAGACGCCCCCCAAGTCCAATGACATAGCATCCATTCCCGTGGGGAGAGTATTGGCTGCATCATTGGAGCCCATGGGGAAAACATAGTTTTTCAGAAAGACACTTCTCAGCGATACTTGCAATAGGATAGAAATGAAGTAAAGAAGGAAAAATCATGCCAACATCTTGGAAGTACGCTTCTAAATTACTATTTTTGCAATTAGTTATTCAAAAACAAGTAATACAAGAACCTGTGACACAGAGTCTCGATAATGTTTGCTTATGGATTTTTTCGATTTAATCTTCAATGTAGGACCTGCCATACAGGTTATGATGAAAATGGAGTATATCCCCAAGGAGAGCGATTTCCTGGAGCTGACTCCAGAGCAATACATGCAGTATTTCAAGAGTAATGCGGACACAGGGGAGAAATTGTTTGCCTTGTTGCCTCCTAACCACGAAGTAGCATACGACGATATTGGCGCGCATGATATTCCCATCGTCACCGGAAAAGAGAAGCTGTCGATGCTGAATGCCAGCAAGGTGATTGATGATTACTGTAAAAGCGCAAAATACCCTCTCCCGAATGACGAGGCTAAGCTGCGTTTTGCAGCGGCCCGGCTACCGGACGTATTCAGCAAAGGAACAAAGTTTGAAAATGCAGCTCCGTTGAACATATAGTAAGCGCATCCCGATTTGAAAGAGCAGCGACAGTAATGATGAAAAATCGCTTGTCCAGTGTCCGCTTTGGGGGTACGCTGCCGAAGTTCACGTCCTTGGGCCAGCTGTGGCTGTTCTTGCTCATCTGCATCAGCACGGTGGGCTTTACGCTCTCTAACAAACTGCTCACCTGCAACCCCATCGGCAAGGTTACCATCTACAACTCGCTGATTCCTATCGCCGGTGCGTCAGTTCCTGCCTCTGCTTGCACGAGGTGTTCTATTGGAAATATGTCCTTGCCGGCTCTACCTCCCACTCGTCCACCGTATGCTTGTCGGCATCGAAGCGGATGCCGACTTTCACTATCTTGCGGCCGTCGGTGAGGTAAGGCTTGGCATAGCCGCGGGAATCGATCTGCTCAAGGGCATGGCGGGCAGTGTCGCCCACCTTCAGCTCCATGACATAGATGGCATCGGGCATGAAGATGACCATGTCGGTGCGGCCGCCCGCCACCTTCACCTGCGTACGCACATAGACGTTGAGCATGGAGAAGATCAGGTAGAAGGTGTATTCGTAGAACCCTTCTTTTGTCTTAGCCTCGGCGAGCTTCTGCTTGAAGCCCTCCACGTAGGGAATGCCGGCGAGATAGGATTGCATGTGCTGCATGGCCAGGTCGATGTCGCCCTGCTTGAGTGCTCTCCAGAATTTTAAGGCAAAGCCTACTTGCACTTCACCGCTGTTCAAGCCTGTATAGGTGGGCAGTAAACCATTGACATAGCCGACGCGCACTTCCTGATTGGGAATGGACAGAAAGTAGGTCTCACCTTCTGGATCGTAGTCCTTGATGGTGAGGTAGCCGCTCTGATAGAGCAGCGGCAGCGCGTCTTTCATGTTCTCTGTGGGCTGGTCGAAGGCCGACTCGGGCACGTCGAGCGAGTCGAGGGACGTGATGTCGGTATGGAAGTGCTGCATCTGCTTGATGAGGAAGGTCGGTGTGCCGGAAGCGAACCAGTAGTTCTTCAGCAATCGGTCACCTAAGGCATTGAGCAGACTGAAAGGATTAAAAACTGCATCAGCGCCGCCAGCGAAATGATAGCCATCGTATTTGAACTTAATCTTGGCGTACATTTCCTCCGGTGTCAGCTTGAAGTCCTTGGACATTTCGCTGATATCCTCTTTGAAAACAGTCTGTACCTCATGCTCCGTAAAACCGCAGATGGTGGCAAACTGTGGCAGCAGGGACACATTCTTCAAGTTGTTGATGGTAGAGAAGATGCTCAGTTGCGAGAACTTCGTGATACCGGTGATAAAACAAAACTTGATATACTGCTCATTGGCCTTGAGCGGCACGTAAAACTCCTGCATGACTTTGCGCATCGCGTCGAGTGTAGCTTGGTCGTGAAGCACATCGAGAAGGGGTGCGTCGTACTCGTCGATGATGACTGCCACCTGCTTGCCCGTCTTCTCCTGCGCACGATGGATGAAACCAGTGAGCAATTTCCCCGGAGTTGTCTCGTCATCCTCCTGTCCATAAACCTTTGTCAACGGTTTCATCATCCACATCAGCGTCTCACGAAGTTCTTCCGCGCTGTCCTGTCCTTTGGCTACACTCAGATCGAGATGGATGACCGGATATTGTGTCCACTCCTTTTCGAGCTCCATGATCTTCAATCCCTCAAACAGCTCACGGTCGCCTTTGAAATATGATTCCAAAGTAGAGGTGAGCAGCGACTTGCCAAAGCGGCGGGGGCGGCTCATGAAA
>Ga0256404_1012710_pt1 | contig 10887 bp, 10 predicted proteins | sample RumenRJG_01DNA_FD_185990 | JGI IMG/M metagenome (GOLD analysis project Ga0256404, IMG submission 185990) | Bovine rumen microbial communities from Lethbridge, Alberta, Canada - RJG_01 | ecosystem: Host-associated > Mammals > Digestive system > Stomach > Rumen | place: Canada: Alberta | collected...
AGGAATTTCATTCGCACTTGGTCCAGCCGCAGGACCTGCAGACGTTGCAGCCACCCTGGAAGGTAAGCTCGTCCCCGCACTTGGGGCAGGGGTTGACGACCTCCTTCTTGGGGGCCTCCTCCTTGGGAGGTGCGATGAGGTTGGAGGACTTGACCTGCCTCATCATCTCATCATGCATGTCGATGAGGGCCCAGCCGACCGCCATAGGACAGCAGGATCCCTTGCTGGTATCCTTCTTGGTGAAGGTCCTGACCGTGTAGGAAGGGCAGGAACCGCAGGATTTGAGCTGGTCGACGACCGAGTTGATGTCGCAGCCGGAACGGGCGGCGAGCGAGATCATCCTGGAGAGTCCAATCATGAAGTTGTTGCATCCTCCGGTGGATCCCTTGTTGAGGTAAACCTCCATGAGATCGCCGGTGACAGGATCGAAGAATGCGGTGCAGTGCAGGCTTCCGCAGCCGGTCATGAGCTTCCTCTTCTTTCCGATGACGTTGTCGGCGACGGTCTTGACGATTCCGCGCTGGGTGGCTGTGGCGGAGGCGATGGCCTCCTCCTTCATCTTGGTCTCCTCGGCCTTCTTCTCCTTGGTTGTCAGGATTCCGAGCCTCTTGCATCCGTCGCGGAATACGGTGACTCCCTTGCATCCGATCTTCCAGGCGTACATGTAGATGTCATAGACGTTCTCCTCGGGGAAGTCCTCCGGGAGGTTGACGGTGGAGCTGATGGAGGCATCGATGTGCATCTGCCAGGTTCCCTGCTGGATGAGCCTCTGCTTGTAGTCGAGGTTCTGGGCGGTGACGAAGAACTCGGGGAGTTCGGTATCGTCCTTCAGGCCGTGCTTGTCCATGTACTCCTTGACGACGGGGGGATAGACCTTGTAGAACTGGTCGTGGTCGGCCAGGGAGGTGGTCCTCCTCTCGAAGTGGGTGGCGAAGATGGGCTCGATACCGCCTGATATACCCAGCATGGTGGAAAGTGTTCCGGTGGGGGCGATGGTGAGCAGCTGGGAGTTGCGGAGTCCGTACTCCCTGACGAGGTCGCGGGTCTCCTCCGAGGTGTTCTCGATGAAGTAGGGGGAGGCCATGAGTTGCTCGATGTTACACTTGGGGAACTTGCCCTTCTCCTTGGCGAGGAGTGCGGATTCCCTAATGGCGGTGTCGGCCATGATGAATCCGAGGCGGTGGCAGATGTCCATCGCCTCGCGGGTTCCGTAGGTGATCTCCATCTTGATGAGCATGTCTGCGAGTCCCATGATACCGAGACCGATCTGCTTCCAGTCGTTGACGGATTCCCTCTGCTCTGCGAGGGGGTGGAGGGGCAGACCCTCTTCGAGGACTCCGTTGAGGGCGCGTACGCAGATGCGGACCGCCTCGCGGAATTCATCCTCCTGGAACTTTCCGTCCTTGACGAATTCGGAGAGGTTCATGCTTCCGAGCAGGCAGCTTCCTCCGGCAGGAAGGGGCTCCTCTGCGCAGGGGTTGGTTCCGGCGTACTCGTAGTCGGGGAACTCGGAAAGGAGGTTCCAGGAGCTGATGCGGTCCCAGAACAGGCAGCCTGGTTCCCCGAAGTCCCAGTTGGCGTAACAGAGTTTCTTGAAGAATTTGTATGCGTCGAGGTTCTTGACGACGGTATCCTTGGTCTCGGGACGTACGAAGGTCTGAACGAAGGTCTCTCTCTTCTCGACGCACTCCATGAACTTGTCGGTCATACGGACGGACATGTTGGCCTTGGTGACCCTCTCGAGGTCGGTCTTTACCGCCATGAATTCCTCGAGGTCGGGGTGTTCGCAGGACAGGGTGAGCATGAGTGCTCCCCTCCTTCCGTGCTGTCCGATGAGACCGGTTACCATGGAGTAAAGATCGGTAAAGGAAACGGCTCCGGAGGTCTCCGAAGCGGTGTTGTTGATCTTGGCTCCGCGGGGTGCGAGTTTGGAGAGGTCGATACCCACTCCTCCGCCGTAGCTGAAGGTACGGGCGGCCTTGCTCGCGCATTCGAAGATACTCTCGATTGAGTCCTCGGGAGGCTGAATGACGTAGCAGTTGGAGAGTGTCACTTTGAGACCGGTGTTCTGAAGTCCGCGGTTAGCGAGGATACGTCCTCCGAAAAGGAACTTTTTCTCCAGAATCATTCTCTTAATATCGTCGTCTCCGGCGGAAACACGGTCGAGCCAATGATCGAACGTCTCTCCGTTATAACAGTACTTTTTGTTCCAAATATCGATTCCGAGCTGATTTTCAGCGCCTAACCACTCTTCTACGTCCATAATTGACCTTCCGAAATGCAATCATGCCCATCGTTTTTAAGGTTTGTACTAATGAAATTTGATAAGGACAAAAATCATATCCAACAACAGAACGTATACATCCAACTGTCGATATCGAGCCGTTTTTAAAGGGCTTTCCGGAGGCTTCGGACGGCTTCTAGATATCTGGCATATCAGGTACCTCAACAGGGGTATCTAACCACGATTGTTGTAGGATTTATTTGATGGTCATAGGGGGTTTTCGGAGCCGAATTCCGGCTCATCCGGCCGGCGGAATCCGGAGCGGTGCTTCAGCGAAGCCCGTCCCATTCGGCATAGAACTCTTTCAGAAATGATTCCATGAACTCGTGTCTTTGGGAAGCGATCTCCTTGGCGGTGTCGGTGTTCATGAGATCCTTGAGAAGGAGCAGCTTTTCGTAGAAGTGGTTGACCGTCGAACCCTCGTTCTTGTAATAGGTTTCCGCATCCATGCCCATGACGGGCTTCGAGTCGGGCAGATGCATCGGACGGGACCTGCTGCCTCCGTATGCGAAGGCTCTTGCGATTCCGATGGCACCGATGGCGTCGAGACGGTCGGCATCCTGCACGATTTTACCCTCGAGAGTATTGGGGACAACGGTCTCCGAACCTTTGAAGGAAATCTGAGAGATGATCGCGAGGACCTTGTTCTGAACATCCTCGGGGATTCCGTTCCGTTCCATGAATCCTTTGGCATTCCGACTGCCCTCCGAGCCGAACAGCTTGCGGTCATCGGCATCATGGAGCAATGCGGCGAGCCTGATCAGGAGAAGATCCCCGCCTTCCGAACGCTGGATCGTGACGGCGAGATCGTGTACGCGGACAGAGTGATAGTAATCGTGTCCGCTTCCGTCTCCCTCGAAGAGAGAACGGATGAAATCATGGGCTTTCACGAAGATCTCCTCATCAACCATGATTGGTCAACACCCAACTGTAATAAAGCGTATTCGACTCTGATAACCGAATGTCCAAACCATCAGGAATCTGCAGGTTCCGTATCCTGTCTGAGGCCGTACTTGTCTCTGAATCCTGAAGCTATCACATCCGCTTCCTTTCCCGCATTCCTGTCGAGGTAGGCATTGGCGATACCGATCCATTCAGGCTCCAGATACTGAGGATCATTCTTCCCCGATTCGGCAAGGATGCGGCGGAGCTGAGCGCGGGCTTCGATGTCATTCTCGATCTCCTTCTGGGACATGCCCGTGTTGGAGGAGATACGCCTCATCACGGGTGTCTGGAACATGGCCTTCGTTCCCGACATTTCAGTGAACTTCCCTACACGGTCGGAGGTCGCCGCTATCTCGGATATCCTCCTGCTCTGAGCGCCTGTCGCCCTGTCGGCGAATGTTCCCACGGTGACAAGGACCTCGGTTGCCATGAACGCCTCCGGCTGTATACCGAGATCATGAACGACCCTCTCGAATACGCTCTTGGCCGAATCCCCGTGGATGGTACCCATGATGGAACTTCCCGCCCTGCCTGTCCTCATGCTCTCGTAAAGGGTCTTGGCTTCCTCTCCCCTGACTTCCCCGAGGATGATTGCCGATTCTCCCATACGGAGGGAGACCCTGAGTGCTTCGTTGGCCCTGGAGAGACTGTCTCCCTCCATGTGGTCGTCGACCACCATGGATTGCACCTTGTAACCTAGCGAACGCATCTGCTGCGTAGGCAGCTCCCTGGTATCCTCTATGGTAAGAATCCTGGTAGATTTGTCGAACTCCAGCATCATCGCCGAGAGGAGGGAGCTCTTTCCTGCCCCCCTCGCACCGCAGATGAGCAGGGTGGCCCTGTTCTGAACGAGAAAGGATAGCAATCCTGCTGTGTAAGCGTCGATGGTTCCGTTGGCGATGAGCCTGGTGATGGTCCAGGGGTCGGATGAATGCTTACGAATGGAAACCGCGTCTCCGCTGGGGCTGAGAGGATAACCGATGACGGTTGCACGGGCGTTCCCGTCACGCATATCCGTTTCAAGCACAGGATTGGATTCGCAGTAGGGGAGGCCGCTCATCCTCTTGAGTGCGCAGATGAGATTCATTATCTCCCTCCTCTCGACGACGAGGTTGGTCCTGCAGCGCAGGTGGGAGTTGCCGCCCCTGATGCCAGAAAGTGTCACATGGATGCGGTTCTTGTCGCAGGGAGCGTCCACGTAGATATCCTCAAGACGGGGATCGTCGAGAAGGACGTCGAAGACTCCCAGCCCAACGGTGTAGCGGTAGACTATGTCGCAGATGTTCGAGGCAAGCCCTTCCGCTGCCTGAGCATTCCCGCCGCAGGCCATCAAGAGGGTGTCAGAGTCAGCCGAAAGGACATCCCTCACGGCCAGATTCATACGGAATCTGTCCGTATATGCACCGGATTTACGGAAACCGCGGCGTATCTCTTCGATAGCATTCTCTATGACCGAGTTCACGGTGTCGGAGCAGGTGTACTCCGTAGGTAGTAGATTGTATTCGGTTTCCCCGTCGGAGGCGGTCCCGATCACCACGTGTCCGTTCGGGGTGTCATATTCCTCTATGATATCCAGCTGTCCGACGTTCCCGACCAGCCAGCATTCGGCATAGCGCGGTTTGGTGCGGAGGCCCGTACCGATCACCGTTTTCAGATCCTCTCTGAACGAGCTCTGGGGCACGGGAGGGGAGGACGGAGGTATGTTATCCGTCCCGACGAACACCGGACCGTTCTGCTGAACGAAGTTCTGACGCTTCTTTCTGGCAGAGAACATCAGTATCCGCCTCCGTTCCTGGCCATGGCGGAAGCCCTGCTGCGGATGTCAGCAAGGTCCTCCTCCGCCTTCTTCAGGGCGGCATAGGTCTTCTGCATGCAGACAGTGCATTCGGGACCGTCACCCGCATCCGAGTAGAGTCTTGACATGGCGGGTGCGATGGACGGTTCCGGGAAATCCGCCCATGCGGTCTCTAGGATATTTGAGGGGGAACGGCTGCAGTTGGAGCAGCGTCTTCCCTGCATATCGTTTACGACCGGGATGCTGAGGGTCGCCAGTCCGCAGAGGATCTGTGCGGCATTGCCGGAGATCTCCGTATCGCGTGTTCCCGAAAGCCTTATCCTCTCGGCAGGACCCTCAGAAGCGATAGCTTCGCAGATACATCTGGCACATGCGGGAGTCGAGGGATCGGGCAGCTGTCCGCAGCCGCTGCATGATATGATCAGAGAACCTGATTCCCTGTTCATTTGGGCGGTTCCGGGTACGGTATTCCTTTTGTTCTTCCTGAATGGATTCATGGTTGGAATACCCTGGTCGGGGAGTTTAAAACGGGGATACTGCAGTTAGCGCTTATCGCGCCGGTACTCCGTTCACGAAATTTATTAAAGACTATGACGCGGATTATTAACGCAAGGAGGCCCAAACCTTGTCGAACCAATCCATGACCCTCGGGGTAGCCCTCGTCGCCTGCTTAATGGTAGCTGCCAGCATCTCCGTCGTAGGTTTCGTCAACGTCACCCGCGACGACAGTTTCCAGGTGCCCGACGGACTCCCCATCCACCACATCGAGGGGTTCACCGACCTTCCCGGCAACTTCTACATCTCCTTCGTCTACACTCAGAACATCATGATGCTCGACGGGAAAGGGGATATCGTATGGGCCAAGCACACCGACCACAAGGACGACGGTGTGAAGACCGGTTATTGGGACTTCAAGAAGCACGTCATCAACGGCGAGACCTACTACAGCTATCATTCGCAGGACAGCCGTTTCGACAAGTATGGCCTGCCCGGATACGCGCCCGGCTACCGTATCGTCATGGATTCCAACTTCAACACGGTGAAGAAGATCTCCTTCGAGCAGTCCGCTACTGTTGAGAAGGGACATCCGGTCGACGGACACGATTTCCTGATGATAGACCTCGACCATTACATCCTGTCCGGTTACATCAAGGACGCCGTCTACAACAACCCCGGCTACGAGGGCAAGAAGGTCATCTACTCCTACCTTCAGGAGGTCGACCACGGCAAGGTCGTATGGGACTGGAAGAGCATCGACTATCCCGAGATCTACGGTATGACCCAGACCGATGCGACACCCTCCGCCAACGACTTCGCCAACGAGACCGTGGACGCTCCCGACTACGTGCACTTCAACGCCATGCGCCTGAACGAGGACGGCGACCTGGTGTGTTCGTTCCGCCACCTCGACACCGTCATGTGCCTCGACCGCACAAAGCAGACCGACCAGATCAAGTGGAAGCTCTCCGGCCCCGAGGACATGTTCGGCCTCTCCGACGAGCAGAGGACCTCCGGTCAGCACTACGTCACCGTTGACGGCGATACAATCATGGTATTCGACAACCACAACATCACTGGCCATACCCGCATCTGCATCTACGAGGTGGACATGGCCGACCGCACCCTCCTGGATTTCAAGGAGTATTCGGTGCCCGACAAGTTCTCGGCCGCCTGCGGTTCCGTCCAGCATCTCTACGACGAGGTCTATGCCATCGGATGGGGCGATGCGCAGAACGACAACGTATGCATGAGCGTGTATGACTTCTCGACCGGCAAGGAGCTCATGTCGATGCATCTCGCTGTGCCGCAGAACTTCACCTACCGGTGCGTCTACTATCCGTGATCAGTGCCTCTTCTTCCTGCGGAGGAGCTTCACCGCGAGGTACGCGAAAAGCAGTGATATCAGAAGTGCCAGAGGCAATACCAAAACGGTGAATCCGTAGGGGTACCACAGGTCCACGGCGAGGCAGATGCAGTACACCGGGCCGAAGAACACGGCCATGTGCGGGGCCTTCCAGCACACGAGGACTTCCACGACCGCTATGACCGCCCAGACCGCCATGGCGTAACCGAACTTCACTTCGAAAAGGGAGAACATGATGACTGCCAGTACGGGCAGGTAGAATCCCGCGGGGGCGGCGTTCTGTGCGAATTCGCTGTTCTCCATGCATACGCATGGCGCGGGCCGTTTTTGTAGTCTTCGAGCGCAGGGATTTAACCAACTTCGCCAATCACCCCCGCATGGCATTCGACGGCAGGATAAACATCATCGAAATCGATGACGAGACCCGCACGGTGGTCTTCGACCTCTACCGTAAGAAGAAGATATCCGGCACCAAGCTCGGCCCCATCCTCGGAATGAGCGACCTCATCACCCCTTTCAAGATTGCATGCGAGATCGCAGGACTGTACCCGGGGGACAAGACCAACAAGTACATGGAAGCAGGCAACGTCCTCGAGCCCAAGATCAGGTCGTACGTCCGTAAGAACGCCTCCGAAATGCTTGCACCCATGCTCGGTCTGGAGAAGGGTTCCCAGGTCATCATCGAGGAGCCCGTCGAGAAGGAGAAATGCGGTTACGACCATTTCCACGACAACAAGATGTTCGGCGGACTGGTCGACGGATACATCGCATACGGCGGGAAGAGGCAGGCGATCCTAGAGATCAAGACCTCACACGACCGCGATAAATGGCTGGATTCCGAGGGCAATGTCACCATTGTTCCCCCGTCGTATATTATGCAGGCCGGACTCTACGCGGAATTATCCAACCTCGATACCATTGTTTTCGCCGTCGGATTCCTGCAGGACGACGATTACGACCGCCCCGCATTCTGGGTCCCCACTCCGGAGAACACCGTCCTCATAAAAATGGACAAACCCGACATGACCAAACCCATGGCCGACGCCGAGCAGTGGTACCACGACTACATCGAGGCCGGAGAGACACCCGCTTGGACGGACGCCGACGCCGAACTCGTGAAGTGGCTCAAATCCTACAAACCCGACAACAAGAAAAGGAGATGATTTTCCCGGGGGCGGGGGGAATCCCCCGTCCTCATTCCTTGGCGGGGACGTACCTGTCCCTGCACCAGTTGGCACCGTACGCAACGGCCATCATGGCAAGAAGACCCAGCACCAGCGGGAAGACTATGAACTGATAGTCGGTGATCATGCTGATTGCGCAAGTGAGTGCGGTGGCTCCGGCAGGGGGATGGATGGTGCCGGTGGCCATCATGATGAGGATGGAACCGGTGACGCATATTCCGCAGCAGATCCAATTGAGTTCCTGCAGCTGTCCTGCCATATCGAAGATCACAGCAACGGTCACGGAGAATATCGCCGCGAAGATGTGGCTGAAGAAGACATTCTTGGGTTTGGAGAAAGGCGCTTTGGGCGCTGCATAAATCAGTACCGCAGTGGATCCGAAGGATGCCACTATGAATTGGCTGCGGCAGCCGTCGATGTTCACGCTCTGGTCAATGAGTCCGAGCACTGCAATTCCGATGAAGGAGAATACGGCGGTGATGAGGATTACCGGCATCGTGTACTTCTCCGAGGGTCTGAAAGGGTTCTCCATGTTATCTCTTCTGTGGGTAATTTCAAGCTGTATAAAGGTGTTAACGGGGGATAGAGGTGATCCCCCGCTGTTATGTTCACTGTTCCGCGATATTCAGGATGACCATGTCCTCCCTGACGGTCGAGTTTCCCTTGATGCCGAAGTTCTTCACGAGGACATCCAGGATTCCCGGGCTGATGAACTTGGGCAGCCTGGGGCCGAGCATGATGTCCTTCACGCCGAGGCTGAGCAGGGTAAGCAGGACGAGGACGGCCTTCTGCTCGTACCAAGAGATGTTGAAGGACAGGGGCAGACCGTTCACATCGGTCCCGAAGACCTCGGCCAGCTTGAGCGCGATGACGACCAGGGAGTAACAGTCGTTGCACTGTCCGGCGTCGATCAGACGGGGGATCCCGCCGATATCGCCAAGGTCGAGCCTGTTAAGCCTGTACTTGGCGCAGCCGGCGGTAAGGATCACGGTATCCTTGGGCAGCGACTCGGCGAACTCGGTGTAGTATGTCCTCTTCCCGAAGTGTCCGTCGCATCCCGCCATGACCACGAACCTGCTTATGGCTCCCGACTTGACCGTACCCACGATGGCGTCAGCGAGAGACAGCACCTGCGAATGTCCGAATCCGATGGTGAGCTCCCTGTCATCGATCTGTTCGGGGGGTGCACACTTCTTGGCCTGTTCGATGACCCTGCTGAAATCCTTCTTCCCGTCCACACAGGGTATGTTGAATGCCCCGGGGATGCCGGCGGTACCGGTGGTGTAGAGTCTGTCCGCATAGGTTTCCTTGGGGATCAGGACGCAGTTGGTGGTGGCCACGATAGGTCCGTTGAATCTTGCGAATTCCTCCTTCTGCGCATACCATGCTCCGCCGTAGTTGCCGACGAGGTTCTTGTACTTCTTGAAGGCCGGATAGGAGGATGCGGCGAGCATCTCGCCGTGGGTGTAGACGTCCACACCGGTGCCCTGGGTCTGTTCGAGAAGCTGTTCCAGATCCTTAAGGTCGTGGCCTGTGATGAGGATTCCGGGATTCCTTCCTACGCCGGTGCGGACCTTGGTAATCTCGGGCGTGCCATAGGTCTCGGTGTTAGCCTTATCCAGAAGTGCCAGGACGGTAGCTCCGACGGTCCCGCATTCCATGTTGAGGGCTACGAGTTCGTCGGCCGAAAGGGACTTCGCCAAAGAGGTCAGGGCCTTCCTGATAAATGCGGTGACGGTCTCATCACCGTATCCGAGGACCCTGGCGTGATGGTAGTAAGCAGCCATTCCCTTGAGTCCCAAGAGAAGGAGCTCCTTGAGGGACCTGAGGTCCTCGTCGGCATCGAGGGAGATGATGTCGGGGACGCGGATTTCGACCGGTGCCCCGATGAGGTGGCGGGCCGCCTCGGTCAGGGAAACAATCCTGGATTCGTCGAAGTTCGTGTTGCTGAGGGTCATGAAGAGACCATCCACGATGATCTCGTCAGCCTCCGAACCGGACCTTCCAGAAGCGGCAAGTTCTATCAGGGTTCCTATGAGGGTATCCATTGCGGTCGAAAGCTCCTCGGTCTTTCCGCAAATTCCGATCTTGGTGCATCCTGCGGGGGCGCAGGCCTCTTCACACTGTCTGCAAAGCATCTTTGTTTAACTCCTGATATCAATTTGATATTGACTATCAAATAGATACTAAATTATATATACCGACAGTTTCTAGGAGGAAACCATGGATCACACGTGCACAGTATACAGGACTATGGAGTATCTCTCGAAGAAGTGGGCGATTCTCATCCTCCATCAGCTCTCCAAGGGGGAGGAATGGCAGAGGTTCTCGGCGATCAAGAGTTCGATGAAGGAGATCACCCCCAAGGTCCTCGCCGAGCGCCTCAGGGAGCTGGAGGAGGAAGGACTCATCGAGAAGAGGGTGGACACCACTTGCATTCCGGTAAAGAGCGAGTACCGCCTCACCGAGATGAGCAGGGAACTCATGACGGTGGTGCACGACCTCAAGATGTGGGCGCTCAAGTGGAAGATCGACAACCCCGCGTGCGGTAGGATGAACTGCCACTTTTGCACGCTCTGATAGCTATAGGAACAAAAAAGATCGCATCAGAGGGCTCTGAGATTACCGTCAGTAGTCCTGATGAACGGCGACCCATCCTTCAGCACCAGCGATTCGCCGTGGTGGATCACGGCGCACAGATCGAACGGGTCCTCCTGAATCACGTTCCCGTCACAGTCCGCATAGTGCCATCCTTTGCTGTCGCGCACGGGAGCCTGACCCTCGGAATACTCCCTCGCCTCGATGAACCACCTGT
>Ga0256404_1012711_pt1 | contig 10887 bp, 8 predicted proteins | sample RumenRJG_01DNA_FD_185990 | JGI IMG/M metagenome (GOLD analysis project Ga0256404, IMG submission 185990) | Bovine rumen microbial communities from Lethbridge, Alberta, Canada - RJG_01 | ecosystem: Host-associated > Mammals > Digestive system > Stomach > Rumen | place: Canada: Alberta | collected...
GTCTTTTGACCAAATAAAGGATGTTCCCAATAGTTACTTGGCGTTGGATGAGATAGAATACGGAATAGGAAATTCTATTCCTTTGTATCTATTTGGGTTCTTGTACTAATCACCCACAATACACTTTATTCAAGCGGTAATCCAACAAGCAGCAGGGTTGCCGCTTGTTTTATGTCAATATGTCAATGTACGTTTTGCGGAAGGTGGAGTGTCCGCAAGGCACTAAAGTAATTTATGGGGGCAATGCCCACACAATATAACGATCTTTGACGTAATGAAAAAGACTGAATAAAAAACAACAAACGGCAATACATTGTATCACCGTTTATCGAAAATGCAAGTACGTAGAACTTAGAGTGCTACTTTGCCGAGAACACGAGGAGAGAATAATTCTCTAAACCAAGAGATGCTGTTGCTCTTCTTGAGGTCTAGGATGAGATGCTTTTGGATCTTTTGGCATAATTTGTTGTATTCCGCTTCCGGCATCTGGTTCTTGCAGCCTTCCACATATCCGAGGAAGACCGCAGGAGTCTGGATACTACGGAGCATTTTACCAATCGCTTCGCTGGGCATTACACCATCTTCATAGAGCCGATACTGGTTGGTTCCGATACCGAGAATCTCCGACATCTTGGCCGCTGAAAGTCCGTACATCTCACGTATCTCCGTCAACTCTCTGGGCGACGGGATATTGTGTTTAGCACGATACTGGGAATAGACACGCTGAACGTTTCCTTCATCAATCTCAGTATTGGTAAACTCCAAATTCGTTTCCAAATCACGAATGTTGTGATGCTCATATACGAATTTCTCGCCGCGATACTCCGTTTCGCGCATCTCTTTTTGGTAAACGGCTTCTCCTCCTGTTAAAGGACTCACAATTTTTTGTTGCGAAATCATGATAGACCTCCTTTCTTATATGGATAATTCATTGGAAACTCTGCTAAATGGAAAGAGATACAAATCGTTGAATGGTTAGGTAAACCATAACAGATTTTAATGTACACCTCTTGCCCTTTGACATCCTTTCCAAACACCCATAAATCGCCAAAACGATTTAACATGTTACGGATAGGCCCTTCAGAATAATCTTCAGGAGCAATGGTTTTTACGATTGCTTTTCGCTCATTGGCAGTTATCTCCAATTGATGAAGAGAATCATTGTTCTTATCTCGCTCATCCCAAAACAGGATGTCGAACACCTCTACTTTCTGGTGAAAGTCATTGAGGAACTTCTGGATTTCAGCTAAAGTAGCTATCATTTATTAGTGTACTTTTGAAATTTGCTGCAAAGGTACAACAAAAAAATGATATATGCAATAGAAAACGTCAAAAAATCAACTTTGTAGTTGAATTTTATGCATTTTTCGATAAATCACAGTCTTTTTCAATATGTCAATGTACGTTTTGCGGAAGTTTGAGTGCTCCGCAAAGCACTAAGGTATAGAATGAAAATAAATAACTAAATGATATAAGGACCCATCAGAGACGTCCGTAATGGTCGCGAGATGGTCGCGAAGAAGAAAGTTAAATAGCAAATAATAGTTAAACTAAAATATTAACATTTTAAATCACAAAAATTATGAGATTAAAACATTTTCTCTCAGTATTTTTAACCCTTCTCACCCTGTCCGTCGGCCAGATGTGGGGAACAGAAACCCAAGCGTATCAGTTGACATGCTCCACAAGTGGTTCAAGTAACAGTTATGGAGGAAACTGCGATGTGGAAGAAGATGACATCACATGGAATGTCAATGGTAACTCTCAGCAGAATCCGTGGCGATTTGGAGGAAATAAAATCAGTAATCAAACACGAACTTTATATTCTAAAACTGCCATAGATGATGATATTACAAAGATTGCCGTTGCGTTTGGAACTAATAGTGGTTCTATCACTGTGAATAGTGTGACATTAGAAGTATACTCCACGGCATCTCTTGCTGCAGCTAAAGGCACTGGCGATGTTAGTAGTCATACCATCTCTTACGCAGCCAGTACGACAAGAACCATTACTGTTCCTAGTGGAAAAAGTTGGGAGGGTAGATACTATTGCCTAAAAATGGCTCTTACAGTTTCGGGCAGTTCCAACAAGTATATAACCGTTAATAGTATAACATTCTACAAAGAAGAATCTAGTTGTGAGAAAATCACAACCGCACCTATTGTAACAGCGACAACAGACAATCAGACCATTAATTTATCGTGGACTAACCAAACTGGTGCAAGCAGTTATACTGTTACAAGAACTCCTGCAGATGGAACGGTTGGTACACCTAGCAAATCTGGAGATACCTGGTCTTGTGCTATCACAGGTCTTACGAATGGCACAGCGTACACGTGGACAGTAACACCGGTTGGCGACGGCTCGACATATTGTGCAAGTGGTAATACTGCAGCAAGTGCATCAGCAACACCGAATGTATCGCGTACCATTACTTACTACGACAAAGATGGGCGACACACGACTTCATTAGCGGACGGAACTAATATCGCCGATGCGCTTAATGCGTTATATGGTGCAGGAGGACCGACATCTTGCGACGCTACCAATTATGAATACTTTGTGGGATGGAAAGATGGTTCCATTTCTGGTACGGCGTCTTCCGTTACATTACTGGATGACGAAGTGGTAAATGCCACAAATGCTGCCAAATCCTATTATGCCGTTTGGTCAGATACAGACCCAGATGCAGGTGATTGGGAAGTAGCAACCTCTATTGCAGCCGGAGACGTGTTAGTACTATGCAACCAAGCGTGTACGTACGAATTGAACGGTATAAGTAGTACATCTACTAAATATGGTCTTCTCTTAGCTGTATCTAACACCACTCCTACCGGCGCTTATTCTTTAACAGTGGATGACGGAAGTAGCGAAGGCACCTATTCATTTAAGCATGGTTCTAATTATTTGAGTTGGAACTCAGGTAATTCTTTATCAGAGAGTAGCACGAAAAACGCGAATAGCAGTTGGACTGTAAGTATATCAAACGGAGTTGCAACCATTCGCAACGCAAGTGACAACACTAGATATTTACAATATAATAGTGGTTCTCGTTTTGCTTGTTACCAAACAAGCTCAAATCAGGCAAATGGAAGCCTTTACAAATATACAACAGTAAGCGCCAACTATATCACCACTTGCTGCACTTCACTGGGATCGATAAATGGGTCGGTTTCTTGGACCAACTCAACGACGGCGGTTGTAGAATGGGACAAATTAGATGATAAGGTATCAGCCTGGGCATTATCTTGGAGTCCTAATACAGATGGATCGTCTATTACCTCAGCTATCGCAGATAAAGGTGAGACTCAAAAGACGGCAACCGTTTCCGGTTTGGCTTGCGGAACAGAATATACTTTTACCCTCACCCCGACAATTAAATCGGGAGTATGTGCATTGGATGCAGATCCAACAATCGTATCCAGTTATCCCAAACCGACTATCACTTTGGATAAGGTTGGTACTACTAATGGTGATTTCTCTATCAGCGGAGATCTGACAAGTCAGTGTCCGGGCGAGAATGTAACGGTTGTACTTGCTCCAAATAGCGGTTATGAAGTCGATGAATTGTTGATTGGAGAAACTGATTATGCTTCAGTTGTAAGCAATAACTCATATACTTTTGAGATGCCATTTTCCAATGTAACTATCCATGCTACATTCAAAACTTCAGTGAAACCGGAAGTAAATGTTACAGCAACTGAAGGATTAACAGGAACTACACTTTCTTATGGAAACGTAGCGAAAGAAACGGATAAAGCATTGACCATCACAGTAACGGGTTCTAATTTGACGAATGACGTTACTTGGGCATTAGCGGATACCGATGATGAAAGTGCAGGCATGTTCAGTATTTCTCCGTCTTCTACCACTATTGGTCAGAGCGCTGCCACAAGTGGTCAGGCTTTGGAGATTACCTTTACTCCTGCAGCTGCAAAGACCTATACTGCAACTCTGACATTCAGCACGACAGGTGCAGCGGCTGATAAGGTGATTACGTTAACCGGTACGGGAAAGAACCTCTATACGGTAACCTTCAAATGCGACGGACAGGTTTTTGATACGAAACAAGCTTTTGATGGTGAAACGGTAACGTTCCCTGAAAATCCGAGCAAGTTTGATAATGACTATCCGAACTTTATCGGTTGGGCAGATGCAATCAGCGGTATAGCTACTTCCGCTCCGACTCTGAAGAGCGCAAGCGATGCTATTACAGCTAATGCAGAGTATCATGCTGTGTTTAGTAGTACACCGGTTGCAACTGGTAATTATGCGAAGATTACTACTCTTGGCGAGTTAACTGATGGTAAATACGTTATTGTAGGTGAAGCTTCAAGTAAATTAGCTATTCTTGAAAGTGAAGTCTATAGTAATTTTTATGTAAAAGGAACCGCTTTGACTCTCAGTGAGGGTAAAGTTGCTAATCCGGCAGCAGCATCTGTTCTTGATTTTGAACATAGTGAAGCCGGATGGTCTATAAACTACAATGCTACCGGGGGAGGATATTTAGTGATAAAGGATGGAACAGGAGACCATATTAACTTGGTTCCTAATCAGGAGTCTGCTCATTATTATTCTGCACAAGTTACTGCTGGTGGTGTATGGACTTTAGCATCTACCACTAAAACAGGAAGTCAGATTAAATACAAATTATACACAAAGAATAATAATGAGTATCCGGAGTTCACTGTAGAGAGTAGTGATAATAACCCGATTTATCTCTTTAAACAAGAGTTTACGCAAGAGTTTGTGACTCGTCAGATTGTAAAGCATACCATTTCGTATAATAAGAACACGGAAGATGAGGTAACGGGTTCGCTGCCTGCTAATGCAATAGTAGTAGATGGCGAAGATTATACCGTTTCTGATGCTACTCTGAGCCGTGCGGGTTACAATTTCATCGGTTGGAACATAAGCAACACGGCTACCACAGCACAAACGACGTTATTGAATGTGACCGAAGATGCTATATTGTACGCTGTTTGGAAACAAATCCCGACATATAATATCGAGTTTAGCGTAAATGGAGCAAAGGTTGAGGCGCTAAAACTGGCTGATCAGTTAGAGGGCACGGCTATTGTCTTCCCGGACGCTGCTGCTATTACTGCCGCAAGCGCATTCCCGACTACGGATAAGAAATTCGTTGGATGGATTGAGGCAAGTTCTTATGCTTCGGACGACGCACCGACATTCGTTACTTCGGCTACAGCAACCGCAGACAAGGTCTATTATGCTGTGTTTGCGGATCAAGTAAGTGAAGGCGGTTATAACAAACTGACCAGCACTGCAGGTTTGACCGCAGGTGACAAGATTGTTGTTACTAATGGTTCTTCGGTTGGTATGAAGGCTTTTGGACAATCTTCAGACAATAATTTCAAAGGCGCAGAGATTGAGATTGAAGGAAACCAAATCACTAATCTTGGTGAAGCGTGCGAGTTAACATTGGGTGGTACTGCTGGTCATTGGACATTGTTTGATGGTGCAAAATATGTATATGCGGCAGGTAGCGCAAAATCTGGAAGTGGTTATAATAACTACATGAAGGGTAAAGATACTAAGGATGCCGCTTGTGAATGGACCATTTCAATTGATGGTGAAACTACTACCATTAGATCAGTAGAGAACACCGCGACATCATATATGCGTTATAATAGTAGTAATACGTCTGTATTCTCTTGCTATAACACCGCAAGTCAAAACGCAGTCGTTCTCTTCAAGAAAGCAGCTAACGTTTATGAGGACTATGTAACAAACATCGCTACCTTGAACAGCATTGCTATTACAACTGCTCCGAAGACGGTTTACAAGAAAGGCGAGACATTGGATTTGACGGGTATGGTTGTTAAGGCCACTTATAGCGACAGCCGCGTGCGTACACTCAGCAGCGACAAATATACTATTGATTTGGCTGATGAGGCTTTGGCTGAATCTAACAACAAGTTCACCGTTTCTTATACCGAAGGCGAAACGACTAAGACTGCGGAGCAAACGATTGCAGTTTATGAATTGACCTCGATAGCAGTTACAAACGAACCGGCCACCACAATTTACCTTGAAGGTGCAACATTCGACAAGACAGGAATGGTTGTAAAGGCTACTTGGGGAACAGGTGAAGATAAGATTGTTGAGACGCTGGATGCCGAGGATTACACCGTAACGCCGAGTGTGCTTGATGCAACAAGTATCACTTCTGTTACGATTTCTTACACGCACGAAGATGTTACCCAGACGACAAACCAAGCGGTAACGGTCAATGAGCGTCCGAGCCTGACGATGAGTTGGAAGGTGGGTAATGCCGATCCGACAGAGACGAAGATTTATGAAGAAGGCGGTAAGTATCTGTTGGCATTGCCGGCAGAAGATCCGGATCCGGTAGATGCAGGCTTTACTTCTGACTTTGTATTCAAAGGCTGGACGGCAGATGTTACTATCGCGAAGAGCGGTGAAAACATCAACTTCGCTGAGGCTGACGATGAGATGAGTAATGCAACAACCTTCCGTGCTGTGTTTGCACAAGGTGAAGAAAGTGAGGTTGAAGTATTCAACGAGACGTTTGCTTCGTGTGATGGTACTGGAGGTAACGATGGTTCATGGAATGGTACCATTGCATCAACGACAACTCCTGCAACATTAACTTCCACATGGACACTTCAAAACCCCAATGCAGCTTCTGCATGTTTGAAATTAGGATCAGGTGAAAGTAACGCATCGGCAAAGACACCATTAATTGATTGTGGAGATGCTACCTCTGCTAAACTGACATTTAAAGCAGGTGCATGGGATAACAAAGACGATGGAACGACATTGAGTTTGACTTTCACCAATTGTTCCGGAGACAAATCTTCCGTCACTATGGTTAAGGGAGCATGGACAAGTTATGAAGTAGCATTGTCCAACATAACCGGAAACATCACAATTCAATTTGCCTCTACTTCTGGAAGCAAACACCGTTTCTTCTTGGACGATGTTGTAGTAACTAAGAACGTAACCAACTATAGCAACTACCGCTTTGCTCCGTCGAATGTAGCAGCTCCGGTAATTGGATTGACAGATGGTACGTACTACGGAGCACAGAACGTAGAGATTACCGCAGACAAGGCTATTTACTATACTTTGGACGGCACGAATCCGACAAATGCTTCTACACCTTACAGCAACGCAATCAATCTGAACGAGGCTGGCACGAAGACTATTAAGGCTGTCGCTTATGACAGCGAGAGCGATGACTACAGTGCAATAGTTAGTGCGGAATATACCATCGTTACCGAGATTGACGCTCCGACGATGCCGGCAACCGGTAAGTTCTATGAGGATAGCAAGGAAGTGACCATTGAGCACGCATTGACGGCTGAAGGTGCTAAGATTTATTACTCCTATGACAATGCAGCTTACAGCGAGTACAGCGAGGCTCTGACTATCACTGAGACCAAGACCGTTTGGGCTTACGCGACTATTGGTAGTCTGGAATCGGAGAAAATAAGTGCAACGTATACGAAGGGTGAAACGGTTACTTATACCAAACTGACATCCGCAGACCAATTAGCAGCAGGAATGGAATTTGTATTGGTTGCTGAATATCAAGAGGGCTTCTATGGTGCAGGTGCTTTAAATAGCACATATCTTGAAAAAGTTGATCTTACTGCACCTGTAGCAAACGTACTCTCTATTAATGATGAGGCCGTGGCTGTATTTACCTTGGACGGAGAACCTGCTGTTTGGACAATGAGTTCTGATGCAGGTACATTGTATAGCAACGGAGATAAAAAAGTCAACTACAGTAATACAGGAAATGGGACATGGAATCTTACTTTCTCTGAAAACGTACTTACCATTGCTAATAATGGTACTGGAAACGGAAATCTGCGTTACAATGGATCATCTTCTCGCTTCACTACATACAGTGGTTTAGCAACTGTGGATATCTATTACAAAGAATACGGAACTGCTTACTCGTTGACCTACGATGTTGATGGTACAGAAAATGACAAGACCGTCAAAGTGGTTGAAGGATACGAGTACACTATTGTCAATAATGTATTTGGAGACGCTCCGGAAGGTGGCATTGACGCTTACTGGAAAGATGCAAACAATAATCTTTATACCGTTGGCGATAAAATTATCTTAACTTCAAACATGACATTGACTCCGGTATGGTCTCAAGTTGTTCGTAGTTCTTTGGCCGAAGGCAAAATGGGAACGATTTGTCCGAAGCAAGAGGTGAAATATCCGACCGGTGCATCGTTCTATGAGTTGACTTATAAGACCATCGAAAATGGTGTACCATACAAGGTATTCTTCGATGAGATTGCTGAAGGTGCAAGCCTCGTAGCCGGCAAGCCATACCTCTTTGTTGCTGATGGCGAATCGATCACCGGTGTGAAAGTGGGTGATGAGGCAACAGAAGGCGTAAATGATTACAACGGCTTCCATGGTATTTTGAATCCTGCACAGACTACCTTAAGTGTTACGGCAGACGACGCTGCTAATTACAAGTACTATATCATTACCAACAATGAGATTCGTCTCTGCGGTGCAGGTACGTTCACTATTCCTGTTGAGCGTGCATATATTGACATGAGCGCGCTGAGTGCAGAACAAGTTGCACAATCACCGGGACGCCGTCGTGTTTGTCTGACGAACCGTGCAGCAGAGACAGTTACAGGCGTTGAAGAGCTGAACGCTTCGGAAGCACCGGTTAAGGTGATGATTGACGGTCTGTTGTTCATCATCCGTGGCGAGAAGATGTATAATGCAAACGGTCAAGTAGTAAAATAAATATGGCCTACCCCTAACCCCTCCCTAAAAGGAGGGGGAATGGGGTGGATGTGACAGGATAACTTAATGCTGAATTTTTAATGAATATGAAGAAAATGTATAAGAAACCAAATGTAGAAACAACGGAGATACAGAGCATTTCCGTGTTGATGGGGGGGAGTATCGTTGTAAACAATGACCCAATAGACCCATCAGAAGTTGGTGTAGCAGATGCACCTTCACGCCGTACGCCGGTGTTCTGACGAAAAAAACACAACAACCCTGCCGGTCTTGGCGGGGTTGTTGTGTATTAGAAAGTAATGAACCTTAAATTGAGAAAAAATGTTAAGTAAGAAAGATCAGATAGAGATGGCTTTGCAATCCGTAAGATTGCAGTTCCCAGAACTAGAATCGGCGAAAATGTTCATGGTTAACAACCCTGAAAAAAGAAGCACGGTTTATATGACAGTCTTGATGGGAACGAACAAATGTAATATGGATGAGGTTGTTGCTCAGTTTGTAGGAGGGCGTCAACATAATGTGTATGAAGACGTCAATAGAGATAATCCAAAATTAAGGATTGTAATAGAGGATATAAACAATCTGCTTGAGTAGGCTTATATTTGGTGTTATGTTCCAGAAACGCATAGCAGAGGTGTTGTAATAATTAATAACTATTGATAAAATGTTTGCGATAAGTATTGATATCGAAGTAACACAGAAGCAGATGGAAGATTTGCACGATGTGTTGGGCCGCTTTGGATTTTTTCCAGCAATAGGAGGAATGTTCCTAAGCGAGAGTAAGGATATGGTTGGCTTGTTCTTGGCTATAAATGCATTAAAAGCCATTCCATGGTTTGCAGAAAAAGTTCAAGAAGTAAAGGCATTTAGAGTCGAAAATATGTCCGACTTTACTGAAATAATCAAACGAGGATAGTCGATAGAAATAAATGGAGCGGGCGCTCCATTTGTTGTGTTTGATAGGCCCAAAATGGCCCAAAATAGTTCAAAAATAAAGATATTTTGCAAAAAGTGTTCACAAAATTTGCGCAATATGTAACTTCGAGGGCACCGGGGCGGTGCAAAACCGCCTCACCTCGATATTACATTCGCAGTAAACTGCAAACAGCATCTAATTAGCTCAAAACTTATTAAAATGCTAGCAATTTCAAATTTTTGCCCTAATTATTTGCATATTTGATTATTTTGTTGTAACTTTGCAGCCGAAAACGAATTTGCTATGAGTCCGACATTCCTAAAAGACAAAGGATATTCATTCAAAATATATTCCAATGAGGAAGAAAGAATGCATATCCATGTTGTAAAGGAAGATAAGGAGGCTAAGATTTGGTTAGAACCCCAAGTGGAAGTAGCCTACAAAGGAGACTTTAGCCAACACGAGATAAACAAAATACAAAGCATAGTAGAACTTTATGCAGAGTACTTTAAAAAACAATATCAACTCCACATTGGCGGACGTATTAATGATTAACGACAGGGGAATCATGATATCCGTACAAGGACAGGATTATTTCTTGTCATATAATCGTGTGCCGTGGATGAAGGATGCTACCATTAATGAGGTCCTGGATGTTCGGATGAGCGGAAAGAACGCTATTGAATGGCCTAAGTTAGATGTGGATTTGGAAGTAGAGTCTTTGCGTCACCCAGAGCGCTATCCGCTGCTGATTAAGCGTAATGAGTTGGACTATGTAGCAAATGTGTAAATAGAGATTATGATTATGAAAAAAACGTACATACATACAGCCGAAAATGGAAGTGTCTGTACTTCCGAATGATACACTGATGGGTCAAATACCTGTTGCCGGTTCTCCTACCGGTCCTGTACTTAATGGAGGCGGAGCACCGAAACGTGTTGACCCGGTACGCCGGACAGAGGTGTTCTGATAATGGTAAGGACTTAACGAATGAAAGAGTTAAGGAATTAATGAATGAAAGATAAATGGAGCGTTTCGGCGCTCCGTTTGTTGTGTTTGATAGGTCCAAAATGGCCCCAAAAGTAACCATCCATTAAAATGCATATTGTAGGATTTGTAAGAAAGTTGTAATTTTGCAGCCGATTACAAATCCTAATTTTAAATGCATATGGATAAAGAACAATTTTTACAGAT
>Ga0256404_1012712_pt1 | contig 10887 bp, 9 predicted proteins | sample RumenRJG_01DNA_FD_185990 | JGI IMG/M metagenome (GOLD analysis project Ga0256404, IMG submission 185990) | Bovine rumen microbial communities from Lethbridge, Alberta, Canada - RJG_01 | ecosystem: Host-associated > Mammals > Digestive system > Stomach > Rumen | place: Canada: Alberta | collected...
AAGCTTCGTACAGGCGCTTTGCCTGGAAAGGATCTGTGTTCTCGTGCTGGACCGCGAAACTGCAGGCGTACTGTCTCTTGTCGCTGCGGACCTGCTCGAAGTCGGGGAGCCTTATGGCGTCGTAGATGCTCTCCTCGTCGCGGGTCTTGTAGACGGTTCCGTCGATGTAAGTGATGTCGCGAATATCAAGGCCGGAGGCGAGGGCATCGGCGATCTCAGGAATACTGTGTTCGCCCATGCCGTAGGAAATCAGGTCCGCACCGGAATCGAGAAGGATCGAGCGGCGGACCTTGTCGGACCAGTAGTCGTAGTGGCTGAGCCGGCGGAGGGAAGCCTCAATTCCGCCGATGATGATGGGCGTTCGCTTGTAGGTCTGCCGGATCAGGTTGCAGTAGACAATGACTGCGTAGTCGGGGCGCTTGCCGATGACTCCTCCGGGGGAATAGGCGTCTTGATGGCGTCTCTTTTTTGCCACTGTATAATGGTTGACCATGGAGTCCATGTTGCCGGAGGAGACGAGGAAGCCCAGACGCGGTTCTCCGTAAATCTGTACGCTCTTCGGATCGCGCCAGTCGGGCTGGCAGACCAGGGCGACGCTGTAGCCGCGGGACTGCAGCAGGCGGCAGATGATCGCGGTGCCGAAGCTCGAGTGGTCCACATAAGCGTCGCCGCTGACATAGACAAAGTCGGGCCGGTCAATGCCGTCCGCTATGAGGTCTTGTTTGCTGATGGGTAGAAAGCCGTTGGGCATGAGGGACTCCTTGTAATGGTCTTAGTATGCGGGCTGTTTTGGTTATTATACCATGTTATAATGGATGTGTATCAGGTTGGGAAATCTCCAAACCTGCAGAAGACGGCAGCCTTTAACAGAATATGCTACAGGAGGCGGGAAATAGATGAGAAAAACAATTGCAGCAGCAGTGATCACAGCAATGATCGCAGGAGCTCTCTGCGGATGCGGAGCAGGTGCGCCAAAGGAGCCGGCTTCACAGGACGCAGCACAAAACGAAGCCGCGCAGGAGCAGGATGCAGCTTCGCAGGACCAGCAAACGGAGGCCGAAGCGGTTCAGGAAGAGACCGCTCAGACGCAGGAAACAGCACAGTCCGCGGAAGCAGAGTCCGACGTTGTGCGCCCCGTATATAAACTGCAGAGCCACTCCCGTATGGAAGAGAAGGACCTCACGCTGATCGCAAGCGGCTCCTACGACACAGTCAGGCTTACAGAAGAAACGGCTATGAACTATATCTATCTGAATAAAGCCATTGAAACAGAGAATGACCTGATCGCAGAGAAGTATGAGAAATCATTCGCAGAGGTCAAGGAAGCGGCTGAGAACGCTATAGCTGAGCAGAGAGATGATACGGAAGAATTTCCTGTCGGAAATATGGAAGGAAAGATCGTGCCGGTCCGGTGCGATGAGTCAGTTCTGAGTTTTTATGAAGTGTCCTCTGTGTATTATCCCGGCGCGGCGCACGGCTCTGTGGGCTACAGCGGATACAATTATAAGCCCGAAAACGGCGCACAGATCACACTTGCGGATGTCTTTACGGACCTCGCAGCACTGAAGCCAGTCGTGGCAAAATATCTTCGCGCCCAGGCTGACGGATCACCGATAGAGGATGCGGAGGATGCGCTGCAGTTCTATTTTGACGAGGGCAATATGGACGCCCTGACATGGGTGATCGATCAGGACGGCGTGACATTCCTTTTCGCGCCTTCCGATATCGCGCCTTATGCGATGGGAACACTGGAAGCCAGGATATATTTTGACAGGGAGCCCTCTCTCTTCACCGGTAATTACGGACCTTCCAAGGAAGGTTATGTGAAACCTTTGAGCCCGTATACTGAGATGACAGTGGATTTGGACGGAGACGGCACGGACGAGAAACTGTCGGTGACCGGCACATATGAAGAGGGAAACGAGATCTACGCGTATTCCGGCATTCAGGTTTGTGTGGGAGATCAGGTCTGCACGACGGAGCTGTACTGCTTCAGCATGCAGCCGAGCTTTGTGCACATAGAAGACGGAAGGAATTATGTATACGTGGTGACCGGAACAGATAACGATTATCCGGAACTGAGTGTATTTGCGATCAAAGACAATGTTCCGTCGTTCGTTGGCAAAATGGACGGGACCGGTTATGCGTCTGCTTTCTATTCGGCCTACGTGGACGGTAAGTACAGCCTGGAACAGAGCGTTAACGAGCGCTATCCGATGATCGACCCGTCGAAATTCGCACTCGGCACAAGAATGCAGCTTATGAGCACATACAGCGGCCGCCGCTTCTACAAAGTGGGAGAGGACGGAATGCCCGCTCCGCTGACAGATTTATACGAGATTGACGCGGATATCACGCTCACCACCCTTGTGCCTGTGAAGGCGGAAGTGGTGGACATCCTGACGGAAGAGCCGACAGGCGAGGAGAAGGAGATCCCGGTCGGAACGAAACTGAATTTCTGGAGGACAAACGGCACTGACACCGTTGACTTCCGGACGGATGACATGAAAACCGGGGAAGCTTTCCGCGTCAAAGTAGAGACGGGGGACGGCCAGACGGTGAACGGTATTAAGCTGCAGGAAGCTTTTGACGGGACAGTGTTTGGAGGATGAGACAGGGGACAGTCCCTCTGACTTTGTTGAGACAACAAAACAGTAGCAGCCGGAGGATATGTACTCCGGCTGCTTTTTGTTTCAGGGACAACTGATTCCCATGAATCCGTAATTGACGATATAGTACTCGCATGCTACAATATCCGTAATTAACGATATTCGGAAGAGAGGTACATGTTATGACTGTCGGACAGCGGATTTTTTACCTTTTGGAAGAAAAGAAAATGACGCAAGTGGAGTTCTCCAAACGAACCGGAATTGCAACGACTACGATCAGCGATTGGAGAAAGAAGAACACGAATCCGGGATCCGAGAAGATCATGCAGATCTGTGCAGCTCTCGAAGTGACCCCGGAGTATCTGCTTTCCGGTGTTTGCGAGGACAGCGACAGAGGGAAAGCTGTAGACTATATGGTAATTCCTCAGGGAACAGAAGAGCGTGAACTGCTGGAACTGTTTAACGAGATGCAGTGGCTGGAGCGGGCCCGCTTGTTGGAATATGCGAAGAAACTGTCAGAAAAGAAGAGCAGTGCTTATAAAAGTAAGGAAAAAAAGGCAATGAAAAAGATTGCGGAATTCTGTGACATTGAGATTTATATGGATGAAGAATTCTCAGGCAGACCTGCTGTTGATGTAAACTATCTCGACGACGATGTACAGGGCAGTATTGATCTCGAACAGGGCGTAATAAAAGGCAATTTCTCCAAATATGTGCTCCCCGTGATCGAAGCGTGGTTAAAAGAACACAGGGAAATGCTGCTGGGAATGTGGAAGGAGAAGAAGATTGACCTTATTCCGGCGTGGGAGTGATCGCTATGGCATGCAAGGCTGTAAAAAAGCTGCTTGGGTATGAATTATGTCTGATGGAACCTGAAGGAACACTATACTATTCGGATTCGATTGCGGTGATCAGGAAGGCAGAGTATACGGAAATCTTCAATATTGAGACAATGCGGCATGAGATCGGAGATATAATCAAGCGGGAAGTAACTCGAAAAACAATATATCAGTATATCAAAGACCACAGAAAGGATTTTGGAGTCTGTTGACATATCTCTGAATTCTCTTATCAGTTTTCTTGCATATAGTAGATAAGAACCGATTTGAAGCAGCTGGGGGACGGATCCTCCGGCTGCTTTTTGTGTCAGGGAGACAAGGGCCCTTGACTCACGGCAGGATCACCTCGACATCATATCTCTCGCACGCCTCCCGCATGCTGTCGGGCAGCGGCGCGTCAGTAACCAGAATATCGACCTGGGAGAAATCAAACAGGTGATAATAGTCGGTCGTCTCCATCTTTGTGTGATCCATGAGGAGCACCATGCAGTCCGAGCAGTCCCGCATCGCCTGCTTCACAGACACTTCGACGAGGCTCCTCACGCTGACGCCGGTTCGGCTGTCTACGGCAGTTGAGGTGGCAAAATAGTAATCAGCATGTCTTTTCCGAATAAACTGCGCGGATTCCTCGCCGAAAAAGCTCGTGTGGGAGGGATAGTACTGCCCGCAGGGACTTTCAATCTGGCAGTTCTTATGACCGGACAGTTCCATGATCGTGGGAATGCTGTTGGTCAGGACGGTCATTTTCATTGAAGGGTCCAGCTCTTTGGCCAGGAAATGGCAGGTGCTCCCCGCGTCCAGGAAAATATGATTCCCTTCTCCGACCAGTTCTGCGGCGAGTTTGCCGATCACCCGCTTTTCCCGCGGGTTGACCCTGCTTCGCATATCCAGCGTCCACTCATAGGAGTCCCGTCCGATGTAGGAGGCCCCTCCGTGAATCCTCTTGATGCGTCCCTCATCTGCGAGGACCTGCAGGCATCGGCGGACCGTGGGACCGCTGACATAGAGCTGTTCCGCCAATTCCTCTACGGTCATATATCCCCTTGTCGACAATAGTTTGATGATCTCGCCCTTGCGGTCTTCCTGCATATTCTCAACCACCTTTCATAATGATCATTTCTGTTCAGTATTATCTCTAAAATTTGATCAAATATCAACATTATCGCCACATATTGCCCAAATATGATCAAAATGCTAACCTCATATTAACAAAAGCAAACACAAATCCGGTCGTACAGACAGTCACGCCGGCACTTATGAATGAAGGGGTATGACAATGAAAAGAGAAAAAATTGACCTGAATGCTTATATAAACAGAGAGATTCCCTGCTCCTGCGGGCACACACATTTTTCCGGCGTCAAACTGATCGATATCGACCGCGGCGCAGTCACAAGGCTTCCCGGCCACATCCGTGACCTCGGCTACAAGAAAGTCTTTATCGTAGCGGACGTCAACACATGGGAAGCGGCCGGAGCCCGGGCGGCAGTGGAACTAAGAGAAGCGGGAATCACTTTTGACAAAGTGGTCCTGGACTACGAAGAAGTTATTCCGGACGAGCAGGTGATCGGCGAGATTATGACAGCCTATCCCATGGGATATGACCTGGTCCTGGGAATCGGCTCGGGTACCCTCAATGATCTGTGCAAGTTCGTGAGCCACAGGCTCGGCATCGATTACATCATTTTTGCCACCGCGCCTTCCATGGACGGCTTCGTGTCAATCGGATCAGCCCTGATGCTGCACCACGTAAAGACTACTCTGGACTGCCAGGGACCGGTCGCAGTCATCGGCGACACGGATATCCTGAGCGCTGCACCTATGAAGCTGATCGCAGCTGGTCTTGGAGACACGCTCGGCAAGTACACCTGCCTTCTGGACTGGAAACTCGCGCATCTTATCAATGGTGAGTATTACTGCCAGGAAGTGGTGGATATGGTGGAGACAGCCCTCGAGACCGTGAAGGAGCAGAGCGCGAAAGTCCAGACCAGAGACCCTGAAGCGGTCAAAGCAGTGACAGAAGCCCTGGTCCTTACAGGCATCGCAATGAGTTTCGTCGGAAATTCCAGGCCGGCTTCCGGATGCGAACATCACTTCGCGCACTACTGGGAGATGACGGCACTCATGGAAGGCAGAATGCCTGCCAACCACGGTACACAGGTCGGCGTCGGCATGATCCTTGCGATGAAGCTCTATCACAAACTGGCGAAGGAGCAGCCCGATTTCGAGGCGGCTTTAAGCCGCCCCTTCGACCGCACGGCCTGGGAAGCCCGCATGAGAGAGTGCTACGGCATCGCAGCAGACGGCATCATCGCACTGGAAAACAAAGCAGGCAAGAACGATATCACAAAGCGCGACCAGCGGCTCGTTGTGATCAGAGATAACTGGAAAAAGATCCAGGAGATGATCGAAGAGAATCTCCCTGAGACAGAAGAGATGACAGCCCTTCTGAGGTCACTGAATGCGCCGGTGGAGCCGGAGGACATGGGAGTTCCCGCGCAGAGAGCCCGCGAGGCAGTGGAAGTCGCCAAAGAAGTGCGCGACCGCTATACCCTCCTGCAGCTGCTCTGGGACCTGGGACTTGCCGCACAGTATGCGGAAACTGTATAAACATCATTCAGCTCGAACATACAGGGGATTGCATCAAGGGCAACTGATGCGGAAAGGGGTTAAAAAATGGCTAAATATGCAATCGGACTGGATTACGGAACACTGTCGGCGAGAGCGATCCTGGTGGACATCGAGACAGGTGAGACCATCGCGCAGAGCATCTATCCGTATCCTCACGCGGTCATGGAGAGTCACATACCGGACGGCACACAGCTGCCCGCGGGCTGGGCGCTGCAGGATCCGCAGGATTATCTGGAAGCGATGGTCGACACGATCCAGAACGTGGTAGTAAAGAGCAAAGTTCTGCCGGAAGAGGTCGTGGGCATTGGCGTAGACTTCACCTCTGCCACTGTTTTGCCCGTTTACGAAGACGGCACGGCGCTGTGCATGACAGAGAAGTTCAGGAGCGAGCCTCACGCCTTCGTCAAATTGTGGAAGCATCACGGCGCGGAGAAAGAGGCGGTCTTCATCGACAAGATCGCCCGCGAGCGCGGAGAGGAATGGCTTGACTACTACGGAGGCAAAATATCGAGCGAATGGACGGTTCCGAAAGTTCTCGAGACACTTCGCTATGCGCCGGAGGTCTACGAGGAGGCGGATTACTTCCTGGAGGCTATGGATTGGATCGTCTGGCAGCTGACCGGAAAGCTCACGGCATCCGCCTGCGCGATGGGATACAAGGCATTCCATTTCCGCGGCAAATTCCCGTCCAAAGATTTCTTCAAAGCACTGGATCCCCGCATGGAGAACTTCGTGGAAGAGAAGTTCCCGAATACCATTCTGCCGATCGGCGCAAGGGCCGGCGGACTCACAGAAGAGATGGCGGTGGCTATGCATCTCAATCCCGGCACGCCTGTCGGCACGCCGATCATTGACGCGCATGCCTCGATTCCCGGAGGCGGCGTCGGAGCACCCGGCGAGATGATGATCATCATGGGAACATCCGCCTGCCACCTGATGCTGAGCGAGACGGACAACAAGGTCCCGGGCGTTCAGGGAATCGTCAAGGACGGCATTATGCCGGGCTTCTACGGCATCGAGGCCGGGCAGGCCTGCGTCGGCGATCACTTCGCATGGGTCGTGGATAACTGCATGTCGCTTGATTACACGATGGAAGCCAGGGAAAAGGGGATCAGCAAGCACCAGTACCTGACGCAGAAACTTGAGGGCTATAAGGCCGGCAAGAGCGGACTCATTGCCCTTGACTGGTTCAACGGCGTGCGCTCCCCGCTCATGGATTTTGACCTGAACGGTATGATCATCGGCATGAACCTGTTGACCAAACCTGAAGATATCTACCTGGCGCTCATCGAGGCGACCGCATACGGAAGCCGCGTCATCGTAGAGAACTATGAAAAAGCGGGAATCCCGGTGAACAAGATCGTCCTGAGCGGAGGCATCCCTTCCAAGAATCCGTTGATCGTCCAGATCTACGCGGATATCCTTAACCGCCCGGTCAAAGTCTGCGCGAGCGATCAGGCATGCGCGCTGGGCGCAGCCATCCTTGGCATCGCAGCTGCCTCCGAGGCAGTGACCGGATATAAAGATGCCAATGAGATCGCCGCAAAACTCGGCAAAGTACAGGACAAGGTCTACACACCTGACCCGGAGCAGGCAGCCATCTACGACGGACTCTACGCGGATTACCTTACGCTCCATGAATATTTTGGCAAAGGCGGAAACGATGTGATGCGGAGGCTGAACAAACTGCGCAGGCAGTGATGCGCTTCGCCGGACAAACTTGTGAGGAGGAACACTATGCTCAGTAAAGAAAAAGCCATGGACGGCGTACATCTCTTCGTCTTTGATATGGATGGAACCGTGTACTTGGGAGATCAGCCTATAGAAGGCTCAATTGAGTTCATCCGGGAAGTCGAGGCGGCAAAAGACAGAGATTACATCTTTTTCACCAACAACGCATCCAAGGTGCCGGCAGTGTATGTTGAAAAGCTGCGGAAGATGGGCCTGGAGGTTCCTCTCGACAAGGTCGTCACGGCGGGCGATGTGTGCGCGCTGTACCTGATGAACGAGTATCCGGGCGGGCGCGTCTACCTGAACGGTACGCCGCTCCTCGTTGAGGACTGGAAGCAAAAGGGGATCAATCTGGTTGACGAAGATCCGGATGTGGCCGTGCAGAGTTTTGACACGACGATGAGCTATGAGAAGATGGACAAGATCTGCGAATTTGTAAGAAACGGCGTTCCATTTGTCTCTACCCACATGGATATCAACTGTCCCACCGAGACCGGATATATGCCGGATTCCGGCGCGATGTGCAGCCTGATCACAGCGTCTACCGGAGTTGCCCCTAAATTTCTGGGGAAACCCTGGAAAGAAACAGTGGACATGATCGCTCAGCTTACCGGTTATGAGCCTGAGGAAATGGCGTTTGTGGGCGATCGGCTGTACACGGATGTCGCCACCGGCGTCCGAAATGGAGCCAAGGGCTTTCTGGTATTGACCGGAGAGGCGACGATGAAGACAGTGGAAGAGTCAGATGTCGAACCCACATGTATTTATGAGTCGCTGGATGAGATGCGGAAGTATATGTAAAAGGAATCGCAGCCGGCACATTAAGAACTTCTTAATGTGCCGGCCTATTTGTTATAATAGATTTGTTCAGGCAGGAGAGAACGTTGAACCTGCAGGAAGTATGACGACAGAAAGGAGAAACTTCCGTGACAGGAGAAGAAATGATCGCTGCTGCGAGACTGATTTCAAGACTTGCCCACAAAGGGCAGGTGGACAAGGCAGGAATTGATTATTTTACACATCCCGAGGCAGTGGCAGCGATGCTGGATACACCTCAGGAGAAGGTCGTGGCGTATCTGCACGACACTGTAGAGGATACGGAAGTCACGGTCGGGGAGATTCGGGAGATCTTCGGGGACGAGATCGCAGACGCCGTAGCGCTCATGACACATGCGGGCGGAGTGCCTTATATGGAATATGTGAAGGAGATCGGGAAGAACCCGCTTGCCAGGAAAGTGAAGCTGGCGGACCTGACCCATAATATGGACATCAGGAGGATCAAGGATCCCGGTCCGAAGGATTATGACCGCATTGAGAAGAAGTACAAGCCTGCTTACGAATATCTGAAAGGAGAAAGAGATGGAAAGTGATCGGTTGAAAAAAGCCAGAGAATATGAGGCCGAATACGGAAGTCAGATCACAAAGGAGGAGAGGCCGGTCTACCACGTCACTCCGACAGTGGGATGGCTCAATGACCCGAACGGCTTTTCCTGCTTTGGCGGGCAGTATCACTTGTTTTATCAGTACAATCCCTACTCTACGCATTGGGACTCCATGCACTGGGGGCACCTGGTATCAGAGGATATGCTGAACTGGAAAAGGCTCCCGGCCGCAATGGCGCCGGACGAATGGTACGACAACTTCGGCGTCTTCTCGGGGAGCGCACTGACAGCGCCGGACGGGAGGCATCTGCTCATTTACACAGGTGTGGAAGAGAAGAGGAACCCGGAGGGCGGATTGATTTTCCGGCAGACGCAGAACCTGGCTTTCGGCGACGGCACAGACTATGTCAAATACGAGAAGAACCCGGTGATCACGCCGGAAATGCTCCCGGAAGGATACAGCGCGGCAGACTTCCGCGATCCCAAGATCTGGTATGAGGAGAAGGAGGGTCAGTATTACGCGATCATCGGCGTCAGTACCGAAAAGAACGGCGGCGCGGTCGTCCTGTTCCGGAGCCCGGATCTCTACGGCTGGGAGTATGTGTCGACTCTCGATCAGAGTTTCAATGAATATGGGTATATGTGGGAGTGCCCGGACATGTTCCGCCTGGGAGATACGGATTTCATCCCGATCCTCCCGATGAAGATGACAGCGAAGGGTACCGAGTTCCATGCCGGCAACAACGCGGCCTATCTTGCGGGGACCTATGACAGGGAAACACATGCCTTTACGCGCAAGGAGATCCGCTCTATTGATTACGGCATTGATTTCTACGCGTCCCAGAGCACGGTCGCGCCGGATGGCAGAAGAGTACTCATCGCCTGGATGCAGACGCCGGAGACCATGCACAGGACGCTTCCGGGAGCTAAGTGGTTTGGACAACTCACAATTCCCAGAGAGCTTTCTGAAAAGGACGGACTTCTGATCCAGAAACCGATCCGGGAGATTGAAGCGTATCGCAAAGAATCTGTTTTCTATGAAGATGTACTTGTCAGGGAGTGCACGAAGCTTTCCGGCGTCGAAGGCCGAAGCCTTGACCTGACAGTGCGGGTGAAGCCCGCAGAGGGCGGCCTCTATCAGAAATTCACAATAAAGGTCGCAGAGGATGAGGAGTTCTATACCTCAATCACTTATGATCCTGCTGACAGTATGCTGTATTTTGACCGGACCTACTCGGGATTTACGCACTACATCATTTCCGAGCGGAAGGCACATGTGCGGGATCGCTGCGGCGAGATCCTGCTGCGGCTCATGATTGACAGGTTCTCGGTGGAAATCTTTGTCAACGACGGCGAGCAGGTGATGTCGAACACGATCTACACGCGCCAGTCTGCGGACGGGATCTCCTTTGAGGTGTCAGGCGGCGCGGCAGTCATCGATGTGGAGAAATATACGATTGAGATGTGAGGATAGGAAAACGCGGCCTCTGCGGGCCGCGTTTTTTGTGTCCGGTGGTCATATCGGCAGGATGCAGGTGGGCTTTACCGCCTGCATTTTCATGTCCAGGAGTGACAACTTTTCGGCGCGGCGATCGAATCGCAGCGCTGTGACCAGATCGGAATCCTGGTTGGCGACCAAAAGATGGATGTCCGGATCTTCAGGGTCATCACTTTCGAAGACATTGAAATCCCTGGGC
>Ga0256404_1012715_pt1 | contig 10884 bp, 14 predicted proteins | sample RumenRJG_01DNA_FD_185990 | JGI IMG/M metagenome (GOLD analysis project Ga0256404, IMG submission 185990) | Bovine rumen microbial communities from Lethbridge, Alberta, Canada - RJG_01 | ecosystem: Host-associated > Mammals > Digestive system > Stomach > Rumen | place: Canada: Alberta | collected...
GAAGTGCTTGCGCTTTCGTGCTTTGTCGAACCCGAGAATGTTGATGATTACACAATGGATGATTATTTTTGTTGTCTTGAGGAAATGGCGCAGGCAAAAAGCGTAGTCAATTTTTTCTCATTATTGGCTCAACGAGAGATGCTTCAGAAATCTACATAAGAAGTCTATCCACGTTAAACATAGGTTTAGTAGATAGTATTGGAAAAAGCTATGTAATAGAAAATTACATAGCTTTTTTTAGAAAAGAAATGCATGAGAGGGCATATAAAATATATGTCACCGATGCATTACAATTATTGACAAAGAAGTTTGGTGGTGAATATCTAAAGAACCGTTTTGCAGATGTGATAGAGCCACACATCGAGGAAACAAGAACGGCAGAAGAAGTCATTGCCGATATTAGGGATAAAATAACGAGGTTATAATTATGGATTTATTTAATCTCATGGCCACAATAGGATTAGACTCTACAGCATTTGATGAGGGCCTTAATTCTGTTAAAGATAAAGCATCATCATTAGGGAATATTGTAAGTGGTGGAATTAAAACAGCAGGTGTGGCGGTTGCGGCAGTTGGAACGGCGGCACTTGCGGCAGGTGGCGCAATCGTAAAAGGTGCAGGTGATGTTGCGTCATACGGCGATAATATAGATAAAATGTCGCAGAAAATGGGTATATCCGCACAGGCTTATCAAGAGTGGGATGCCGTTTTACAACATAGCGGAACATCTATCGACAGCATGAGCCGTGGAATGCAGACCTTGCAGAAAAACGCAATAAACAGTGCTGATAAATTTGAAAAACTTGGTATATCACAGGAACAGCTTGCGAGCATGTCCACAGAAGATTTATTTTCTGCAACAATCACAGGCTTGCAGAATATGGGAGAGGGCGCAGAACGAACAGCATTAGCAAGTGAATTGTTAGGCGGTTCTGCAAAAGAACTGGGCGCACTTCTTAACACATCCGCCGAGGATACACAGGCAATGCGTGACCGCGTGCATGAATTAGGCGGTGTTATGTCTGATGATGCTGTTAAAGCGGCGGCGGCATATCAAGATAGTTTGCAGGATATGCAGACGGCTTTTGATGGTCTGTCAAGAAATTTGATGGGTTCTTTCATGCCGTCACTAACAACCGTCATGGACGGATTAACTAATATATTTTCGGGAAATTTTGATGAAGGTATTGCGCAAATATCAGACGGTATAGACGAGGTTGTAAATAACATAATCGAAAGTGCACCAAAAGTTTTAGAGGGTGGAGCGCAGATTATTGAAAACCTTGCAATGTCTATCATCGAAAATATTCCAAAGATATTTCCTGCACTAACAGAATTGGTAATGCAGGTAGGTGAATCATTAATAAGCCAATTACCGACGATTGCGGCGGCAGGAATCGAGATTATTACAGAAGTTGCAAGCGGAATAATTGACGGTCTACCATCTTTAATTGAAACAATGTTAGACGTGGGTGAGCAATTAATCGACTCAACAACGGACGGTGTAGGCAATAATCTTTCAAAGATGTTAGATTCGGGTGTTCAAATGGTTGCTAAACTCGCAGATGGATTCTTTAAGAATCTTCCTGCAATGATACAGACGGTAACAAAAGTTTTAACACAGGTTATATCATTTATTGGGCAGAATTATCCTAAATTCATTCAGAGTGGTTTGGAATTATTGGGTAAGATTGCAGATGGATTTATAAAAAATCTACCCGAGATAACAAAAGCTGTTGTTCAGATGATAGCACAGTTGGTAGCAACAATCGGTCAAAATTTACCGAAGATATTACAGCAGGGTATCGAGATTATTGCAAAACTTGTTGCAGGATTAATCCAAGCTATTCCACAAGTAGTTGCGGCAATTCCTAAAATAATAAGTTCGATTGTTGATACATTCGAACAATATGATTGGTTGTCTATCGGAAAAAACATCATTGGTGGAATCGCAAACGGTATAACAAGCGGATTAGGATCTATTAAAGATGCGGCGGTTAATGCGGGAAAAACCGCTTTTAATAATGCAAAGAATTTTCTAAAGATTGCATCACCATCAAAGTTAATGCGTGACCAAGTAGGACGATATATTTCTGAGGGTATTGCAGTAGGTATTGACCAAAATGTTGACAGTATCGAAGATTCTATGAGGAACATATCAGACTTAGTGGCACAGCCAATGAGCGTTGGCGAAGTAGGATTTGCAGGTGGTAGCGGACCGGGAAATGCATATAATTCAAGTAATAGCGTTGTGATTAATGTGTACGGTGCCGTTGGTCAGAACGTGAATGAACTTGCGGAAATCGTATCAAGAAAAATTAACGCATCTGTAAATCGTAGAGGAGCGGCATGGGCATGAATTTAGATGATTTATTTGTATTTAATGGGAAAAGTACAAAGGACTTTGGAATGTACATTGCAGGTGTCAATCATTATGCAGGTGCAGAGCGTGATACCACAGAAGTTGAGATAGCAGGAAGAAACGGTACACTCACATTTGACAATGGCAGATTTAAAAATGTCCCTATCACTTACAAGATGTTTACTTTGGATATTAACAACATCGATGGTTTTAAGTCTTGGCTGAAATCTAACATAGGTTATCACAGACTTGAAGATACTTTTGAACCGATGTATTACCGAAAAGCAAAGTATACAGAAGCATTGGATATAAGTGCCACCGACCAAAAGAATGCGGCGATTGATATTACATTTAATTGTGACGCAAGACGGTTTCTAAAAGATGGAGATAATGCTATAATATTGACAGGGAACGGAAGTTTGTATAATCCGACATATTATGAAGCATTACCGTTAATCCGTGCTTATGGTACAGGAAGTTTTATCATAAATGATATTACAGTGACTATCACAAGTGCAGACCAATATACTGATATTGATTGTGAGATAATGGACGCATATAAGGGCGCAACAAATTGTAATGGTAATATACGGACTACCGATAACAAGTTTCCTGCACTAAGAGCTGGACAAAATAATATCACAAAAAGTGGTATATCGAGATTAGAGATAACTCCTAGATGGTGGACGGTTTAAGGAGTAGAATATGATACCAATTTTATATTCCGAAAACACTACACAATTTAATACAAATGGTTTAGGCAGGCTTGATGATTTAATTGATTGCACCGTCACCGAGGAACGCAACGGAGAGTTTTATCTGATTGCGACAATACCGATAACAAGCAGAATGTATCCGCTTATCGGGTTATCAAAAATCATTTATGCGGTCGCTCATGATGGTGATGATGGACAGGCTTTTCGTATTTCAAAAATCAGCAAACCATTTGACGGAAAGGTCGAGATTGAAGCACAACATATCAGCTATCAGTTGTCGTGGATTCCATTAAAACCATTTACGGCAGGTAACTGTCCAGAAGCGATATCGAAGATAGTGCCAATGTCGGCAGAGAATAATCCGTTTACATTTTGGACGGATATACAAACTGTGGCGAATTATTCGCAAGATGTTCCTGCAAGTGTAAGGAGCAGACTCGGTGGCACTGAGGGTTCATTTCTTGACGTGTATGGCGGCGAATATGAGTTTGATAACTATACCGTCAAGCTACATAGTGCAAGAGGGCAAAACAAAGGTGTTACGTTGCGCTACGGCAAGAATATTACTGATATAAAACAGGAAGAATCTATTGAAAGTACATACACTGGCATATGTCCGTTTTGGCAAGGAAGTGACGGTACTTTAGTAACTATCAGCGGTTATGTTGTGGAGTCCGAATATGCGAGTCATTACCCGTTTAATCGTACTAAGATAGTCGATTTTAGCTCCGAATTTGAGAACGAACCGACAGGAGCGCAGTTACTTGCAAAAGCGCAGAGTTATATTAATTCTAATAACATCGGTATTCCGAGTGTGTCTATTGATGTTAGTTTTGTTGCATTGTGGCAGACTGAGGAATACAAAGATATTGCGAATCTTGAACGGGTGCAGTTATGTGATATAGTAACAGTGTTATTCGATAAACTTGATATCGCCGTTACTGCAAAGGTCGTGCGAACCGAATACGATGTGCTGATGGAGCGATACAACGAAATCACTATTGGTTCGGTTAGTTCATCGCTTGCGACAACAATCAGCGGCATGGATAACGAAGTTACGCAGAACATCAAAACCGCTAAGTCGGAAATGCAGAAAGCGATTAATAACGCAACGGCTCAAATCACAGGCGCAAAAGGTGGAGTTATTCAAACACACCTTAATGCAGACGGTGAACCGTATGAAATGACCATCGCAAATAACAAAAATCTTGCAAGTGCAACTAAGGTGTGGCGGTGGAATATAGGCGGCTTGGGATTTAGTAACACTGGATATGACGGACAGTACAGAACGGCTATCACGCAAGACGGCCATATCGTCGCGGACTTCATTGATACCGGTACGCTGGATGCCTCGAAGGCAAATATCACTAATATAAATGCCTCGAACATCAATACCGGCACGGTCAAGAATGCGAAGAATAACGATAACTACTGGAACCTATTGACCGGAGAGTTTAAGACCACAAACGGCACCTTCGTAAATGCCAAGGTCACGGGCACCTTTAAGTCGACAAGCTCTGCCGGCTACTATCAGGAGATAGCCAATGGCGTGGTATCCGGAGGAAAAAACGGCACCGAGTATGGCGTGATGTCTTACACAGATGACATCGATGGCAAGCCTGCTCTCGGTCTTCGTGGTGATAATATCGTAATTAAAGGCCAGATATATACAACCACGAGTAAAAATGCGGCCAACGTAAATAAAGGCTTTACCGGATCAGTTCCGGTCGTCTCGGAATTTAAGCAGTCCGGGACTCATAAGATCAAGGCTATAGACTCTTTCAACGTAAGCTGGAATGACCTGAAAATAGAGTATTCGAATATCGACCACGTCGTTATCACCAGTAGGGGGAGCGACAGATGGGTAAGCAGTCTGGAGTACACTAACTATAAGACGACTATTGCTACACCAACCATGAATTGGAATAACGTAGAATACAATGAGCCAGATTACAGCTGGACCATAAAGACATTAAATTTTAAGAATGGACTGCTAGTGGAGTAAAAAGCATGAAAATATCAATTCTTTTAGATAAAGCATCACAGGAGCTGCTTAATGCAACCAATCAAATTATGATGGAGAATGAGCTCGAACCATCGCTCATGCAGTATGCGCTCCTGCGGGTATCGGAGCGACTTAACGATATGAAAGCTACAGAGCTATCGGAGGACGAAAGAAAAATGGAGCTTGAAATTAAACGTTATAAGACAGAGCTGAAGAAGTACGAGTCTAAGGCAGAAGCCGGTAAGCCGGTTCCATCCGAAGAGACGCATAAAGCTGAGACCAAGGTCAGCACGAAAGTTGAGCACCGGAGGAAGAGTATAGACGAGTTTCTCGAAGAAGCTGAGGCGGCAGGCGTTAAGGTAACGAAAGAGGAGGCCACAGATGAATAACAGTCTTGATATAAATCTAATTCCAATCCGAGTCAGTATCTGCTGATGATGATTATGTTTTAGTAATTCCGATTGATGAGGAGGCCAAAGAAGAATGATAACAGAACAACTTAGATTAAATCTAATTCCAAATGGTATTCCTCCCGTTATACACGTATCACAGTATGACGTTGGAAGAACCTTGCAATTTATCATTTATAACGGTTCGTCACAGTATGTATTTACGTCGGGTGAGTCGGCTATCTTGCTTGGCACAAAGCCGGACGGACATATATTTATCTATGACCTAACCATATCAAATAACGTATTATCAATCGATACTACGGAACAAATGCTTGCGATACCTGGCAACGTCAACGCGGAAATCCGCATACAAGGCGCAGATAAGGATATAGGCACAGCGAATTTTATATTTGCCGTTGAGGAATCACCGATTTACAAGGATATTATTTATTCCGATTCGGAAATTCCAGCAATCGAGCAGGCGGCGGCAAATATCGGACAAGCAAAAGATGCGGCATCACAAGCACAGGCATATATGACCAATGCACAGACAGCGGCTACAAATGCGGCGGCATCTGCAAGTAGTGCATCAACGAGCGCAACCAATGCGGCGGCAAGTGAAGCAAACGCAAGTAATTCAGCGGCGGCGGCGGCAATCTCTGAGGCCAATGCATTTAGTGGTACACCGGAGGGTTACGCGGAACTTGCAAGCACATTTAACGCACTAGGGTTGTATGTCGATTCGGACGGATATACTTGTCAGGCATTGTTTGGCGAAACAAAAGATTAAGGAGGCTTATAAATGAGTTTAGCAAAAAGACTTATGACCGATGAAACGGGTCGTGATATTGCGACATCGCTTGCAGAACTTGTAAACGCTACATGGGCAATCAGTGGCGGTTATAATCTTACGGATGCTAAGAGCATTGTGGCGGCTATCCGAAGTGGCAATATTGATAAAGTGCCGAATGGCTCGGTGTTCGTGGAACATCACGAGGTCTACGGTGATATCTATTTTGTCACTCGTGCAAAGAATCAACATAAAGTTGTCGGTGAACCTAACAGACCGACGATAACTATTCAGAGTATGTATTTACTGAGCGAGGGTGGTGGTTCAACAGCGGCGAGATTCCAGTACGACAGAGAGGAGGCTTTTTACAAAGTAACCGAGGCAATCCCGGCGGGTACTGTTTGCAAGTTTACAACCCCGACATGCGGTAGTTGGGCGGCGGGAACCTACTACTTTACGGCAACAGCGGAAATTCCAGTCGGTGCTAAATTGTGTATAAGCGGACCCGCATGGTCCGCGCTTACATCGATGAAAGTCAATGTGTACGCAAATGCAAAAGCTACATCAACACTAGCACAGTATACCATTTCAGAGGGGGCCGGCGTTGCTACAAAGGATTTAGGCACATGGGGAACAGACAGGAACGCCACACATAGAATAGCTTACGGCTCAAATAACGAGGCACAGAGTAATATTTTCCAATGGCTTAACGCGGATACCGGATCAGGATACATGGACTCAGTATATGAGGAAAAAACCGATTACGATATGATGGATACGTCTTTCACATCGAAAAAAGGATTTTTAGGCGGGTTCTCGGATGAGTTCAGATCATATCTTGGTTTGTGTGAAATCCCAAATATAACAAACAACGTTTTTGAGGTATCACCATATACCGCAAACGGCGCAAAGTATACCCACAATGGCTATTTCTTTTTACCGTCACGTAAAGAGATTTACGGGTCAAACGAAACAAACGGCGAAAACGACGAGGTTCAGTTTGATTACTATAAAGACATAGCAACATCAGATGCCGATAAGTTGATGTATGCTAAAGGTGCTACGGCGCCAGTGGCTTACTGGCTTCGGACTCCGTACGCGGGCAACCCCAGCGGTGTTAAATTTTGCGACGCGGGCGGCGGCGGTGCTTTAAGCAACGTCGATGCTCGCAATGCTTTCGCGGTTGCGCCGCTTGCAATTTTAGCGTAGTGAAATCTTACAATCCGCCCGTCAGGGCGGTATCATCGGAGGAATTATATGTCGGTAAGAGTCGGCGATAGAAAAGAGGGAAAAATAACCGCCATTAACGCCGATAAGGGTGATACTTATTATCAAGTTAAATGGATGCAAAAGCATTACACAAAACTAGAAAGGATGTTAAGAAATGGCAACAACTCAGGAACGGTTATTAAAAATGGAACATGACGCGTGGTTAGCTAATAGCCAGGCGCTCACAAATGCGGCAAATGTCGATTATATCGCTATGATGTCAGGCATTGACATTCCAACAGAGGAGGTGTTAGAAAATGAGTCCGAAGTTTAATAGGGTAAAAACCTACTATGACACAGGCCGATGGTCTAAATCAATGGTACATGATGCCGTTGTTAAGGGTTGGATAACCGCAGAGGAATACAAACTTATCACCGGAGACGACTATGAGTGACGATGTTACAGATGTCGTAACAACTCAGGGCACTATAAGCGGAGATTAACGAGATTGCGAAACTAAGGAACTAGGAGAGCACCATAAATTATGAACTTAAACGACTTTTTAAATAATCTAAATCTTGGGAATTTGTCTTTTATTGTAATTATGGTGCTTTCTTTAGTTGAAATATCGCCGATTAAGATTAATCCATGGTCGGTACTCATTAAATGGATTGCAAAGTTACTCGGAATCAGCGACTTAAAAACCGAGATTGTACAAGTGCGAGACAGGATGGATGAACTGGAGAAAAAAATCGACAATATGAAGATTTCCGAGGAAGAAAAAGAACAGCTCAAAGAAGCTCTGGCCGCACGTCGCAGGATTTTGCGTTTTAACGATGAACTTTTATTGAAAATCAAACACAGCAAGGAAATGTTTGACGATATTCTTAAAGATATCAGCGATTACGACAGATATGTAAGAACGCACCCTGATTTCGTGAATCAAAAAGCGGTTTTTGCTGAGCAGAATGTCGGTAAAGCATACAAAAAATGCATGGAAGAGAATGACTTTTTATGAGGTGTGAATTATGAAGTTAAGTAATGATACATACAAGAGTATGGTATTAAAAAATTCAGTTTACGATGTGCTAAAGTATATTGCTCAAATTGTTCTCCCTGCACTCGGAACGCTATATTTTGCAATCGCTAATATTTGGGGATTGCCCTACGGAGAACAGATTGTAGGAACGCTGACAGCGGTCGATGCTTTTCTCGGTGTATGCCTTGGAATCAGTTCCGATAATTACCATAAGTCAATAGGTGACTCGGATGAAACTCACAAATGACATCAAGTATGTATGGGATTATTTCAAAGGTAAAGGATTAACAGATTACGGTATTGCAGGACTCATGGGAAACCTTTACGCAGAGAGTGGACTAAGGTCGAATACGTTGGAGCGACTTTGTATAAAGCGTTATTCGGAGCTAGGTATTAATTTTACTGATGATTTATATACTAGGTCGGTCGATAACGGAGCAATCAGCAAAAATGAGTTTTTACATCCTATGGGAAAACATTACGGCTACGGCTTAGCACAGTGGACAACGGACGGACGCAAGGTCGGTTTATATGACTATATAAAGTCAAAAAATGCGTCTATAAGCGATTTGAAATGTCAATGCGAATATTTATACTCCGAACTTGAAAAAGCCTTCAAATCGACCTTAAACGTGCTTAAAACGGCATCCGATGTTAACACAGCATCCGACTATGTACTCTTGCACTTTGAGCAACCTAGGGGCGCAGAATCACAGATAGACTTACGCCGGAAATATAGCAATGAGATTTATAATCTATTAGGGGGTGGCATGGTAATCATAGGAAGTGCAAGGATAGACGAGAACGGTCACGCAAGCGGTGGACAGGCAGGAGACCAAAACGGTGAAGAGGTAAGCACACAGAAATATTACACCCATGAAAAGGGGTGGAATGTTCTGAGGGCAAAAGAACCGCAGGTGCGTGAAGCTATCGCACGAGATATGGAATGGGCGTGTGTTAACAACAACATCGGCTATGACCAAAGTCAGAATCAGACTCTATATCAGACGGCAAAGCCAGTAGGATTTAATTGCTCATTAGTCGGCACTCCATGCGAGACCGATTGTGCTAGGTTGGTTAGGGTCTGTGTATTATATGCAGGTGTTAAGGTTTCCGACTTTTACACAGGCAACGAAAAAGAAGCTTTGCTTGCTACCAATGCATTCGACTTAGTTAATGTCGCATTACCCGATGGATTGTTAAGAGGGGATATTCTAGTCACTAAAACAAAAGGACATACGGTTGTGGTTTTGACAAACGGCGCAAATGCTCAGCCAAAGCAGCCGATAACAGCTCCGACAAATGACAAGCTCGGATGGATTAAGGTTGGAGCAAATTGGTATTATCGCATCGGTAAGGGCATCAATGCACATGGTTTTAATGATATCAAGTGCAAAGACGGTAACACGCATCGCTTTTACTTTGACGATAAGGGCAAGATGCAGACGGGATGGCAACATATCGGGGATAGTTGGTATTTCTTCCATGATTCTGTGGGTAGTGGTCTTGAAGGTGCAATGTACGTATCGGATAAGGATGGCAAACAAAGTATAGCAACATTCAATAATTAATGATATAATATTGGGGCGTCCTGTATCGGAAGAAACAAGAAAAAAGTATCTGAAAGGTTAAAAAGATATTATAGTCAACGCAGGAAACAACATGAGCAAGAAAGAATATCCCATTTATACCAATAGCGAAATAAAGATTTTAATAGATGAGTATGTACACAGTGAAAGAGATAGAAAAATATTGGTCAGAAGATTTTGCGACAATATCTGTTTTGAACCATTAGCAGAAGAATTTGATTTATCTGTTAGGCATGTCAAGAACATCGTATATAAATATGATTACATACTAATGAAAAAAGAGGGCAAATAACCGCCCTCATAGCAATTCTGAGTTTTCACAGATCGTTGAAGAAAAAGGAATTGACAAGGTGTTTCCGGTCCTCGATGAACTTATGTCAACCATCGGGGTGCTGAATCCGAGATTATATCAGAGCGTTATAAGAAAGTTAGAGGAAGTTTAAGACTTCCTCTTTTTTTGATATTAACTTAAAATAATGGTTTACAAAAGAATAAATGTATAATATAATCAATAATGTAATCAATAATGTAATCAATAGATACGAAAGGAGAAAACAACAGTGAAACTAAAACAGTATCTTGATGAGCGCAAGACTAATAAGATTTGGCTTGCAGAACAGTTAGGAATCAGCGTACAGGCATTATATGTAAAGCTAAGAGGAGAGGGGGCGTTTAGTCTTGAACAGGCATTTAAGATTAAGGAATGTTTGAGAATGACCGACACCGAGTTTAACGAGGTGTTTGGGGGTTGAATATGAAAAAGATGAGGTGGAGAATGAAA
>Ga0256404_1012716_pt1 | contig 10884 bp, 16 predicted proteins | sample RumenRJG_01DNA_FD_185990 | JGI IMG/M metagenome (GOLD analysis project Ga0256404, IMG submission 185990) | Bovine rumen microbial communities from Lethbridge, Alberta, Canada - RJG_01 | ecosystem: Host-associated > Mammals > Digestive system > Stomach > Rumen | place: Canada: Alberta | collected...
TGTCTATTAATAGATGATGAAACACACCAAATGCCATTCCGAATAAAGGAGTGTATAATGTTCCTAAATAAAAAAATGGAACTAAGAACAGTAAGCAATGCGTTAATGTTCTGTGTTCTAAATATCTAATTTTTTGGTCTATGTCTGGTAAAGAAGTGGTTGCCAAAAATGAAATACAAAAAATTGCTTTATCAGTTATTTCTGGTAAATATTGATTCAGTTCGTGTGGAGCTTGCGTGTATGCTATTGCACTCGCGGCCGCGAGGAATGTGGCTCCTGTTAGTAAGTGATTTCCTTTTTCCATAAGTAGTTAATAAGATTTTTCTCAATCAGATGTAGATTTTTAATCGAAAATGTTTTAATATATTATATTTTATAATATTTTATAGTTAGAAACAATAATTTAATACAATGTTACAACTAACGATTTTACTTAATTCTATTTTGTATATCATTGAAGTTTTCGGAAATAAAATCTTTGACTTTATTGACATTTTCCTTCAATTTTGTGATTTCGACCATGTTGTTGGCAAATAAGTCTTGATACTGTGGAAGAATGACTACATCATGTAAAATAAACCCTTTATTAAGAATTGTGTATAACTCATAAAAATCATTTATTGCAGAAAAAGAAACAAAAATGTCTGGAGAAAGTGGTTTTATGACACCTTTTTCATCTACAACATTTCTAATAAAATCATCATCTATTTTATTGACATCAGACATTGATTTGACTAAATTGTCAACCTGTTCTTTGTGAAAATAAAATGATTTAGCATTTATATCTTTAAGTAAATTTGGGTTTGATGGTAAAATATTAATTATATCTCCATAAATAATTTCTGATTTTTCGTTGTTTATTACTATTTTAGAATATTCTTGTAAATTTGTTGGGATTGGTATATCAAAAATCCCTATCTGAGGGTTTGACTCTATTTGAGGTTTTAATTTGTTTTCGAAAAGGTCATCAATCATACATATATTATTATATCATTTTATGCCTTTGTTTTTTTGTTTTGTTTGTATTTAAATAAATCGTTTGGCTTTTTCATTCCTAATTCTCTGCATTTTTGAAAAATACCGAATATTTCATCGAAAGATATGTTAATATCAACATTGTCTTTATTGAATGTTACAATATTGTCTGATGAGTTAATTTTGATTGTTGTAGTATTATTTATGTTTCGTCCTTCGTAGATGATATCGTATATTTCGTCTCCGACCTTTGGGTTCCAAGAATTAATTAACAAAAATAAATCATTATGAGTTGATGTTTTGTTTTGTTGGTCTAGTTCTAAATCTGGATATCTATAATCAGGAACATCCCAATATCCTTCGTTGTCTATCATTCTTCCTAAGAAGAATTGCGCTGTCGCTTTTTGCTCTGGCCCTTTTTTTGCGAATTCGAGAAGATTTTCTTCTGACAAAAAATATTCAGAAGGATTAAACAATTCCTCTATAACACCGTATTTAATAAAAATATCGTTAATTTTGCTTCTAATTTCCGGGTCTTTAGAATTTTTATTGTCTTTGATGAATTGACGTTCTTTTTCTGGAATCAGCGCTATTAGCTTGGCTATTGCTTCTTCTTTATTTTTATTCATATAAATACCTCTTGAATATATTTTATATAATTTTCTGAAACAAAGCAATATCTGGTATAAAGGGTTTGATATGCTCGGTCGAGTGCTAATTTATCTTCTCTTTGATATCGTTTAAATTTTCAATTAGATATAGTTTAATTTTTGAGGTTTTGTTATTTAATGTATTAACTTTTTCAAAATTGGATTCAAATAAATCATATTGTTCTGGAAGAAGTTCTACTTCTCTGTTTTTAATCCCTCTGTCTAATGTTTTGTATAAATCGGAGAAGTCTTCAATTGTTGAAAAAGATATAAAAATGTTAGTGTCTATTTTTTGGATAATACCATTTTCGTCAACAACTTTTCTAATAAAATTATCATCTACTGTGTTTTCAATGGATAATGCATTGATTAAATTATAAATTTGGTCATTATTAAATTTGAAAAGCTTTGGATTAACACTTAACAGTAAATCTGTATTAGTTGATAATAAGTTAAGTGTGTTTCCATCTATAATATCGGATATTTCATCATTTATGACGATTTTGGAATATTCTGGTAATGATGTTGGAATAAATCCATTAAATATATCTATTGTTCTTTGTTCTGTGAATTTATCCTCTATTTTTGGGTCAAATAAATCATCAATCATACATATATTATATCACGTTACACTTTAATTTTTTTATTATTTCTAAACTCTGAATTTGGTGCAGGTTTAGTCATTCCTAGTTCTCTACATTTTTGCAAAATGCCGAAAATCTCATCAAAAGAAATATTGATTTCGGTGTTGTCTTTTTCGAATGTTACAATATTGGCTGATGAATTAAATTTAATTTTAGCATTTTCGTTAATACCTCGACCTTCGAAAATTACGTCATAATCAAAACCTCCTAATCTTTGAATCCAGGAATTAAGACGTAAAAAAATATCGTTATTTGTAGTGTTGTTATTATTTTTATCTAGTTCTAAATCTGGATATCGGTAGTCTGGAACATCCCAATATCCTTCGTTGTCTAACATTCTCCCTAAGAAAAACTGTGCTGTCGCTTTTTGTTCGGGTCCTTTTTTTGCGAAATTGATAAGATTTTCTTCTGACAAAAAATACCCTGATGGGTTAAGTATTTCATTGGCGATTCCATATTTGACATAAATATCAACGATTCTGCTTTTTATAGCAGGGTCTTCAGAACTTTTGTTTTCTTTGATAAACTGACGCTCCTTTTCGGGAATTAGCGCTATTAGCTTGTCTATTGCTTCTTGTTTGTTTTTGTTCATAAAAACACCTCTATATATATTCTATACAATTATTTCATTTCAAACAATCCTGTTCCATTATAAATACTACTAATAAAACGTATATTTGATTTAAATGTTGGTGCGACAGTTTCTTTCCAAATGTATTTAGTGTCATTACTTTTGCTGGTTGGGACCTTATAACAAATTAGTCCGTTTTTATATTTTGAAGAAACGTCATAAAAATTAATTCCTTTTTCTGACAACATTTTAATTTTTCCTTCTGAATCAACGTTTTTAAGTTCATTTAATGTAAAATGTAATCGCGATACAGCATCAATCGAATCTGTTAAACAATATCTTTGTCTGCGATAAAGATTATTTAATAATTCATCTTCGGATGGGACATCAAAGTATATACAATCGAAATTTGCTGAGAATGTTCTTTCTATATATGGCTCCATTTCTTTTTTGGATAAACCTTTGTCATCCATTATTCCTATGCCTCTAACCCACTCCTTGTTGAATATATTTGTACATAGAGATGCTATTATGGTTGAGATTTTTATTAATGTGTTATCATAAAAATCAATATGATTTCCTTTGTCGTCAGTATCTTTTATGACAATTGTAATTTCATCAGATTGCGTATATCCGAATTTTGCACCAGGAATTTGGTTACATAAATGCTTTGTTGTTTCTACCATACAATGTGAAAAGAACTCATCAAATGGCTTTATTAGATTTTTTGTGAAATGATTAGCTGAACGCATATCTAATCTAATGATTTTTGGAGTTCCGTGTGACAGTTTGATTTTATATGGCTCTTCAAAACTTTTCGTTCTTTCTTCGATGGTGATGCTTGGTTTATAATTTTCAACAATTCCAACCGGCAAAACAGGTATGGTGTTAGAATTTGATATGTCATACTTTTCCATTACTCTTCCTCCAATCTAAATAGGTCACATGTGTTTCTGAATATGAGTTCTCTTAAGCTTTCCTCGTCTTTACCTAACTTATCAGCAATATCTTCTAATACATATTTAACATATTTAGGATAATTCTCTCCTTTTGTTTTTTCAATATTATAACCTCTTGGCTTAAGATAAGGAGAATCCGTTTCGATTAATAGCTTATCTAATGGTATCAATTTTAGAGATTCAATTAATTCTTGATTTCTTCTTGTATCTGTTATCCATCCTGTAATTCCAATATATAAATTCATCTCAACATATTTTCTTACTGTATCTTTATCTCCGGTAAAACAATGTACGACTCCTTTAGGCTTATATTTTTCTATAATCTTAATAAAATCATCTACAGCGGACCTTTCATGAAGAATGACAGGTTTATTTAATTCTTTTGCAATCTGTAACTGTTTTTCGAAGATTTCTAGTTGTTTCTCTTTTGGTGAATACATTCGGTCATAATCGAGACCACATTCTCCAAATGCAATTAAATTGTCTTTTTTAGTGTTATAAAGATTTTCAATGTAAAACGTATCTACATCCTTTGCTGAGTGTGGGTGAATTCCTAATGTTATAGGAAACTTTGTAATAGAATTTACACATTGATTACCCTTGATTCCACCACTTACAACAATAGGCAAAACATTATTATTTTTTGAGTCTTCTAAAACATCATCAATATGTTTGTTTTTGAATTTTGTGTTACAACATATATCAATATATTTATAACTATCTAAATCTTGTATTTTCATACAAATATTGTACCATAAAAGATTTATTTTGTCAAATAATTGTTGAAGTTAACGACTCCTACCCATCAGGGGTGTTTAATGTATGCCATTTGAGCAAGGGCTCGTAGAGCGTTCCAGGTTGTGCCCGCTTATACGTCGCTACATGACGTGGTGCTCGAAGCACTGATGTTTATCAACTGAGGTTGACTTACAAGACACCACTTCAAGATTCCGTTAGGAATCTAAGTGGTGGGTCGTTGGCGCAAACCTGGAACAACTGTTGTTATTACATGTATGATTCATTTCTGCTATAATCATTCGCTCTTCTTATAAATTTCTATCTTATTGTGAATATTATCTCTTTCCGCTTTAAACTCCATTTCACTTTTTCCATGGCGTATGGAGTCTAAGATATCATGGATAAACAACCAAGTGTTTCTAATAACCTCATTATCCGGACATAATCCTGGTAATTCTTTTTCAATAAATTCTAATATCTCAATATCTTTTTCGTCAAAATTAAAATTAGCCATATGATTCTATACCTCCATATCCTCGAACAACTTTATTACTTTACTTGCTTTATCTGTAATTTCATATAAACCCATTCTTTTATTTTTTAATTTAATAAAATTGTTTTTGCATAAATCTTGCATTAAAACATTTACTTTTCCTTTCGAAAAATGTATGTGGTCTGCAATTTTTTGTTGATTGCCTCTGAAAAACAAACCAACATCTCTTTTATAAGCATTTTTATATAAATAATCCAATAATTTATGTTTGTCGTTTGCAAAATAATTTAATCTCATTAAAATAACCCTTTACCTTTCTTTTCGTCTCTTTCTATTAGCTTGTTGTTGAGGTTTTTGTTTTCTTCTAAAGACGGTGAAATGTCTAATAATTTACATATCTGTTCGTCTTTTCTGATATACCATGGTGCTGATTTTATGAATTTTTTGGCAGTTGATTCTAGATAATCTTTATAAGATTTAGAAAACAGTAATCCCCTAGTTTGGTTTTTTCTTTCAATTAGAATTTCTTCTAGAACATCTAAACATAAGTCTTGTGAGTCTATTATGCTTTTGGCGTTTGAGATTCTTTCCAGTTTATCTTCTGGAATTATTGGCTTATATATATCGGTGAATAATTCTACAGCTTTAGTTTGCAAATCTAAGTTCCCAGTTTCATTTACAAATTCAAATAATTTAATATATCCATATAATTCGGCGTCTGCTTCTAAAACTGTTTTTTCGTAATTTTTATCATACCATCTGGATTTCCTTGAACATAAGTATTCGAGAGAGATAATTTTTGATATTTCTTTGTGCTCGCGAATGATGTGCAATCTTTGTTCAATGTGTCTTAATTCGTGTAAAAGAGTTTGTATTATTTTTAACGCTGTAACTTCATCAAGTGGCAATCCATTTTCTAGAGAATCTAGGTTATCTTTGTTTCCACAATAAATTCTAATATAATTTTTAGCTGCATCGTTAAAATTGTCTTCAGATTCTCCGTATCCAGTTTGCTCTAAAGGGATAAAATCTAATTCTATATGTGTATTAAATTGTCTTTCGAAAATGTTAATCATGGTGGATATTTTCTTTGTAATCTCTATCATATATAGGCCTCTGGTCCCGTATTCTGTCTTTTGATTGCTTTTTCAGTATCATAATATGCCATCTTTCCGTAATACATTTCAAAATCCTCTTTAGAAACGTTATCGAAAATTTCTTTATATCTGTCAATAAAATATAAATCATACCCTACTCTTCTTGGAGAAGAAAACAAAAGAAATTCTTTGTGTTTTTTTAAATAATGTTCAAAAGAATCATATGCTTTAAACATCTCTTTTTCTCCGACTTTTTCAATACCCTTTTCCCATCTTTCTTTGTAGAATTTTTCAGGTAAATTTTCTATGTATTCAATAATATCTTTTTTTGTAATCATAATAATTAGTTTCCTTTCTATCTATCTAAAAAATATAGTTCTACTTTTTTATAAAATCCAAATTCTATTTTTCTCTTTTTAATTGTATCGTGGTCTTTGGGTGATATATTTATGAGATGTGGATATGTTTTGATATATTCATCTAACTTATCATTTACCTCAAAGCTATTCATATACAAACCATCCTTTTTCTTTAGCTTCTTTGTAAATTTCTTTATTAAAATCGGCGTAATTAATATCCCATTTGTCTATAATATTTTCTTCGAAAAGATTTTTTTTAATATTATTTTTGTATATTTTTAATGCTATGACTAAATCTTTATCTGAATTGAATTCTCCTTTATGGTTGTTTTTTATTAGATTAATTTCGTCTTTAAGTGTTATTAAATCTTCATTGGAGAAAGAAGGTGTGAATTCGTAAACGGTCTTTGCCTTTAAACAAATTTGTTCATCGGTTAATGATAAATCTAAAATATCACCATCTACATCTGTGAAAGTTTTAATTTGTGCTTCTGAGACTGTTCTTTTATGTTTAATTAATGTTGTTCTAAGTTTTTTCCAATATTCGATTTTATCTCTATATTTAATCATATCTTGGTTTGTAATTTTTACATTATTCATGTTCATCTCCTTATGACGCTTGTATTTGCCTTAGCATATAAATCTTTCTTAATTGTATTATAACAAAAAACAACACTAAAATCAATAGTGTTGTTAATTCTTTAATATTTCTGACTTTTATATTTGTTAGGACGGCTATCTATAACTTGTAACACTTGGATGTCTTCGAATCAACATCTCGTGTCATTACTAACTCATTTTAATCAGTGAATACAGCCACTTTATTGCTGTGGAAATTTTAGTTCTTAATCCTGTAGGAGTGTTGTTGGTTTTGGGTTCGAAATATCTATATAAAATATCTTTAAACTCACGGTATCTCTCTGGGTAATCGTTGCTCAGCTTAATTTCGAGATTTATATCTTTACATTTGATTTCTTCGTGGAATCCATCACACGCTTGTTTGAAATAGCTAGTCTCTGTCCAATTCCTCGTTACATCTTTTAATTCTTCCAAAAAATTTTGATATTCTTCTTCTGATTTTTGTCTTGTTATTTCAACTCCGTTTCGAGAATTATAATATTTAAATAAATATTTCTTATAGCCACCGGAAACTTCTTCTATGGAAAAAATGGTTCTGCTAAAGTTTGGTAATCCAACGCCGTACGAATAAAAAATAATCTTATCGTTGTACTCGTAATCCTCTAAACCTCTAAATATCCCGGAATTTCTTCTAATTATAAGAGTTTTTTTATATTCTTCTTCTGCTTTATCAATGTTGTCATTTCTATATAACTGCTCAATCTCTTTCATCTTATTTGCGAGTTCTAAAAATTTTTCCTCGAACTTTTTTAAATACTTTTCGAAATAATCTAGTTCTAAAATACTTAAGTCTAGAATAAATGATGTTGATGGTAAGCTGGATGAAAGAACATTCTTAAGTGCTAAAAAAGCTCTTTCGATTATTTCATTAGTATCTTGTTTTGGATAAACACTAAACATTATTTTCGAAGCGGCTCTTCTGGCAAACCATCCGTGTCCAATTACTGATTCTTGTATCATCTTTGATAATGGTGGAAGATTTACGACAGTTATTTGACACATGTAATCCTGAAGAGCTGAAAAATCATATAATTCTTCTAATCCGTGAAAGAATATCGATAATTCAGTTACCGTATTTAAATATCCATACATTTCACCTAAAGCATCTATTCTCTTCACATAAAAGAAAATCGGAATGGAGTTCGATTTTTTATCGTCGATAAAGTTTCTAACTGTATCTTTAAAAGATTCATCTTCTAAAAAGTCTTTCTCAATATCACTTTTTAATAACACAGAAATTCCAAATTGTTCTTTATAAGTCTTTGAAAAATCTACTATTCTTTTAAATTGCGAATTATAGAAATCATCGTGCAATATATCGAAAATATCTAATGTTTCACCATTTTTGTTGGTTGGTTCGTAATAAACAAATGTGTCTTTAAAATTTCCTTTAATAAAATTAAATGTTTCGGTCAATTCGTCCTCTGTTAAATTACCGATTTTTAGCCCTAAAAGACCTTTTTTGTTTGCAAAATCTTCATCTTTTAATAGTTTTTCACATTGTTCTCTTGTTAATTTATAGTAAAAATTATTTAACATAAAAACTCCTTTACATATATTATATAATAAAGCCTATATGAAAACAATGTGTTTATTTTTAGCTTTGGTAATTATTCATTAAAGTTTATTAATAATTTTTAATCCTTCTTTAATGCTTAACGTGTTCATTTTATCTTTATTAGTTTCGATAAAGTTTTTTACCCAATTTGGATTAGTCTTAGAATATTCCCTCAGCGCCCATCCGATTGCTTTATTGATAAAGAATTCCTCAGAGCCGAAATTATTTTTAATGATTTTAGATAGTAATTCTTTGTCTGTTGCTCCTTTAAGACATAATTGGTGTTCTATTGCTGTCCTTCTAATCCAGAAATTATCATCTAAAGACCACTCTAACATTAAGTCCTTAACCCTTTTGTCTCTAAGACTGATATCGCCAATCACTTTACACAAAGAATCAATAGTGTCCCACCAAGACTTGGTTTTAACAAACTTTCTAATTCTTTCTATGTCTTCGTATTTGAGAAAATTTTTCAGAGCTAATAGGTATTCGCAAGCTAGATATTGAAATTCTCTGTGTTTGTCATTCCAACATTCTTCAAGAAAATTCCAGTCGATTGTTCCTGATTTCTTTTCTTCTTTAATGAAATTGTAATAGACTTCCTGTCTTTCTGGCCTGTGTAGACCGTAAAAAGAAAACATATTTCGCATATATTTAGACATGAGAACTGCTTGCTTTTTGTTTTCTATTTTTTTAAAAGCTTTTTTAATTTTTGCGTATTTGCTCATAGAGCCAATCTCCTCTTAATAGTGTTCTTCTATTTTCCAATCGATTTCTTTAATGTTGTTGTTTTTTAAAAATTCATTTGTCTTTATGAAATGATTATTCCCAAACCATCCACCTCTATTTGCTGAAAGTGGACTTGGGTGGACGGATTCTAAAACTAAATGTCTATTATTTTTTAAAAGCTCTTTCTTCTTCTTTGCGTTGGAACCCCAAAGTATAAAAACCTTCGGATTATCGTCAGAATCTAATTCTTTTATGATTCTGTCTGTTAAATTTTCCCACCCAACTCCTTTGTGAGAATTTGCGTTATGTTCTTGTACTGTTAATACTGTATTTAATAACAATACACCTTGGTCTGCCCAGTGTTGTAAATTTCCGTAATTTTTGGGCATATTGATATTGAATTCTTGTTCAATTTCTTTATAAATGTTAATTAATGAGGGTGGTGGTTGTATACCTCTTTGTACAGAAAATGCTAGACCATGAGCCTGATTTTCCTCGTGGTATGGGTCTTGTCCTAAAATCACAACTTTTACATGTTCAAAAGGTGTTAATTCCAAAGCTTTAAACCAATCGTTTTCTGGTGGAAAAATTCTATGACTATATTTATCATTATCTATCCATTTTATCATGTTTTGAAAATAATCTTTCTGTGATTCTTCGGATAGAATTTCAAACCACTTTCCTGATAAGTTGGTGAGATTTGTCATTTCTTCAATGCCTCCTCTATTTTCTTCTCTATATCACTAATTTGTCCAGAAGAATATCCTACAGCAGACAAAACCTCTCCAAAAGCTATATAGGCCGCTCTTAAATTTGCTGTATCATCTATGTCGACTTCACACCTTGTTTCCAAATTAAAATTGTTATGGTCTAAAATTTCTTCGTCTATAGAAAAATCAGCTTTTTTATGTGTATTAATTCCTATAATCTTAATCATGATATGTACCTCTTAACCTTATAATAGTACAAAAAAGGTCAAAAGTCAAGAAAAAACATCAAAACTTGACATATTTTTAAAAATGAGATAAAATTAAATTATGAATTCAAAAATGTTAAAAATTATAGCTATGGTTACAATGCTTATTGACCATATTGGTTCAAAACTATATCCGGAACTGGATATTTTAAGATTTATTGGTAGAATTGCCTTTCCGTTGTATGCTTTTATGGTTGTGGAAGGTGTTTTAAAAACAAAGGATATCAAAAAATACCTGTTAAAATTAGGTGCTTTAGCTTTAGTAACAGAACCTATTTATAATTTGTTTCAAAACAATACAATTTTATATTTAGATGCTCAGAACGTTATTTTCACGCTTTTACTTGGTGCTCTACTTGTACACATTAGCGAAGAAAGCAAAGAAAAATGGGTTTCTCCTATCCTGTTTTTAATGTTTGGGATGTTGTGTGAACTGATACAATCGGATTATCAAATGCTTGGGATAATTATTATATACGGATTCTATTTATCAGAA
>Ga0256404_1012717_pt1 | contig 10882 bp, 7 predicted proteins | sample RumenRJG_01DNA_FD_185990 | JGI IMG/M metagenome (GOLD analysis project Ga0256404, IMG submission 185990) | Bovine rumen microbial communities from Lethbridge, Alberta, Canada - RJG_01 | ecosystem: Host-associated > Mammals > Digestive system > Stomach > Rumen | place: Canada: Alberta | collected...
TACTCCTGATGGCGTTATCGTATGTCTTGTTATTCAGATGTATGCGGTTGGGGCGAATATGACTGCCCAGGAACTCGCAACCGTGATAGTAGGGCTGGTCGTAAAATTTCTTTTCGTTCAGCGTTACACCCTTCTTTGCCAGTCTGCGGCGCAGTTCGGGAAACAGGGACAGGAGGTATTGGTGGCGCCCCTCCGGCACAACGAATACAATATCATCGACAAAGCATACGAGCGTGATGCCGCATTCTTCCGTCAGCCATAATATCTCGTCATTGATATACAGCCCCATTGCCGTCTGCCATATCAGTCTGCCGATGGCGGCACCGACACCCTCCGGCTTGGTGCGGATAGATTTCTCTGGTGCAATGTGCTCTCGCCAAAGATACGAGGCGGTGCGCAATTCACAATGATCGGCAGGGTTGCAGTGGATGCTGATCATCGTCAACCATTTCAGATACGCCTTCGTTTCCCCGTCCAGCTCCGTGCGGCCTATCACCTCGTCGATGCACTTCTCCGCTATCAGCCATACGGCATTGGGGAAGTAACCGCTGAAGTCTATCTTGACAATCCGTGCAGGCTTGGTGTAACCCTCCGTCACCTCAAAGATGTGTTCTATCAGTTGATTGATGGCTGCCTGACTACCCATGCCTTTGCGATTGTTGAAGGTGAATGGTGACAGCATCTTGTCGGCTTCGGGTATTACTACCTCGCAGACTTCCGTATCTATCATACGACCACCAAATTCTGTGGCGAAGATTTCGCGCCAACGTGGACGTGGTGTGAGAAAGGCGTAGTTGTGAAGGATACGCAGCGTGCGATCGTCGCGTTCGTTCAGAGCGCGAACCAACAGCGGTGCCCAGTTCGCTTCGAACTCCACGGAGTCCTTGCCCCTGCGCTTATTCTTGCGTGTCTTCTTCATCAGTCTGTATAGATTGACAAACCTTTCTTCTTCAGTCAAACTCATCTTTGCGTAATAACTTTTTCTAATAAATTCGCGATGGCCCCAACCTGATTCGCGTTGTTGACGTTGTTGTTGTTGAGGTTGCGGTTCGTACCGTTGAAATTCCAAGCGTTGTTGACGTTGTACCTCTGGGCGAACCACCTGTTCGAGCATCCGAGCAACATTTGACGATGGTGTGAATGACACCCGCGCTCCCTTTTACTATCTTGTTCTGACGCGGACTTCTTGGCGTTGCCGCCCGACCTCTTCCTGCGTCCTGACGCAATAGAGTTTGTTATCTGATAGAGTTACGCCACTTCTTTGCTCCCGTTTCTATGCGCTCCAGCAGTCGGGCGATAGCGAGCTTTGCGGAGTCAGAGAACAGATACATTTCTCCCTTACTGTCGGCATCGCTCTTCTTCTGTGTCATATCCTTCATATCCATCAAGATATCGAAGGCCGCCAACATCTCGCCAAACGAACCGATGATATGCTCCACGTATTCACGCTTGCGCTGCTGTTCGCTCTCACCCTTCAACTCCATAGCAATGGTGCAGTAGTGAATGATGGCGTAGCCTGCATCCTCAAACCGCCGCACTGCGCTGTGCTCGCGGCGTGCCTTCGGCAGATGCCACGTCACGCGGTCGTAGAGTTTCATCAACTCCTTCGCATCACAGAGGATGCTCTCCTTCGAGTTCTTGGCTTTGTTGCTCATATTCTCGTTCTGCTTTGTGCGCCGCTTCTTCTGCGCAATACTCTAAGTATTCTCCGTAGTCGCGGAATTTATTGTAATTCATATTTTTGTTTACGGCTCTGTGCGGTCTTACGACACGCACAGAGACCTTTTAAATTTTAATTTTTATAAAAGCGCGATGGCCCCAACCTGATACGTGCTGTACACGTTGTAGCTGAGGTAACGGGTGTTGCCGCCGAAATTCCAGGCGCTATAGACATTGTACCTCTCGGCAAACCACCGGTACGAGCTGTTAGCCAGCGTTACCTTTCCTGCCTTAGTCTGCGTAGCGTTAATAACCGAGAGGTTACCATCCTCCATCATTAGCACGCCTTCCGTGACGTCCCATAAGTGACCGCCCTGCAGATAAGCCCAGTTCAATGACGGATAAATCGCCTTCGTGCCGCCGCTCTTCTTGGGGGCCATCATCGGACCATACTTTGCAGTCAGGGCTTCGCCGTCTGGCAGAGCAAAAGCACCTACCTTCATCAGCGGCTGGATGCCGAACTCGCCACGCAGATAGGCATCGTAGGTCTTGTAGTAAGCACGGATGTCGGCAGCGTACTGTGAGGATTGGAACTCGGAGAGTTTCATCGGGTCCGTATTACCTGCTTCACTATGCACGGCTACGTTAGCACTAAGTGTACGTCCGTTGGTGCTCCAGTAAGATGCTGCGCCCTTGAAGTTCATCAGTCCGCGATAGTTGGTGCTCTTACCATTCACCTTGCGATAGTTGTCGCTGGCCGGCATATCACCCCATGAGATGTGCGTAAGGCCGGAGCAGTTGTAGAATCGGTAGTCGGTGCAGTCGTCGCGCTGTACGATGACGCGGTTATTGGCTTCATCGGCATACGCCCACCACTGCGCTATTGTGGCAGCAGCAGCACCCAACTCTGTCAACTTTGCTTCGATAGCAGCAGTGCAGGCAGTAGCAGCCTCGGCCAGTGTCGTGGCGGTGTAGGTGAAGGTGATGCTGGTGGTAGTGTCCCAGTTAGGGATGCCGAATCGCAAACCGATGGTCTTGCTGTGTTCCTCGCCGTCCAACACGGCATCAGTCCATGCGTACTGGCATACGCCGAGGTATTTCTGCGATGGCAGACTGCTGTAATTACCCAGGAATATGCGCCAGCGACCATCTTTGTGGTAGCCGAGAAACACGCCTTTATACGTCCACGATGCAGGCATAAGGCTGCGGCTATACACCTCCTTGCGGATAGCCACCTTGTTGCCGTTCTCGTCGAAATATACGGCATCGCCAAACATAGGCGTATCGGTAGTAGGCACGTTTACGCCGTCAAACTTGGAGACGTTACCTTCCTTAATGTTAGCCACGCGACTCTCGGTGGTAGGCTTGCCAGCGGAATTATAACTGGCAGCGTCATTGTATTGCTCAATCTGTTTCATAATCTTTTCGTTTTTATTGGTTTAACAATTAGTTCAGTGCTACCCAGTCGCCTGTGCTGCCTGTAACCTTAATAGCATAATAGACCTTACCGCCCACCTTGTCAACATACTGCTGACCAATCTTGCGGGGACAGCCATCCCATACGGTCATGGTCTCCTCGTTCCAGTTATCTGGCACGTTGGCTGCACTCGGAGCACCCTCCACGCTGCTCACCAGAACGTCAGGAACGCCCATCGTCATCTTGTCAACGCACTCGATGGTCTGTGCCTTGATGTATGGCAGCACGGCGTTGTCCTTGCCAGCAAGCAATTCACGCAGAGCCTTGTTCTCGTTATAGAGGTACAGCAGGGCTTCGGCCACTACGCTCAGACTGATGTCAAGTTTCACCTTGGCAATCTGTGAGAGCGCGTCGGCCACGTTCTGTGAGTATGTGCAACCGAAGTATGCCTCACCCGTGGCACCGCTCTTCATTTCGATACCGCAGTCGTTCAGCGCATACTGTGTCTTAGCGAGCGTCACATTGGCCGTTGCAGGCGTCGCCTTCTCATAGCGCACGGCACCACTGATGGCCGTTGCATTGGTGTCGATGTAACTAACGGTCGTACCAACCACCGTCAGCACCTGGTCGCTGCCCTCAATCTGCGCCAATCCGTCGGACTTCATACCGCTGATGACGAGCGAGTGTTTATAGGTCTCTTCGTCCTCCTGCAACTCATTGGTCCACGACGGTGATGTAACACGTCCGATGGGGTCGGTGATAGTCATCTGTGTGCTGCTGGTGTGAGTGGCACGGGTAGCAACCGTATTGCCGCCCGAACCCAGCACAAGGAATTTGCCCGTGCCGTTGGGGGCAGCCGTAAAGAGGGCAGTCAGGCTGATGCTGTCGCCTGCATCGTCTTCGGCGGTAGGACTGACATATTTGTCATACCAATCCTCCCAAGCCAAATGAGCACAAGTGTCGGCATAAGTGATACCGCTCACGATGAGATAGCCTGCGCCGCTGGTCAGATAAGTGCGGAATGTCTCGTCGTTGTAGGCCACGTCCTGATAACTTGCAGCCACACCGTCGTTCTCGCTGGTAGGCACACCGTTGGCCAGAGCCTTGAAGCGCACGGTGGCATTCTTGATGTTGTTGCCGTCCTTGTCAGTCAGCAGCACGCCATTGTTCTTCGTAGCATCGCCAAAGGCGCCCAGTTCCAGGTGAGGCACGGGGAAGTACCAGCCGTTACCAACAGCCACTGCCACACCGCCAGCACTTGCAAGGCGCAGCAGATTGTAGCCGCTGGTAATAAGTGCATCACATTTAAAGTCGCTCTTCGCCACAATGTCCGTCAACACGCCGCCATACGCAGTGTCAATAGGATCGTCGCCAGCCGTAGAGCGAATAGTCTCGTCCCATGAGTTAGAGACCTCCGACACATCCTCTGCCCATGATTCCAGATTGCCGGCGAGGGCAGGGATGATAGAGCCGGACTCCAAGTTCTCCTGGAGAGCGTTGGCTATCGCGTCGCAATATTCCTTGATGCTAAACTCGGTGGCCTTTGTGCTATCCCATGCTCCCGCCGTCTTAGCCGCCGTGAATTTCCACAGCTTGCGGTCGTAGAACACCTTATCGTTCACAGCATAGGCCGTAACGGTCGAGAACTCAGGGAATCCCAAAGAAGGATTCTCGACGAGCTTGGCGAGTGACTGGTCGAGTGTGCGGCTCTTGGCGCTATCGACCACCAATTTAGCAAACGTGCGAGGCGCTTGCGGATTGTTGTTGGTTCGGTTTTTCAGATAAACCTCTTCTACAATTTGTGTCATAATCGTATAAAATATTAAACATGAAACATTAAAAATCAGAACGGCCATGTGCCGCCTTCAGGCACCACTACCGTGTCGCAGTCGGGCAGGTCGGTCACGTTGGCCTTGGCTGCGAGTAGCTGGTCGGTAGCCGTCTTGTCGTAGTAGTTGGCAGGATTGAAGATGTCCGTCAGGGGGATAGAGATAGGCTGTTTGCCGCTGTCGGTGTTAAAGGTGATGACGAGGTTGCCGCTGGTGATAGCCACGTCGCTCACCATGCCGTCCTTGATAAAGTCGGTGGCATCAATCTGTGCCAGCACGGTGTTATCGTGCTTCAGCTCGATTTTCTTGGTAGTGCTATTGTACGAACCATTGTTGACCAATGAGGCGTGATTGTGGGTGGGGTTGTTACCAAGATCATCCTGGAACTGCGAGAGTTTCGATGGTTTATTCTGTAACTGATTGTAGTCGGTGGTACCAGGGTCGCCCTTCACGTAGAGGTTGGTGCGCTGATACTGACCCGCCGTGGCGTTCCAGCGATACACGTAGTTATCGTCGCCCACATAGTCGGCCTTCGCGTTCTGGGCGTCGGTGATGCCCTGATAGAGCTCAGCCAGCGCCTGCTGATATACGTCGATAAACTCCTGCTGATTCTCGCTATCCACCACCGCCTCGGGCGTGTCGGCCCACGTCTCAGCCGTGATGCCGCTGTTGATGGCCGCCCACTGTGCCGCCGTAAAACCCGAATTGTTCAGCGAGTATTCATAAGCCCATGCCGAGCCGTTGAACTTATAGCGATCCACACGGGCTATGACCGTCGGCGTGGCGTCGGCAGCGGGAATCTGCACAAAGGCATAGTCGTTGGTATCGGGCGTGATGCTGAGTGCCGCCATCTTTGTGGTCAGCGCCGCTGCTATCTGCTGCTGCGTGGCCGAGGTGGTCAGCGAGAGGTCGTTGACGAGGTTGTATGTGCCACGGAACGTTGCCGTTGCCGTAGCGATCGAGCTGTTCACAAAGGCTTTGTCGGCCAGTTGATTGCTGCTGGAAGCCTGCGAGGGGATGAGCGCCCATACGTCGGCTAACTTCCCCAGTACCCATTCCTTGATGGTCGTCAGGATTTGAGTTGTTGTTGCTTTTGCCATAGTCTTATCGTCTGTTTAGTTAAAAATCGCGTTGAGTTGTTCTTCGTCGATAGCAAGCAGCGGCGTGCCGTCAAGTGCCCGCTCAATGTTCTCGGCAGTCACGGTGGCGTCAGAGCCTGGTTCGCCTTGGTCGCCCTTGTCGCCCTTATCGCCCTTGGCAAAGAAGAACACGGCGGCGCGGGCTGTCACGGGCTGGTCTTTGAACTCGTCCCACTCTTTCAGCACCGAGTTGTTCTTCTCCGTAACTACTATCTGCTGGTCCCAGAAGGAGCGCAGTCGCGTCTCGCCGTTAGCACCTGTGACGGTAATCTGCACACCGTACAGACCCTTGGGCAGCGTGCCGTTGTCGGTCAGGATGAGCAGGTGGCCGTCTATCTCGGGTGTATAGATGTAGGGGCGGTAAGCGCCCGTCAGCGTCACCTTCACCACGTCGTCCTCGGCAGGGTAGAAATCCTCGGTGTATGGGTCGCCCTCTGCGGGGATTATCTCCTGCTCCATCGGGATGATGACGCTCTGGCGGTTGCCCATCACCCAGATAAGTTTCTCGTTGTCTTGTTGCTGTGTTGCCATATCTCGTTTAGTTTTTGCGTTGTTTTTTTTAATTCCAGCGACGAAATCGCTGGACACACTGGTTTACTCACTGCTGTCGTCGCTGCTGTCATCGTCGAGGGGGAAAATGAGGGCCAGCTCCGCTTCGGTGATGCTGTCGAGCTTGTCGGGGAATGCCTCGGCGGGGTCAATCTTCGAGGCAACCACGTTGGCCAGGTCCGATATCTTGATCTGCACATAGCCCTGTGCCGCACCGCCAGAACGGAGGATGAACGGCATGGTGGTGTCGTCGTCGGTAATGGTCTCGACGGTGGGCACCTCCTCCTGGTTCTCCACCGATGCGCCTATCTCATTCAGAACCTCGTAGATGATTTGAACGATTTCCTGTTTTTCTGCTGGAGTCATAGTCTATTCCTTTATTATTTCTGGTTACAAATTTAGAAAAAGTGGCTGAGGGTAAGCGGACATAATGATGGACACATAGGGGACGGTTCCACTGTAAACGCTGTACTATCACAGCCGGAACCGTCCCCGTTTTGCTATCCGCCGTAGCGGGCCATGAACTTGTTGGCCTCCTGCATCTTCGTGTGCAGACCCTTCTTGCCGCCCGTGTCGTACATGGCGATTTCGGGGGCCACGGGGTTCTGCAGGAAGTAGAGCACCTGCTCCATCAGCGCGTCGCTGCGGTCAAGGCGGTTGATGAGGGCTTGGCGCTCGGTGCCAGCATTGTCGGCGACAGAACCGCCGACCACACTTTCGGCGTTTCCGCCGTCGAACAGGCGGCGACCACCCTGCTGCTGGTAGTTGGCCAGGTAGCGGATCAGTTCGGGCTCGTTCATCATAATGGCCTTCGTCGTTTCGCGGCCAATGACGATTTCGGGGCCGTTCTCTGCCACCAGTGCTGGTTGTCCCTGCACGGTGGTGGCGATGGGGTGCGTCACCAGTCCGTCCTTCGGTGCAGGCTCGGCAGTGGCGGTGTAAACCTTGCCGTCCTGTCCGATGAACCGCTGCACGTTACCCTTGTCGTAGGTAAGCATACCAGACACGAGTTTGGTCTTGGTAGCGTTGCCTGTTGACGATGCCTTGCTCGACCCGCCTGCCGATGCCGACATCACCTTGTTGTACTCGGCAATGGCCAGTGCCAACTGTGCTGCACCCGTCACACCCAGCATGGCGGCGGCCACGTTACCCGCAATGGGACCCAGCTGTGCGTAGGCCATCATGATAGCGACGGCGGTGTTGGCAATGATTTCAGATATTTTCACGGCCAACTGCATGCCAGCATACCTCTTGCGGATTTCAAAGATTTCGGCCTCCTTCTGCTCTTCCAGTGCCGTAGTGTCCTGACCTGCGGCCTTGGCAGCATTGATCTCAGCGTCGTACTTGGCTTCCACGCTGGCAATCTCTGCTTCCTGCAGAGCGTTGACCATGTTCGACATCAGACCATTGAAATACTGAGCGTTCTTCAGGCCCAGGTTGATGTCCAGCTCCTTCTTCTTCTTCTGGAACTCCCTCTCGCTGATGAGCTTCTTGTCCAGCATGTTCTTATACATGGCCACCTCCTTCTCGTACTGTTCATACCAAGTGGTGCCCATCTGCTCACGAATCTGGTACATCTCATTCTGAAACTGATACTCCAAGTCGATGAGTGCCTGCTTCTTCTGCTTCTCCAGTTCCAGTGCGGCATCTTCGTTACCACTATTGCGTGCCTCGTTGATCTTGTTGTCATAGAGCTGTGTGGTCAAATCGACTTGCGCTGTGTGCTGCTCACCTCGCTCGACAATACCGATAGGGTTACGACCCGTCATCTGCTGTACCTGCTTAGAGATGGCTTCCGGCACTTTGTCGGAAAACTCGTTCATCTTGTAATACAGAGCCTGAATCTGCGGGATGGCGTTCTGCAATTCGGCAAGTTCGTCTGCCGTCAAGTCCTTGCCCTCTTTCTGCAATTCGGCCTTGCGCTGCAACAGCGTTACCCATTTCTCCAGTTCAGGAATGGCCTGCGCCCACACCTCCATTTCGCCGCTGGCGGTAGTACCAAACTGACGCATCCACTCCAGGGCTTCGTCACCGTTCTCGATATTGATACGATAAGGCAAAGTGCCCTGTCCAAGGAACTTGAAGCCCATAGCGGCGTAAGCCTCCTTGTCGCTGATGTGGGTGCTGACGGCTTCGTCAATTTGCGTGTTGGTGGGTGCCAACTGCTCGGCGGTCATCTGAATGCTCTCGCCGCGCTGCACCTTCTTCAGCAGCTCATAGAGATTGTTGATTTGGTCTTTATACTTATCCATATCGAGCACCCACTTCTGCAATTCGGGCAGTGCTCGCATCCACTCCTCCTTGCCGTTGTCGGTGAACTCCTTGAACCACTCGCCCATGTCCTGCGGTTTCTCCGCACCGATGCCCTGCGTAGCGTTGAAGCGGTCGGTCATCTGCTGACGAGCCTGCCGCTGACCGCTACTGAGCTTGATGATGTTGTCGGGTTTCTTTTCGATGCCCAAGCGCATCCGCTCGGCAAACTCCTCATACGTCTCGGTGATAAAGCCCATCTGCTCCACATCGTCGCGCATTTTGTCAACAGCCTGGTCGAAGATGCGGTATTGTTTCACCATTGTCTCAGCCTGCGTGAACAGCTTCGCTTTCAGTCGCGCTGCCTCGCGGGTGTTGCCGGCAGCCTTGGCGTTCATCTGGTCGAAGAAGGCACGGCTGTCAAGACCCAGCACGTCGCTGCTGCCGTTGAACTTCTCCAAGTTGGCGTTCAGCCTTTCCACCGCCACCTGCTGAATGGTCGAGAGCAGGTTACGGCTCACATCGCTGGTGTCAGCCATTACAGCGGGCAGCACCTTTGTCTTCAGCTCGTCCCAATCCTTTGTCTCGCCCGTAGTCACGGCACGGCGGGCAGTGGCCAGGCTCTCGTTTTTCAGAATGTTCAGCGAGCGCACCATCTCCTTTGCCTGCTCCTCGGTCAGTTCTCCGTCGGCACGGGCATCGTTGATAGCCGCCTCCTGTAGGCGGTAGTATTCCTCCAGCTTCGAGATGATGCCGGTCGATGCCTTCTGCGCCTCGTCCATCTCCAGTTTCAGGGCTTTCTTGCGCTCCTGTGCGGCTTTCTTTGCGGCGGCAATGGCGTCTTTGTCGGGCTTCTCATTGTCGAGCGAGCCTTTACGCTTCCAACGGGCACGCTGTACGCGGTCATTGAACTCGTCGATATTGAAGTGTTCGAGGTCGATGTCCTTGTATTCGGTGTTGAACATCTTGTCGATTTGTTTGTTGGTATCACGCTCAGTACGGAACGAAGTGATGTATGCGTCGATAGACTCATAGAGTTCATCACTGCCCATCTTCTTATATCGCTTCTTAGCGCGTGGTCCAAACTGCGTCCCTGCATTGACCAACTTGTCGTCAATATATATAAAGGTAACGTCGGACCCGTCTTGGCTGACTGCCTTTGCGCCCATTCTTTTCTCTACGAGTTCCCGATACAACTGGTTTGTGCCTTTCCACTGATTTTGCTCCAGCCACTTCTTATCGACATCAGTCAGTCCAAAGGAACGGGCAGCACCTTCCACCTTTGCCTGGTTCTCGATACGCGACATGCGGTTCTCGCCGTTCTGCTGCTGACGGTACGACTCACGCTCCTCGTAGGCTTTCTTCTGCTTCATTACACGGACCACCTGAGCGTAGGCTTTGGCGAGGTCAACGGCAGAGTTGATTTCCAGTCCGAGGTAGTCGAGATAGTCTTGATAGTCGTTCTTGAATTGCTTGACCAATGCCATGCGCTGCTTTTCCGATAGCGAGGCATCGTCGAGCGCTTTCTTATACACCTCCAGCGGCTTGACAACCTTCTGCACGGCCTCCTTCGATTCCTCAAAGGCAGCTTTCAACTTGGCTTGACGCTCGGCCTCGCGCTTGGCGGCTTCCTCTGCTGCCTTGCTGTAGTCATTGAACAGCGTGACGGCAGTTATCAATGACGAAATGGCGAAGAGAATGGCATTGGACTTCATCATAACATTGAATTTGCCCATAGCGCCAGTGGCCAGTGCTATATCTTTATATAATGTACGGAACCCTGTTATCAGTCCTGCAACACCAGCATAGAGACCCTTTAATCCGAATGCGGAGCCGAATATGATACCAAATCGGATGAGCACGGGGAACAACTTGATTAGTGTACTGATAGCACCTGCAATCATTCCGATGCTGGTATGAAGCGAACCCATCAGTGCCTCGCTCTGCGTCATCTGCTTCGACAGGTCGTACCATGCCTGAGCCATCTCCTTGACCATATCCACACCTTCGGGATTGACGAATGCCTTAGCCCAAAGATT
>Ga0256404_1012718_pt1 | contig 10881 bp, 10 predicted proteins | sample RumenRJG_01DNA_FD_185990 | JGI IMG/M metagenome (GOLD analysis project Ga0256404, IMG submission 185990) | Bovine rumen microbial communities from Lethbridge, Alberta, Canada - RJG_01 | ecosystem: Host-associated > Mammals > Digestive system > Stomach > Rumen | place: Canada: Alberta | collected...
TGTTCCAATCCGCGTCCGTTTTTCTGCCTGCGCTGACAGGAGGGTTCGCTGCGGCAATCAGTTCCGAGATTCTTGCGCGGGTGATGAAGGCGCCCTCTACGCTGTTCTTCATCACCTCGACGGTGCCGCTGATTCCGGGCAGCACGCTCTATTACTGCATGGATGCCATTGTGGCGGGGGAAAAGGAAGCAGCCCTGCGGTATGGTATGATCACGTTTCTGATTGCCTTCGGCATCGCAATGGGGATGAGTATCGCCTGGGCGATCTGCAGTCTCCTCCGCCACGTCGCAGGGCGGAGCGGGAATAACCTCATTTAGGTGCGCGGAACCAAAATTGACTCGCACGCCGACTCGTCAGGGATAACTTTTGACTATTTCTCTCAGCAGGAATTACCAGGCATCATATTGTGCGGCATTCTCTTTGTATCAGCCATGCAAAAGCTTTGGCCGTGCGAAGATCGTTGTCTTTAAAATGATTTCCCGGATTCCATTCAAGGATATGATCGATCTGCTGCTCTTCAAGAAGAGCGGACGCTTCACGGATCTTTGCTCCGACGGAAGCCATGACGGAGCTTCGGGTGTGTTCTTCTCTGTCGCCAAGGCTAAGATAGATATGACTGCACATGGGTTTTTGCGCCCGCATGTAGTCAGAGAAGCCGGGAAACCACAGGGAAGGAGAAGCTGCCGCAGCGCCGCGGAACAGATCGGTCTGATAGACTGCCCACAGCGCGAAGAGGCCTGCGAGTGAATAGCCGCCGACAAAATACGTCTGTGTCTTGTCTGTGCAGACATCTGAAATCTGCGCGAGAGTTTTTGCGGCTCCGTCACCGAAATCTTCCTTTCCAAATACCGCGGGCGCCTTCCAGGGAGAAAGATCGCGGTTCCAATTCGGGACACAAAAGGCGAGAAGCCGGAACGCGCGGCCGGAAAGCTCCCGGATGAGGTCCGCTTCCCTGTCCATGGATTCCAGGTCGTGCGCGTCAACGGGCTGCAGCAGAATAATATCTGCGTCTTTGTCTCCATAGTTCAGAACATTCATGAAAGCAATTCCTGCGCCTCGCAGAGGCAAAATCCGTGGGAGAAGCGCCCGAAAGGATTTCCCGGATCGAACCCTTCTCATCACGTCGATGATAATCAATAATAAAGAGAAGATATTGTCAGTTTTAGGAAAAACGTTTTAAGAAAAATAAAGAGAGTACCGAAACTCCTACGATAGAATGCTTTCGTCCGGAAAACCCAAAGGGGATGTAACGGTACTCATGGAAAACATTATTACATCCGGCTATCAATAATTTTAGCATATGTAGTATCATGCAGGGTGTGATTATCTTTTTCAATACCGCAACCTGCTGAAGTTATGTTATCGGTGAGACAATTATGGACAGGTCAGGGGCCTTTGAACAAATGATGGATGATATTTCGCATCAGGCTGAACGTGAACAGACAGAAATGGAAAAGCTGAAAGTTGCCGGAAAGGAAAAAACGGCAACTTATCGGCAATATTTTGGGAATCGGCTGTTTTACAAAATGATGCTGGACAAGTACAGGCAGTACGGATTGCTGGATTAGAGAATGCGGTATGGGAAGACAGAACGTTTTTGAGATGAAGGTGTCAAAAATCTATCCTCTTCTTGCAGCCAAAGCGATGAAAAAGGGAAGAACGCAGGATGAGGTGGACAGAGTGATTTTCTGGCTGACTGGCTGGAATATGCATGATGTCGATATGGAGATGTCGTACGGCGATTTTCTGGCGGATGCTCCTGCGTTCAATCCCCACGCGGATTTGATCAGGGGGTCCATATGCGGCGTAAAATTAGAAGAGATTGAGGATCCGCTTACAAAGAGAATGCGGCAGCTTGATAAGCTGATCGACGAGCTCTCAAAAGGAAAGCCGATGGATAAGATAGTAAGGGGATGATGGGAGATGCAAATAGGATGTTTTCATTACAATGATGTTTTCAAAGGAATAAAGAGGTGAAGCATGAATATTATTCTTTAAAAATGAAAGGCCGGAATAAAAGGTCTTACGGACATTGAAAACTGGGATTCGGGAGAGAAAATAGTATGATCAAAATTTATGGTTTGAAGACATGTCCTTATTGTGACTTTGTGAAACAGCAGATCAGGGGAAGAGAGGACGAGTTTCAGTATATTGATATCGGGACAAATGTGAAATACATGCATGAATTCATTGATCTTCGGGACAACAGGCCGGAGTTCGACCACAGCAGAAAGATCGGGGATATAGGCATTCCTGCGTTTGTCCTTGAGGACGGAAGCATCACTCTTGACCCGGCCAAAGTGGGTCTTATTGAGTATGATCCGAGTATCCCGGCATGTTCTCTTGAAGATCACAGGAATGGGAAGAAAGGCTGCTGAAGATGAACTGAAAACTCCTGTCCTGGCCTGATTTATGGCCGGACAGGAGTTTTTGCGGGGAAACGGATTTATATCCTGCGGAACAGGATCGGTTTTACGGTTCTCTCCAGCCGAAGGGTGAAACCGTTGATTTTGTGGTTCTCATCCTCCGTGAACGCGAGCGGCATGTCGATGAACAGCGTGTCCTCCTTCAGCTCCGGTACGCGGAACACGTTTCCGGAAATAGGAGACAGGGGAAGGAACCATCCTTTGAAAGCAAGACACAGATTGCCGTCTTTCAGGCAGATGCCATAGGTGCCGTAGGCGTCGGAGCGATATTCTCCGACGCACTCTTCTGCGCTGTGACTGAACGGAACGGCGTCGGAAACGCCGGCTTTCTTACCGCAGCTGCAGTGATCTGCCTGGCTTTCATCGGACGCGGCCCGGCCGGATGCTGTTATATTGCAGAAATCTTCCTTCCATCCCTGGCAGGAGCCTGTGTTGTCATTCAGGTAAGGGTGCAGTCTTGCCGCCCAGTCGATGGAGGATAACCCGAGAGTTTTGTCGATGGCGGTGTAGACAAGCTCCAGCAGGAACGGAGTGATCGGGGCGTGATGGTTGCAGAGCACGAATATGCCAAAATCCTGCGCCGGGAGGAAGCATTCGATGGAGGAATAGCCCTCGATTTCGCCGCAGTGGTATTTTAGAATCATTCCGCGGTAGACCGTGGTCTTCCAGGCCATTCCGTATTCACTGATTCCGGGAACCTCCGGGAATGTCCAGGGGAAGGCGGACATGACGACGGCAGGCGCGTGCATTTCGTCCATCACGTGTCTGGAGAAAAGCTGTTTTCCCTGATATTGCCCGTTCTGCAGATGGCACATGAGCCATTTCACCATATCAGAAGGGCAGGAGGTGACTCCGGCAGCAGGGACGCCGACATTCATCTCCCAGGCGGGCATTTCCTCAAGACCGGAGAGCCATACCTGTTCCGATTTCTTCTCCGGCGGTATGGGTGTCCTCTCGAGGTAGCCCTTTGCCCAGTCGTCCGTTTTCCGCATTGCGGAGGCAGACAGCACGGTACGCTTCATGCCGAGAGGGGCGAGAATTCTCTGCTGGACCAGGTCCTCAAAACGGATTCCGGTGACCTCCTCTGCGATAATGCCGATGAGGTTGTAGATTGTATTGCTGTACTGCGCTTCATAGCGGAAGGGTTTATTCGGCTCAAGAAAACGGATGCGGCGCAGATATTCCTTTCTTGTGATGGCAGCATCCGGCCACATGGCGTCGTGCCCGGCAATCCCTGTGCGGTGGCAGAGCATGTCGCGGAGCGTGCACTCCCGGGTCGCTGTCGGATCATAGAACTCGAGCTCCGGAAGGTATTCATGCACAGGGCGGTCATAGTCCAGAACTCCTTCATCAACAAGAGAAGCAATTACGGCAGAACAAAAGGACTTGGAGCAGGAGGCAATTCCTCCGAGCGTATCCCCCGTCATCGGCAGTTTCTTCCCGATATCCCGGTATCCAAATCCGTCTGTCTGAATCGTCTTTCCACCCTGGCATATACCAAGCGTGACGCCCGGGACATTCCACCATTGAAGCTCCCTGTTTACAAACTCGTCTGTCAGAATTTTCTCTTCCATGCAGTACCTCCTTCGATGTCTGTTTCTGACTGTAGCCTGATGGTATTCTGACTGCCGTAGACAGTCAAACCATATTGTAACTGGTTTTCGCACGCATCGAAATATGAAATCAGGACGTAATAATTCCAAGCTGTGGAACCGTGGAACCAAAGCTGTGAAATGTGGGAGCGGGACTTTTTAGCTTGTTCTGGGATATTATTTCCAACAAACCATTGAAAATTTCCGCGGGTCAGTCGATAACGCCGTCGTCCGAGTGAATCCGGGTCACGGAGGCTTGCTTGCGGGTGTAATGCCCAACAAACCATTGAAAATTTCCGCGGGCCAGTCGATAACGCTGTCGTCCGAGTGAATCCGGGTCTTCGAGGCTTGTTTGTGGGTGCAATTTCCATCAAAACATCGAAAACATCAAACATCAAAAATTCCCCAGTCAGCGTTAACGTACTGCTATGGCCCGTGAAATTTAGTTAAATCAAAGATGACTGGCACAGAGCAAAGGGAGGTTTGCAATCAGGCAACTCCAGCTAATATGCGCAAAAGAAAGCGGCATAGGAAAATGATATCAGATACGATATGAATTTAGTATGGTACACACCGCATCTTTGTGCAATTCGTATGACCCGGAATAATGGATTGTTCATGGGAAAAACGGCGGGATGAGGACGAAAATACAGCATTTATAAGGAACTGCGCCACTTTGTACGTTCAGAAGAAATTGCCCAAAATATTCACGCAACTTGCGCAAATTAAGCAATGTGCACAAAAATATGGATAACTTACGAACGTGTTGAAAATGTTAATTGTGATGATATAATAAAAACATCGTTAAATAATTCTAAATTGCAGATAAATTTCTGCAGAGGGGGTTAAAGGTTATGGCTAGTTTTCTTATTTGCCTGGCTATCCTGATCACAGGTTATTTCACCTATGGCAAGGTGGTCGATAACATTTTCGCGCCGGATGACCGCGACACGCCGGCAGTCACCATCAATGACGGTGTTGACTACGTTGTGCTGCCTGAATGGAAGCTTTTCCTGATTCAGCTGCTCAATATCGCGGGCCTCGGACCGATCTTCGGTGCCCTTACGGGTGCTGAGTGGGGCCCGGTCGTCTATCTGTGGATTACCTTCGGCACGATTTTTGCCGGCGGCGTTCATGACTACTTCTCCGGCATGCTTTCCGAGAGAGAGAACGGTGACTCCATTTCGGAGGTCACCGGCAATTATCTAGGGCCGACGATGAAGAATGTCATGCGTGTGTTCTCCGTAATCCTTCTGATTATGGTCGGCACCGTTTTCGCGGTTGGTCCCGCGGGCCTTCTTAAGACGCTGTTTGCCAATAACGGTGTGGAGAGCGGCATCCTTGTGAACTCTGTATTCTGGCTTGCCATTATCCTCTGCTATTATTTCATCGCAACCTTCGTTTCGATCGACAAGATCATCGGCCGTATTTATCCGATCTTCGGCGTCTGCCTCATCATCATGGCCGTCGGCGTCGGCTTCGGAACACTCACAAGCGGCAAGCCGATGCCGGAAATCTGGGATAATTTCCGGAACATGCATCCGAACGGAACGCCGATCTGGTCGTTCATGTTCATTTCCGTTGCATGCGGCGCTATTTCCGGTTTCCACTCCACGCAGTCTCCTCTTATGGCACGCTGCCTCAAGAGTGAGCGGCAGGGCCACTTCGTATTCTACGGCGCGATGGTTGCAGAAGGCATCATCGCTCTGATCTGGGCAGCAGCAGGCGTTACCCTTTACGGTGTGCAGGGACTCGTCGATGTCGGCGGCGGCAACTCCACTTCTGTTTACGCAATCTGCCAGCAGACGATGGGCAGCATTGGTATCGCACTTGCCATGCTCGGTGTTATTGCCTGCCCGATCACTTCCGGTGATACGGCATTCCGTTCCGCACGTCTTACCATTGCGGACTGGTTCCACCTTGACATGGACAACTGGAAGACAAGACTTGGTCTTACGATTCCGGTTCTTGGCATCGGTGCTGTCCTTGGCTTCGGTAATACGCTCGGATTCATCGATTACTCCATCATCTGGCGTTATTTCAGCTGGACGAACCAGACTCTTGCGATGATTGTCCTCTGGGCAGCATCGATGTATCTTGTTCAGAACAAGAAGAACTTCTGGATCACGGCCGTTCCGGCAACCTTCATGAGCGCGGTCTCGGCAACGTACTTCACCATGGCACCGGAGTGCCTCGGCCTGATCCCGGCTCTCAAGCTGAATACCGCCGTTGCTTATCCGGTCGGCATTATCGTGGCAATCCTGTTCCTCGGCATCTTCCTTCATGCGGCTGGCAAGCATAAGACGGCAAAGGCCTGATCGGACTTTCGGCTTTTTCTTCCCGGCATTGGCCGGGCAGAGCCGGGGTTCATGAAAGAATGACTTCCTTGCAGGAAGGATCAGATTAAAGAACACGGAAGCACTGGTTTTACGGTGCTTGGTGAAAATGCAATAATGGTAGCGGCAGGGCGGCCTGCCGCTATTTTCATTACATGCAACGGAAGGCGCGTTTTCGCGTATTTATAAATTCACGTATGCTGGAGAATTCAAAATGATTTTCAAACCAAGGCTGCTTGGAACAACATCCATGACGAACGATGAACTCGCGGCGGACCGGAAAGCGGCCGCCGTGATCGGACCCTGTGCCGTCGGGAAAAAGGCTCTCTATGTAAACAGCTTCTATATATCCCGTTTTTACTATGTCTGTTACAAGGATATTTCCCGTGTCTTCAAGCGGGTCGCGATGTCGCGTGGCGGCTACACCGGAAAGGGCGTGTTCGGCTCGATCCCGTATCTCGTCGTGCAGATGAAGGACGGACGCGAGAAACAGTGCAATTTCAAGTTTGAGGATCAGGTTGATAAGATTCTCGCGCTCGTCTCGGAGGAACACCCGGAGATTCCCGTTCACAGCCGGAAGGCCGAAGAGCGTCTTGAAAAGGCAAAACGCGAACGGGAGGCAAAATATATTAAAAACCTCAGCCCGGAAGCGGAGAAATCGCTCGAAGCACTCGCGGATGCGCGGGAAAACCTTGAGAATCGGAGTATCCTTTACCGCCAGCTTGCCTATGCGGCAAAACAGAAGCGCATCCAGGATCATATCAGTCCGAGCTACCGGGTGATGGCGATCCTCCTTGCGGCAGCGGGAGCAGTGCTTGCTCTGTACGGAGTTTGGGCGTTCATGACGAAGAGCGGTTTTGCACTTATCTCGCTGATGATCGGTCTGGCATTGCTCGCGGTGATCATGGCAACGCGTGTGCTCCCGACGGGGACCCGGAACAAGAAACAGGCGCAGGCGGACTGGGATCAGGCAGTTTCAGAGATGGACAGCTTCCTTTCAAAAACTCCGTACATCGGCGGTGATTTCCCGGTTCCGCCGCAGTATGCACATCCGATTGTCCTCGACCGGATGACGAGAATCATCCGGGAAGGCCGGGCAGAGACTGCGGAGGAGGCGCTGGCAGTACTGAAAACGGATCTGAAGGCGCTCAATAAGTCCGTGCGGGTATCCCAGGAAGAGTACGACGAGGTCGTGACCATCAAGCCGATGTTCCTGGTCTGCGATTATAAGTAGAGGCAGATGCCATAGCCTTCGGCTCTGAGACGGCCGGCAGGAGAGAGAAACGCCGATGCCTGCAGTTCTGAGACGGCCGGCAGGAGAGAGTAACGAAATGAGTTTATCAATGGATTCGGAAAGGTGCTTTAAGTGATGAGCGAAGATACAATGGAGCTCCTTCGCGGGGAAGGAATCGAAGAATCGCTGCTGAGGGATGTGGAGCATTTCAGGAACAAATACGCCTCCTCAGACGAATATGCGCGAAGGATTCCGAAGCCGGATTATTTCTACTACGGAAAAGCAATCTGGAAGAAGGCGCTTGCGGCGCTGCTCGAGGGTGAGAATCTGCTTCTCACAGGGCCCAAGGCAACCGGGAAAAACGTCCTTGCAGAAAATCTCGCGGCCGTTCTCGGTCGGCCGGAGTGGAATGTTTCCTTCCACATTAATGTTGATGCCTCCTACCTCATCGGCGCGGACACCTACAACGGAAAGGAAGTCATCTTCCGGCCGGGGCCGATTACACTTTCCGCGGAGAACGGAGGCTTCGCCGTTCTGGATGAAATCAACATGGCCAAGAATGAGGCGCTTGCCGTACTGCACTCCATTCTCGACTACCGGCGTGTCATTGACCTTCCCGGTTACAGCCGGATTGATGTGCATCCGGCGGCACGGTTCATAGGAACCATGAATTACGGCTATGCCGGCACGCGGGAACTCAATGAGGCCCTGTGCTCCCGTTTTGCGATTCTGGAAATGCCGACGATCTCGGAGGAGAATCTGCAAAAACTCTTCGATCACGCTTTCCCGGACATGAAGGAAGAGATCAGGGGGCAATTCATGAGGCTTTTCTATGATCTGCTAAAAAAGGCCGAACATGCCGATATTTCCGAGCGGGCCGTCGATCTTCGCGGCCTTCTTGACGCCATCCGGCTCATCCGGCACGGAATTACTTCCGGAGAGGCCCTGGAGATGACGATTACCAATAAATCGTTTGACACCTATGAGCGGAAACTGATCAGCGATGTCATTGCCGCCCGGATTCCGCAGGACCTCACGGCGGCGGACGTGTTTGAATGATGCCGTAAAATACACGGCATGGGGTGTTCGTTTGATAAGGCGGGAGTACAGTGCGCTCGAGCGTCGGGCGGTAAATCAGGTATATAACGGAGCAGGCCGGTACGATTTCGAACCGGCCTTTCTTGCCATTAGCCCGGACGGTGAGCCGGACTTTTATCTGAATATGCTCATCGGACTTTCTGTCAAATGGTTCGATTCCGCGAAGCTGCAGGCTTTCTTTGACTCCTATTCGGACAACGTCCGTGCGGAGGAACTCGATGTTATCGTCTGGCTGGGGCTTGAAAATGCCCTGTATGAAAAGGAACTCCCGGAACGGCCCATCCTCCGGCAGCTTCGCATGGAGTATGCAAGAACCTTCTTCAGAAAGCACACGGATCTTTCAAGACAGCAGTCGATGGCGGTCAGTATGCGGGTGCTCGAACAGCGGCAGATCCGCTGGGCGGATGTCCTCGGGGAGAAAAGGCCGCTCCTCACGGCAGGTGCAAAGAGGCTCGCGGACAGACTGTTATTGTCCCCCTCTCTCGACACCCACGGCGTCATCCGCGAGCTGGAAAATATCCTTACGGAGTATTTTCATATCCGGAGTTTTTCCGATGCGGCTTTCGGCCGGCGGACGAAAATCACGGCATCGGCTATCCTTAAACAGATCATGTACCGGCAGACGCACGAGGTCGACACACTTCTCATCCGGCAGAGCGGCATCCGGCACGAGGGAACGGCAAAGACCCGCTCTCTTCTTCGCGGAGGGCGAATTTCCGTAAGGACAACCGGGGACGCAGACTATATCCGCGCCTGCTTCGGACCGTGTCTTTATTCGGACTATGAAATGAAGCTCCTCGAGAATGAGCTTTGCCGCGGAAACGATGAGAAATGCCGGCTCTATATCGCGGGAGCGGGGAAGGACCAGACGCCGAATGCGGAATCGGCCGGTTCAGCGCTTCAAAAGACCATTGGAACGGCATTTTCGCCCGAAGGAGAGGAAAAGACAGGGAAGAAATCGGCGCCAAATGAAGCGGCTCCGGGCCGGACCGGAGACGGAAAAACAGACAGGGAGACGGAGGAGGTACGGCGGGCGATTGAAAACCAGCGCTCCCGCAACAAGGCATATCTTGAAAAGTCGGGACAGCTCATCACATCGAGCATCACCACACTTTCGGCATCGCTTGACACGATTCTTTCCACCTTCGCAGAGCCTCTTCCGGAGACAGCATCGAAAGGAAAACTCAATGCGGCGAAATGCTACCGGCTCCCGCTTTTCCAGGACACACGAGTTTTCACGAAGCCGGGAGACGACGTGGAGCATCACTGCAGGGTGGACTTGCTGCTCGATGCATCTGCCTCACGGCTGAACGCACAGGAGATTATTTCGGCGCAGACCTACGTCCTCGCGAAGAGCCTTGAGAAGGTGCATGTTCCCTGTCGGGTTTTAACGTTCCGCTCACTGCGCGGTTTTACAGTGCTGCAGCAGCTCAAGAGTTATGACCAGAAAAGTCTGGACGGGCTTCTTGATTATTACGCCGCAGGATGGAACCGGGACGGACTTGCCCTCCGGACCTGCGGGCGGCTTATCCGTGCGGCGGAGACGGACCGCAGCGAATGCGAGCACATTCTTTTTATCCTCACGGATGCAAACCCAGACGACAGCACGCATATGCCTCCGGCGAAGGGGAGAGGTCTGGAGCGCGAGTACGAGGGCAAAGATGCCGTCACGGACACGGCGGAGGCCGTCAAAATGCTGCGCGCCTCGGGAATTCATACCGTTGCAGTGTATCTCGGGTCAACGCTCCACGTCGACAACGTGCGGTACATCTACGGGACCGAATATGTCACGGTGCGAAATATTGAGACGCTGGCGGCGCGCATCGGAGAACTTCTCATGAGGACGCTGACGGAGCTGAAGAACTGAAATCGGAAAAACAAAATCCATGGAATGGCTCGGGGCTGAAGTTTGAAATTGAGAAGCTATTATCCGATGAATGGATCGGAGAATTCAGATATGTTTGAAAAGAAAGTCGACTTTTATAAAAAGAAAGACCGCGATACGTGGCTTCAGATTCGAAAAGCACTCGCGGAAGAAGGAATCAGGCATGTGAGCGCAGGGCATTATTTCGGAGACTCGCTTGCACCAAACGGAATCGGCGGATACCTTGACCCGAGAAATTACGGCGCGAATGGAAAAATTGACCGTGACATCTATTATGTGCGCGTCCGCGAAAAGGACATGCAGGCTGCAC
>Ga0256404_1012720_pt1 | contig 10880 bp, 6 predicted proteins | sample RumenRJG_01DNA_FD_185990 | JGI IMG/M metagenome (GOLD analysis project Ga0256404, IMG submission 185990) | Bovine rumen microbial communities from Lethbridge, Alberta, Canada - RJG_01 | ecosystem: Host-associated > Mammals > Digestive system > Stomach > Rumen | place: Canada: Alberta | collected...
AACTGGGACCGCACCAGCGCTGCTTCCGTATGAAAAATGTCGGCATAAATTTCGTCTAATTTTTCCCTTCCAAGATCATTATATGCATACCCTGTAGTAGGTTTCATATAAAAATCGGCTACCTGATGTCGATGAAACGCTTCAAGAACCTTTTTTGTGTTCTTAAGGGCTATCGAATCATACCTGTGGCATTGTTTGCACACTTCTTTTCCGGCATACTCAAATACAGCCCCGTAATCAATTTTTTTCCCGACACTCATAATAAATCACCTCTCAATAAAATATTTTTCATAACGACTCAATTCGTCGTTCTGAACCCTTGCCCTGATCCGGATTCCTTCCCCTTCGTATTCCTGGGACAACACAGTACCTGAGTCAAACATTTTTGCCGCAAGTCCCGATTCACTGTAAGGTATCATTAACTCAACTTCTACAGATTTCAATTTCAAACGGGCTGTGATTTCTTCCAGTAATTTTTCAAGACCGATATTTTTTTTCGCAGAAATGCATACGCTTTCGGGAATTTCCTTCAACTGATCCAAAAGCCCGCTGTCAGGCGGAAGTTTGTCAATTTTATTAAAGACGCTTAACACAGGTTTTTCCTGTGCGCCTATTTCCTGCAGAACCCTGTATACCGCTTCGCTCTGTTCTTTATACAATGGATGGCTTACATCGATCACATGAACCAGCAGATCTGCATCCACTGTTTCTTCCAGCGTGGATTTGAAAGCAGCGATCAGCTGATGGGGCAGCCGCTGGATAAAGCCAACCGTATCTGTAAGGATGGCCTGCCGTTTATCCGGAAGTTCAAGCTGCCGGGTGGTAGGATCCAGTGTAGCGAACAGCTGGTCTTTTTCATATACTTCGGAGTTGGTCAGCACATTCAGTAACGTTGATTTTCCCGCATTTGTATAGCCAACGAGACTCACGGAAGGAACCTGGTTCTTATTACGGTTGGAACGGTGCAGCTTACGGACATTCTGCACTTTATCAATGCAGCCTTTAATATAGGCAATACGGTCACGGATCACCCGCCGGTCGGTTTCCAGTTTTGTCTCACCGGGTCCACGGGTACCGATACCGCCTCCCAACCGGGAAAGGGAGAGCCCCTGCCCCATGATCCGTGGCAACGTATACTGCAGCTGGGCAAGTTCAACCTGGAGCTTGCCTTCATTGGTTCTAGCCCGCTGGGCAAATATATCAAGGATCAGGGCCGTCCGGTCAAGAACCTTTATGCCCAGCGCCTGTTCCAGGTTTCGCTGCTGGGCCGGAGACAGTTCTTCATCAAACACGCACATATCGATTTCTTCCTGCTGGGCATATAATGCCAGATCCCGTACTTTACCCCTGCCGATAAAAAATCCGGGATCCGGTTTGGGCCGTTTCTGCAGGAACTTTGCTTTTACTTCAGCCCCTGCCGTCTCTGCCAGCTGGCGCAGTTCTTCCAGGGAATCCTCGCTGGTCCACAGCCGGTCCTGCTTTCCATATTCCAGGCTTACCAGCATGGCCCGTTCCGGTCGCTGCTCCATCTTCCGGTTATCATCAGACAGGGCAAGAAGCTTTTCTGCAGAACTGATAATATTAGGAAGAAACAGGGTCTCCAGGGCATCCGGTTTCAGCGTTACATATTCCTGGACAATATACTGGCCATAGGAATCCTTACCTGTTATAATGGCAAAATTTAATACAGATTCTTCCGGTTTTTCATCATTAACACCTATGGCAGCCATCAAATCATATTTATGACCCCGCAAGGCAGAATAATCGATCCCGCTTAATTGGGGATTTCCCCCCGGATGGGTGTGGATACAGCGGATCCCGCTTAACCGCCCGCTTCCCCGGCGGCCCGGCAGATCCGGCAGAGATATGGTGTTACTGTCGCCAATGGAAACGCTTAATACATTTCCTTTGCGATCCAGAAACACATTGACCTCCCTGTTTACAGCCGTGGTAATTGCTGCCATCTGCGCCACCAGCTCCGGGGAAATAAGCTGCCATGCCGGCACTTTACATTCATACAGTTGTTCCAGTGCGGTAATAATATTATTTTTTAATCCGTCTGTATTTCCCAGGACCTTTTGCATGGTAAGCCCTCCTGCAGTTCCATAATTACAGTGTTGATTATATCTGATTATTTTATCCAAAGCAGAGCAAAATAGAAAATCTGCATTTCATTAACAGAATAAACGAAAGCCGCGGAACGATAATTCTCGCACTGCGGCTTTTCAGCATTTCGTTTCTGTTACCGGCGCAACACCGTCGGTTATTTCGTTTCTATGGAACCACTGATAAGATGAGTTTATACGATTGCCGATAAACGTGCATCCAAATCAATCAGCAGGTCCCTGAATTTGCAGTGATCTGATAAACAACTCCGTTATAAAACACCTCAAGAATTGAATACGTTTATTGTATCAGCAAATTCATATTTTGTAAACATTTATTCTTTACAAAAATACTAAAATTTTAATTATGGGAGTGGGCCGGTTCAATATTTACCTTATATCCCCGTATACTGTTCTTGTGCATCACAGCAAGTACGCGCTCCGCAAACTGTTCCGGTACCTCCACAAAGGAAAACTTGTCAAAAATATTGATCAAGCCAATGGAACGGGCCGGTATCTCCGCTTCTTTGGCTATAGTGCGAACCAGTTCCGGAACCGTAATCTTCTGGCTGCGCCCAATATTCAGGAAGAAACGTACCATACCCGGACGTCCTCCTGTATTGGACAAACTTGGAACAGCTAAATCACTGATAGTATTTTTTTCTTCCTGGATCTCCAAGGCCCGGTTGCCTTCCTGCATCAGTTTAAGCGCTGCAGCAGCAATTTCTTCCAGTTCATATTCCTTGCGCAGTGCAGTAACTACCGGCATATAACTCCCGTAATTTGCCATTTCCAGTACAGACTGCATCTTGGAAATGATCTGTTCCCGCTGGTGCTCCAATACATCCATGGTCGTTGGCAGTTCCCTGCGGCGAATGCGTGTCTTGGCAATCCGCTCAATCAGCTTTAACTGACGGAATTCCCTTGGCAGGATAAAGGTCAAGGCCACGCCGGTATTCCCGGCCCGGCCTGTACGCCCGATTCGATGCACATAGCTTTCCGGATCCTGTGGAATATCAAAGTTGATTACATATTGAACGTTATCCACATCCAGGCCACGGGCTGCCACATCTGTGGCGATAAGGATATCCAGCCGTCCTTCCCGGAACTTTTTCATGACCCGGTCCCGCTGGGTCTGGCTAAGATCCCCATGAAGGCCTTCCGCAATATAACCCCGGCTGCTCAGGGACGTAACAAGGTCGTCCACACCTTTTTTGGTGCGGCAGAAGATGATACTCTTCCCTTCAATCCCTGCGTCAAGCAGACGGGACATACCTTCAATTTTATCCCGGGTTTCAAAATAATACTGATCGATCAGGGGAACGGTAATGTCTTCCTTGCTGACGGTAACCATCTGGGGCGCCCGCATGTATTTTTTTGTGAGACTTAAAATCGGACGGGGCATGGTTGCGGAAAACAGCATGGTCTGACGGTCCGAAGGAACGTTGCCCATAATTTCTTCCATATCGTCAATAAAACCCATGTCCAGCATTTCGTCCGCTTCATCTAACACCAGATACCGGACGTAATTTAACTTGATAGTGCCCCTGTGAATATGGTCCAGCAGGCGGCCGGGGGTGCCGATGACGATTTGCACTCCGCTCTTTAAAGCACGGATCTGTCTGTCAATGGGCTGTCCTCCGTATACAGGAACTACTTTGATCCGTTTATTGCGTCCGATTTTCCCGATTTCCTCCGCAACCTGGATTGCCAGTTCCCGGGTGGGACTCATGATCAGGGCCTGAATGTGACGGTGTTCTTCAATGCCCTGGATGATTGGAATACCGAAAGCCGCTGTTTTTCCTGTACCGGTCTGGGCCTGGCCAATGATGTCCTTGCCTTCCAACAATAAAGGAATCGCCTGCTGCTGGATGGGAGACGGTTCTTCAAAACCCATCTCTTTCAATGCCGCAACAATACGCTTTTCAAGCACTAACCCACCGAAATTATCTGTCTGCTTCATGGTCATTACTGATTTCCTCCGATTTTTTCTCTAGACAATTTTCCTTCAGGCGATCCAGGGCAAAGCCTAAAGCTGCCATGGCCGCTCTTAATTTGATCTGTGTACGGGCACCGGCAAAATTAAATTTACGGCAAGCCTCGCCGTATTCATCTGCCACTGCAATATAAGCAAGCCCTACCGGTTTTCTGCGTGTCCCTCCCCCGGGACCAGCCAGCCCGGTAACGCTTACCCCCAGGTCGGCGCCAATCACTTCCCGGACGCCCCGGGCCATTTCCAGGGCCACCTCTTCACTGACGGCTCCCTTTTTATCTAACAGGGTCTTATTTACATGGATGACCTGTTTCTTCACTTCATTCGTATAACTGATGACAGACCCCATCAAATATTCCGAGCTTCCCGGAACATCCGTCATCAGGCTGGATACCAGACCGCCTGTACAGGATTCCGCAAAGGCAATGGTCTTCTGCTGTGCCAGCAATTCCTTACCCAGCACCTCCGGCAGGGTATCTTCATCATATCCGTAAACATAGCTGCCGATAACGGTTTCTACCTTCTCCTGCATGCCTGCAATCAGTTCGTCAGCCTCTTCCGTAGTCGCCGCTTTGGCTGTCAGCCGCACCAGGATATCCCCATGTCTTGCATACAGGGCTATGGTAGGATTAGACTGATGGGTAATGATATCGTCCAACAGCTCCGCCACGTTGGATTCCCCAATGCCCCGCAGCTTTAACGTATGGGATTTGATGATTCCGTTTCCGGCAAACCGTTTTTCCAAAAATGGAAACAGTTCATGCTCGCAGACATATTTCAGTTCAAAGGGCGGCCCGGGCAGCATAACAAACATATTCTTTCCGTGTTCCAGCACCAGTCCCGGCGCTGTTCCCACTTCATTATGCAGCACAATGGCGCCGCTGGGAACCATAGCCTGTTTGTCATTATTCTCTGCAATGCAGATATTGCGCTTGGATAAAAGAGTATGGATATGGCTCCAGACAGCCAGGTCCATCAGCAGGTCCGCACCGCAATATTTCGCCACCAGTTCTTTTGTAATATCCCCCCGTGTTGGGCCCAGGCCCCCGCTGGTTATGACAATATCCGCGCGGGAAGCGGCAATCTTCAGCACTTCCTCCATCCGCTCCGGATTGTCTCCCACCGTGGTCTGGTAGAGCACATCAAAGCCCCGGGCATTTAATTCCTGAGCCAGGTAGGTGAAATTTGTATTTATGATTTCTCCAAGAAGAAGTTCCGTACCGGTGGTAATAACCTCAACCTTCATTCGGTTCCCTCCCTTGTTCAGATCCGGTTTGCTACAACCTCGTAGGCAAACCCCTGGTCAACTTTTACTTTTATAAAATCACCGGGATTCAGTCCGTCGGCATTTTCCACGAAAATATTCCCGTCAATGTCCGGGGCTTCCCGGTAACTGCGGGCAAAAGCCAGCGACGGTTCCTCTTCGTCAAAGCCTTCTATCACTACTTCCAGCTCTCTGTCTTCCAGTGATTTATGGATCTCTTCCGAAATACCTGCCTGTACAGCCATCAGTTCATCATAGCGGGCCTGCTTTACCTCTTCTGGAATCTGGTCGGGCATAGCTGCCGCCGCTGTGTTTTCTTCCTGGGAATACTGGAATACCCCGGCGTTTTCAAATTTTTGTTCTTCCACAAATTCTTTCAGAACAGCAAAATCTTCCTCAGTTTCACCGGGGAAACCTACAATAAAGGTAGTGCGGATCACAATATCAGGAATCCGTTGCCGGAGCTTTTTCAGCAGGGCTTTCGTATCCTCCAGCCTGTCCCGGCGGCGCATGGCATGAAGCAGCCGGTCGCTGGCATGCTGCAGAGGCAGGTCCACATAGTGGCACACCTTGGGCAGCGTCGCGTAAGCTTCAATCAGTTCATCGGTAAAAGTATTGGGATAAGAATACAGAACCCGGATCCATTTCAACCCTTCCAGATCATTCAGGTCCCGGAGCAGTTCCGCCAGCCGCAGTTTACCGTAACGGTCCTGGCCGTAGCGGGTAGTGTCCTGGGCAATGACCACCAGTTCCTTCACGCCCCGGGCAACAAGGTCACGGGCTTCCGCCATAACCTGTTCGTAAGGCTTGCTCACGTAACGGCCCCGGATGAGCGGAATAGCGCAGAAGGAGCAGAAATTGTCGCATCCTTCCGCGATTTTAAGGTAAGCCATGTAAGGAGCTGTGGTCAGTTTGCGGGGATCTGCGTTAAAAACTTCTTCTTCGCATTTTTTACCGGCACCCTTTGCAGAACCGGAAGCTGCTCCGCCTGCTTTTATAATTTTCATTGAAGCTTCGGAATCTCTTTCCGGCACAGACATATCATTTTCTTTCAGATGCAGCACCCGCTGCCCTTCCATAACAAGCTCCAGCACCAGGGCAATGTCTTTATACACATTGGTTCCCACAATGGCGTCCACTTCCGGCATATCCGCAAACAGGTCCCGGGCATAACGCTGGGCCAGACAGCCGGTAACGATCAGATATTTGCAGTTGCCATCCGTCTTATAGGAAGCCATGGAAAGAATGGTTTCAATAGACTCCTGTTTTGCGGATTCAATAAAACCGCAAGTGTTGACAATAATGATTTCCGCATCAGCGGGATCGTTAGTAATCTCAATATGATATTTTTCAATAATGCCCAGCATGACCTCGGAATCCACCAGATTCTTGGGACAGCCTAAACTCACAAGCCCTAATTTCACCTTATATCCTCCTCTGCGCTGTACCCCAGGCAGACCATCCGTCAACCCGGCGCCTGCCAACGCCAACATAAGAAGTTTCCGTTTTAATTATCTTCACATTTATTCACCGGAATCCGCCAGGCGGATTTCTTCCAGCCAGTCCCGGGTCAGCTTTTCCACTGCTTTTTCTTCTTTATAAAATGTGTTTAACCACAACTTGTCCATATCTGCAGCCTGTCCCTTTTCGCCACGCGGCAGCACCGGCAGGAAACCGCTGCGGGTGGTCATAAGGACTGCCCTGCCCTCAGGGGACTGTAATATCCAGTTTATAAAAGCAGCCATTTCCTTTTGCCTTTTTGAATGTTTTAGAATCCCTACGCCATACAGGTTTACCGGCGTCCCCTCTTCCGGAACCAGAATATACGCAGGAAAATCATTCTGCAGGTATTTGAACACGTGACTCCTGCGGGTAACCGCAATATCCGCATCCCCGGTAGCAGCCATCCGCACCGGTGTAATAGGGAATTTGGCAAACTGCCTTATAAGGGGCCGCAATTGTTTGAAATAATCCATAAATTCATTCTGGCCCATGCGGGAAGACATGGCTGTCAAAAACGCTACGGTAGATTCATTGTCGCTGAGGTTCTCCACAACGATTTTGGCATCCTTCTGTTTTGGAAGATCATACCAGTGCAGAATCTGCTGCTGTCCGGCCTTTCGTGAATATTCATGGTTCACCAGCAGCACAGCCGGATCGTAAAACAAAACGGTCCACCGTTCCTCCCGGTCTTTCAATACATCGGGAAGCAGATCCGCACAGTCGGCCTGCAGCTTCTGCAGGGAGCCCTCTGCAGCCTTTTGCCGCAATAATGATACACTGCCCAAAATGCAATCAGCCTGAGATTCTTCTGCATCCTTATCCGTCACTGCAAAAGCAAGCTTTTGGTCTGCAGGCAATCCTTTGCAGTAGGAATCGCAAAGAGCCTCCACGAAGTTTTTGTCCAGTGTTGTATAAATTTTTATTGTATCCTTTGGCCTTTCCGCAGAAAAAAAACTGCAGCCTGACGCAAGAAAGAGGAAGCAGGCAAAGACCAAAAGCAAAGTTTTCTGTTTCATTATTAAAATATTCCTGTTCATCTGCGTTTTTTTCTGCCCGCAACATGCTTTCCAGGCTCCTGCCTTCGGGCCGCCGTTCCACTGTGAAAGTCCCGTCTGGCGCCAGCCCGGGGCGCCCGGGAATAATTCTCACGCACCAGGCAGCGGGGTCCGTCCCCGATCAGGTCTTCCCGGCCGCCTTCCTTCAGGGCTTCGATAACCAGGGCCCTGTTACGGGGATTGCGATATTGCATGAGGGCACGCTGCATGGCTTTATGATGAGGGTTGTGCACCGTGTACACTTTCTCACCAATAAAGGGATCGATGCCGGAATAATACATCGCCGTAGATGCGCTGCCCGGGGTGGGGATAAAATCCTGAACCTGTTCCGGATGCCGCCCTGTATCCCGCAAAAATTCCGCCAACTCAATAGCGTTGGCCAACGTGCAGCCCGGATGGCTGGAAATAAAATAGGGAACCAGATACTGCTCCTTCCCGATTTCCTTATTTTTCTGCATAAACGCCTTGGTAAATTTCAGGTAAACGTCCTTACCCGGCTTACCCATATGCTTCAGGGTAGCGTCCGCAATATGCTCCGGGGCGATCTTCAGCTGGCCGCTTACATGGTACCGGCACAATTCGTCCAGAAACTGCTGTTTGTGTTCCGCCAGCAGGTAGTCGTAACGGATACCGGAACGGATGAACACCTTCTTCACCCCCGGCAAAGCCCGCAGCTCCCGCAGCAGCCGGATGTAATCGCTGTGGTCCGCGTCCAGATTGGGACAGGGTTTTGGGAACAGGCACTGCCGGTCCTTGCAGGCCCCGAACTTCAGTTGCTTTTGGCAGGCGGGATGCCGGAAATTGGCCGTAGGCCCGCCTACGTCATTGATGTATCCCTTAAAATCAGGAAACTGTGTCATTTCCCTGGCTTCTTTAAGAATAGACTGATGGCTCCGGGCCTGTATGATCCGCCCCTGATGGGCGTGGATGGCGCAGAAAGAACAGCTCCCAAAGCAGCCCCGGCAGCTGACGATGCTGAACTTTACTTCTTCCAGGGCCGCAATGCCCCCCTCTTTGTCATACATGGGATGCCACTGCCGGGTGTATGGCAAATCGTAGACCGCGTCCATTTCTTCTTCCGTTAAAGGCATGGCCGCCGGATTCTGCACCACATACAGACCATGGGAATTTTTCTGCACAAGGGTTTTCCCGTAAAAAGGATCCACGTTTTCATGCTGCAGCCGGTAGGCTTCCGCCAGCAAGGTTTTATCTTGGCGGATCTCATCATATCCAGGCAGCGTTACGGAATCTTCAATGCCTTCCGGCGACGGTACCGTATAGGCCGTACCCCGGATATAATGGAGGTCTTCCCCGGAAGCACCCCCTGCCAGGTAATCGGCTATCTCCCGGATCTGCTGTTCCCCCATGCCACATACCAGAAGGTCGGCGCCGCTATCCGTCAAAATGGAGGGAAGCAGTTTGTCCTCCCAGTAATCATAATGGGCAAAACGGCGAAGGCTGGCCTCGATGCCGCCGATGATAACCGGCAGGTCGGGCCAGATTTTTTTAACAATTTTTGTATAGACAAGGGTAGCGTGATCCGGCCGTTTCCCCATGGCCTTGCCCGGGGTATATTTATCTTCGGTGCGGGGTTTCCGGGCCGCTGTGTAATGGCACAGCATGGAATCCAGATTGCCCCCGCAGACCAGCACCCCCAGCCGGGGTTTACCCATGACCCGGAAAGCATCCGGGGTGCGCCAGTCGGGCTGGGCCAAAATCGCTACTTTATACCCTGCCGCTTCCAAAACACGGCAGATCACAGCCGGCGCAAAAGAAGGATGATCCACGTAGGCATCCCCGCTGACAAACAGGAAATCCAGCTGCTCCCAGCCTCTTTCCTGCATATCCTCTTTGCAAACCGGCAAAAATTTCTGATTCATTTTGTTTCCTTTCCGGCAGAATCGTAAGGAATCGCTGATTAAATGAGTTTTCGCGATTACCGAAAGCTTTTTGCGAATGACAAGAAAATGGCTCGAAGGCGTAGCGGTGCTGCGTCAAGAAACATTGACGCAGTCACTCACAAAAAGCTCCGGCAAGCGTGCAGATGAATTAATCCGCGGTTCCGTAGGTCCTGATTACCGGTTCATTGGTTTCTTCAGAAGGCAAAACCTTTCCATTATGTTCTATCTGCAGATCTTTCAGGTTCCCTATATTCACCGTAAGCTTTCCTTCCTTGGAAAACTCCCTGGTTTCTCCCTTTAATAAAGTACCCTCATATAAAACGGCGCCTTTGGCATCGGTGACCCGAAGCCAGCATTTCCCTGTAGACGTAAGTTTTAATGCAGTTAAGCCAGGATTGACCGTAACATTTTTTTCATTTGACGCTGCCTCTTTTTTCAAATCCGCGGCGCCATCTTTTACTTTTACAGTACTCTCTTCTTTTTTCGCAGCAGTCGTCTCAACAGTTACGTCGTTCTTCTCTTTTGCTGAATCCGAAAGATTTTCATTTTTATCATCTGCAGCTAAATGACCGGAAGCAGAACGCTCCGCTTCTTTTTTCTGAGACGAATCATCTGCTTTCGGATTTTCTTTTGCTTCAGTCTTCGGTTTATTTACCGTGTCAGACAAAAACGGAACGGATAGCTCAATTCCCTGTCCGGACCGGTTCAGATAATAATAAACGCCGCCGGCAGCCAGCAGCAAAACAAGGACACCGCACAAAATTATCAGAAACAGATTCCGGTTGCTGTCTGTTCCGGAACCGATATCACGGTTAGACTTAAAAGAAGGACGTACCCGGACATCTTTCGATTCACGGATTGCATTATTATTAACAGCAGTATTACCGGAAAGAGAAGCTTTGAATTCTTCTACTAACTTGGCCCCGTCCAGGCCAAGATAATTCCCATAGGTACGCATGATCCCCTTCACGAACACGGCGCCGGGAAGGGAAGCAAAATCATTATTTTCAATGGCCTCAAGATAGTTGCGTCGGATATTGGTCTCCTGGGCTGCCGTAT
>Ga0256404_1012721_pt1 | contig 10878 bp, 12 predicted proteins | sample RumenRJG_01DNA_FD_185990 | JGI IMG/M metagenome (GOLD analysis project Ga0256404, IMG submission 185990) | Bovine rumen microbial communities from Lethbridge, Alberta, Canada - RJG_01 | ecosystem: Host-associated > Mammals > Digestive system > Stomach > Rumen | place: Canada: Alberta | collected...
GCGCAGGCAAAGCCGGAAAAGCTCGAAGAGCTCGAAACGACGCCGGTCGAAGAGCTCGTGCGCCATCCCGAAGAGCTCAAACCGAACACGAGACGCGAGGATGTGAAAAAGAAGGAGCAGGAACAGAAGGCGCCGCCGGGCCGGACGACCGTCCAGCAGATCGAGGGCGGTGAGAGCAGCGGGGCGCAGGATGCGGAAAAAGCAGCGGACGCCGCCAAGGAAAAGGCAGCAGAGCCCGCCGAAGAACCAGCATCGCACAAGGGTGAAATCCGCGCACACTATTCGCACGACGGCTTCGTCTTCAATGGCTGGACGGACGCCTACGACGTGCCGATTGATAATGCAGCCGGCCTCCTCAACATCCCGCCGAGCGTCTGGGAGTCGTGGGCGGGTGATGACAACGTTCGTTTCTTTCCCGACGGCGCATCATGGCACATTCACGCCAATGTCAGCAACACGACGGACAGTACGTTTTCTGCGCCCGTGCTCCACATGGAGTACAACGATGGCGCGACCACGACGACCCGCGACTATGCCGCGCCCGCTCTCGTCCCGGGCGGCAGCATCGACTTCGACATCCCGCTCGCAGGCCTCGCCATCGCCGACCCCGCAGGCAATACCAGTGGCCGCACCATGCACCTCGAACTCCGCGGCATCGACCACGAAATCTTCGGTTCCTGCATCGACATCGACTTCGTCCCCGAGGCCGCTTTCGAGCATCACCTCGGCGCCGATGGGGAGTGGCACTGAATGGCGGAGAGGATTCCATTGTCCCCGCAGGACACCAACACCTGCGGGGATTTTTGTATACTGGAAACTGCGAATTCTTTGCCTTTACAATCAATCAATTCGTAGTATAATGAAACTATAGTGAATTAAACTCACTCTTTATCGCAAAACGCGAGGTGATCGGAGCATGAGAGAAGAGCATCCTTCCTTTGAGCGGCATCTGGCGAATCTCTGCCGCGCACGGTTCCCGATGATGTACCTCCCGACGTGGGAGGAAGAGCGGGCGCTGAAGACCATCTATGAGATTTCGCAGCATGCCGAACTCATCAAGACGCCTCGGACGATGTTCGTCTGGCGCGTGACGCAGGGCATCGAGCGCATCGAGAGCCCGTCACAGGTCCTGCTCGGTGGCAAAAAGGAATCTGGGACGACCGAGCCCACGAAAGCGCTGGATTTCATTCAGAAGTATGACAAGCCGGCGCTTTTGGTGCTCTTAGATTTCCACATCTATTTCGACAGCCGCAAGCAGGATGCGAACGTCATCCGCAAGGTGCGCGACACCGTGGGGCTGCTGAAGAGCGGCTTCGTGCCGAAGAATGTCATCCTCGTCTCGCCGCGCCTCGTGCTGCCGAACGAGCTCCAGAAGGACATCACGATCATCGACTTCGACCTGCCGGACGCCACGGCCATCGGGGCGAGCCTCCAGCGCATCATCAACGACAACCGCGGCAACAAGAAAATCCATTTTGACCTCGATCAGGAGGGCGTCGAAGACCTCTCGAAGGCGGCGCAGGGCCTGACGCTCCAGGAGGCGGAGAACGCGTTCGCGCGCGCCATCGTCGAGCGCGGCTGTCTCGACCGCGAGAGCCGCGACATCATCGTCGAGGAAAAGCGGCAGATCATCAAGAAGACGGGCGTGCTCGAATACATCGACAGCGACATGCATCTCGATGACATCGGCGGCCTCGGCAACCTCAAGAAATGGCTGCAGAAACGCAAGAACTCATGGCAGGGGCGGGCGGCGCGCTACGGCCTGCCCGTGCCGAAAGGCATCCTCATCACAGGCGTGCCGGGCTGCGGCAAGAGCCTGACGGCAAAAGCCATCAGCGCAGCGTGGAAGATGCCGCTGCTGCGGCTCGACGTCGGCAAGATTTTCAGCGGGCTCGTGGGCAGCAGCGAGGAAAACATGCGCAACGCCATCAAGACGGCCGAGGCCGTGTCGCCGAGCATCCTCTGGATTGACGAAATCGAGAAGGGCTTCGGCGGCGTCGGGAGCTCGAACGACGGCGGCACCTCGACGCGCGTTTTTGGCACGTTTTTGACGTGGATGCAGGAGAAAAAGAGCCTTGTCTTCGTCGTCGCGACGGCGAACAACATCCACGCGCTGCCGTCCGAGATGATGCGCAAAGGGCGCTTTGACGAAATCTTCTTCGTCGATCTGCCGACGCTTTCCGAGCGCAAGGCGATTTTCGAAGTACATCTCGCACGGCGGCTCAAGGATGACGAAGTGCGCGGCGACTTTGAGATTTCGGACGAAAATCTGACGCATCTCGCGCAGGAAACGGAAGGATTCGTCGGCGCCGAGATCGAGAACGTCGTCGTCGAGGGGCTGTTCGAGGCGTTCTGCGAAAATCGCGCCATCCGGCTCGAAGATTTCGACAAGGCGGCCAGGAACACTGTGCCGCTCGTCGTCACGCAGGCCGAACAGGTCGCCGCCATCCGAGAATGGGCGAACGTCCGAGCCGTCTCCGCGACGGCGGCGGAAGACCGCGCGGACTACGTGAAGGGGCCTGCCGACACGCCGAGCGTCGTCGCAAAGGAAAAGGAAGAAAAGAGCGACATCTTCGAAAAGCGCGGCGGCCGGACCATCGACATCTGAAAAGGGGGCGATTTCATGTCTGTCAGCATTCAGGCCATCTCTGCAGCGCTGGCCATGCGCGCTGCCATGGGCGAAAAAGCATTCAACGAATGGGTCGAATCCAATACGGTGCGCTTTGCGACGAATTTCCGAAACGCAAAAGACGTCGTGCAGACCGTCAAGCTCGCAGGCTATGACGCGATTCCATGGTACGGCGATTACAAGACGCACATCGACCAGAAGCTCTGGTTTTTCTGGGAGCAGCACGAGGGGAAATGGAAGGCGAACTTCAGCAAGAGCGATGACATGGACAAGGTGCGGGCGTTCTTCAGGGATCTGCAGCATAAGAGCAACCGGCAGATTCTTTTCGTCGCGCCGCAGCAGAGCAAGGTCGAGCCCGTCATTTCGAAGACGCTGCCGACGATCTATGCTGACCGCGACATGCTCCTCGGCACGCTTCAGAAATACGGGGCACAGCAGGTGCAGGTGCAGGGGCTCGACGTCGCCTGCCGCATCGACGGCATCGAGATGCAGTTTCACCAGCCGGTCGCGGGCACGACGTATGAACTGAGCTTTGGAGAAAAAGACACCCGCGCCGTCTACGACACCATCCGCCGCCTCGACGAAGGCTATCGCAGCAACGTGCAGGAAGCGACGTATGAAAACGTCAAGAAGCAGCTCGACGAAAAGCACTTCATCATCGAGGATGAAGAAATCATGGACGACAACTCCATCGTCCTGACGGTGTCGATCTGAAGAAAACAATCGGCAAGCAACGGAGGCATTCAAACTTCAGCCTCCCTCTGGAGGGAGGGGGACCGCGAAGCGGTGGAAGGAGTAGTAGGATGCTGTAGCCGGACGAGAAAGGAGACGTTTCTTATGAAATTTCTCAAACGATTGCTCCATATCCTTCTTTGGTATGCAGGCATCTGGCTCCTGCTGCTGATCGTTGTCTTGGCGATCGGCAGCCATCTGCCTGGGCCGTTGCAGGCACTCTTGGTGATTGCATGGTTCGTCGTCCCAGGCATCGTCGCATTGAAGAAGACGAAGCCGAAAAAGACCCCGGCGGAACTGCGGAACGAGCAGAATGAGGCCGTGGCAAAGGCGGCAGAACAGCGCAGGCAGCAAGCGCCACCGCCATCACAACCAAAAGCCCAGACGCCGCCCAAACCGCCCGAGCAGCCAAAGACGCCCCCGCCCAAACCGCCCGAGCAGCCAAAGACTCCGCCGCCACCGCCCAAAGCTCCCGATCCGCCGAAAATCGACATCAATCGCGCCAGACTCCAAGACCTCGAAAGCATCCCCGCCGTCAACAAGATTCTCGCGCGCAAGATCCTCAAAATCCGCGAGGATCAGGGACGTTTTTCGTCGCTCTCGGAGCTCTTTGACAAAGCATCCCTGCCCGCCATGGTGCAGAAAGAAATCACCCGCCGCTGCGAAGTGCGCGGCGGGCAGACGGCGCCGGGCGCGGCACCTGCGCAGAATGCGTCCGAGGAACAAGGCCGCATCATTGATTTCTGACGGGCGAAAGGGGGAATCCCGATGAAAGTCAACGTCAACAAGGCACCGCTCGAAGAACTCCTGCTGCTGCCACTCGATCTCTCAAAAGCACAGGCCGTCGTCGCGGAGCGCGAACGGCGCGAAGGCTTTGACACGCTCGACGGTTTTCTTGATTTCCTCGTCGAGCAGGGCATCCAGCCGCACGTCTACGCAGAGCTCCGGCACGAAGTCGTCATCGAGCACATCGTGGGCGAGAGCGCCCGCATCATTGATTTCTGAATTCCACACGCAGGGAGGCGACCATCATGGCGAACATGCAGATCCGGATTTTCCCAGACGGCAAAGTGCAGGGCACGATCCGCGGCATCAAGGGCAAGCGCTGCACGGACTACATCAGCCTCATCGAGGAAATGACAAACTGCCGCATCCTCACATCCGAATACACGCCGGAATTCTACGAAGCCGCCGAAGTCCGCACCACCGTCCGGAGCGACACGGCGCAGACCGTGGACGACGAAGAGACCGTGGGGCTCCGCCATGGCGACTGACACGCTGCGGCTCTACCAATATCTCCTTGCCACGCGCACCGAAGGCCCGGGCCTGCGCGCGGCCGTCTGGGTGCAGGGCTGCCCGAACCATTGCAGAGGATGCATGACGCCCGAGACCTGGAGCTTCACAGACGGCTATGACATGGAGGCCACTGCCCTCGCAGAGGAAATCCTCGCCACGCCCGGCCTCGAAGGCGTGACCTTCGCGGGCGGCGAGCCCTTCGCGCAGGCCGCCGCCCTTGCCGCTCTCGCCGCGCCGCTCCGTGCGGCGGGCCTCGGCGTCATCACCTTCACAGGCTTCACGCTCGCCGCGCTAAAAGCCCGAAAAGATTCCGCCACCGAAGCCCTCCTCGCGGCCACCGACCTCCTGATCGACGGCCCCTACATCGAGGCGCTCGCCTGCACAGACAAGCCCTGGGTCGGCTCCTCGAACCAGCAGTACCACCACCTCACCGACCGCTACCGCGAAAGCGTTGCGGCCTACGAGAAAAAGAAAAACAAACTCGAAATCCGCATCTTTCCCGACGGCCGCATCCTCGCCAACGGCATGCTGCCGGAAGAGGCGCTGCGGGCGGTTAAGAATTTAAAATCCGCGACTCTTTTATGCAATGATGCAGTCTGATACTGTTTATGGAATCTTCTTCACGGCGGAAGAGTCCTAAAAAGAATAGGAGAGTGACATCTTATGCTGAAGAAATTCTTGGTAACGCTCATGCTCGCGGCCGCGTTCTGCATTTCCGACGGTCTCTCAGGTGAAAATGTGGTATTCGCAGCGGATATTTACGCTGGGGAACTCAATGGCGATCCGATTTATGTGATTTCCGAAAAAGTTCACTATGATGGGGACTGCCTCTATGTCGGCTTCAAAGAGGTTTACGGCAATAGCTCGTACAAGAATTGGTACATTACCTTCCATGAGTATGAAGGTCAATGGAGCCATTTCGGTTTTCGCAGCCCCCATAACCAGCCTGTAGAAAGCGGCAGCATCGAAGAGGCAATCTTGAACATTGCATTGGAGCAATACAGGAAGTGAACATTGCAGGACAAGGGTATTGGTCGCTGGTGTCATCGAGTCAGATGGCGAATAATGTCCGCTATGTTGTGTTGCAGTATGTGTGAATGGATGAGAATAGCGTGTGCCGCCTCTGAAAGGTATGAAACCAACGGAGGCGGCATTTCCTATGCAATTTTTGATTGTCCCGTGAATTTGACGATGATATAATGAAACTGTGAGCTTGTGACAAGAGGAGGCGGTGCAGCGTGAGAAGGCAGGAATTGACAGAACAAGTTTTGAACGAGCTGGATGTTCATCAGGCAAATCCAATGAATGATGTGCTGTTCAAGTTCATCTTCGGAAAGATTGAGCGGAAGAATATCACGATTGATTTTTTGAATGCCGTTCTCGAATCGTCTCTTGGTCACAAGATCAAGGATATTCTATTTCTGCCGACGGAGCAGATTCCTCAAAATGAGGAAGACAAACTTTCACGGCTTGATGTGGCTTGCGCACTTGACACGGGCGAGCACGTCGATGTCGAAGTGCAGGTCGTCAATTATCAGAATATGAAGCGCCGGACGCTTTATTACTGGTCGCAAGTCTACCTCATGCGCCTGCCATCCGGGGCGAATTACAATGACCTGCGTCCGACCATCACCATCAACATTCTCGCATTTGATTTGCTGCCGCAAGCAGAGCCGCATGCGATGTACAGCATCTACAATATCGAGACAAAAGACCGTTTGAATCATGATATGGAACTCCATTTTCTCGAGCTTCCCAAATTTGTGAAGGGGGTTAGGAAGCCCATCCGTGAGATGACGAAGATGGAACGCTGGATGGCTTATTTTGCGAACCGGATGAATTCGAGCGAGAAGGAGGAATTGGCGATGAGCGAGGCAGCAATCGGCGGCGCGTATGACGCGACGGGCATTTTCTTACAGAATAAAGAAGAGCGGTTGAAATATATCAATCGAGAAATGGCGCTGATGGATTATCGCTCCGGCATCCTGAGCGCGGAGGAACGCGGCGAGAAGCGCGGTGAGAAGCGCGGTGAGAAGCGTGGTGAGAAGCGTGGTGAAAAACGCGGAGAAGACCGTACAGTGCAACTTTTTGCGAAACTTCATGCCGCAGGGCGCGATGAAGAAGCGTTTCAGGCCATGACCGATGCGTCCTTGCGCAAAAAACTTTTCCACGAGTTCCGTTTGTGAGAACATTTTTGCTGGAATCCTTGTCCTCGCAGGACACCAAACCTGCGGGGATTTTTGTATACTTGATATCGGAGGGGTCTTCATCTTTACAAGCAAACAATCCGTAGTATAATGGAACTATAGTGAATAATACTCACGTTCGCGCATCTTTCACAAAAAGGAGGCTGATTCCGATGCATCGAGTCCAGAGAATCTTCCTGCTGGTCTGCCTGACGTTCTTCTGCTGGCAGGCTGGTGCAGTTGCCGCGCCGGCCCATATTTCCGACATGAACATCTACGAGTTCACGCAGGCGGTCGAACGGCTCGCCGCGCAGGAGGACGCCCCCACTTATTTCTCAGACTACCGGCACCTCACGCCGACGGGAAGGAAGGACGGGGATTTTGATGTCTATCCGCTCGATTACAATGATGGCACGCACCGCGCCGTGATCCTCTATTCCGCACGCGATACCGACAGTCCCATCGAGCACATCACCCTCCTTTGGGAGAAGGGCGACGAGACCGCTATGAACAACGTGGCTGACCTCGGCGACCTCATGGGCAGTGTCATTGGCCTGACAGAAGAAGAATCTGATGTAATGACATCGCAAGGCAATGACGCGAGCGTCTGGTGCAAAGCCGCGCACCGCCGCATCCGCGCCGAGCTGGTGCAGTCTGATACCGCTTATGGAATCTTCCTCACGGCGGAAGATCGTTGAAATAGGAGGGAAACATCATGAAACGTTTCTTGTTGATGTGCGTGCTGGCGGTCGCGGCAGTTCTCCTGCCTGCTAGTGTCAGCGAAGCGTATGATTATTACCTGGGCTCGTACGAGAACGGGCAGGTGGCGTATCTGGTGACGGACTCGATGCGCTGGTCAAATTATGAAGATGGCGGCGACATTTACCGTTGCAGAGTGAAGGCCGTGGATCCAGATTCTGACCGTTACGATATTGTTACGTATGAAGCTCTCTATTATCAGGTGCTGGTGTTACGGAAAAATGGAGATGTTTTCTATTCTTGGCGGATGTCACCGAAGTTCCTCGACAGCCACCCGGTCGAAAAAAATCTGCTGGAATACATCGGCACGTATCGGGAGGGACAGGGAAAACGCAGGAACGGATGATAGAGCTTTCCAAATGCATGGCGGTTTGCTATACTGTGAAAAATGAGACCTCAAAAACGTCGATTTTTGAGGTCTCAAATTTTTCACACCTCAAAAATGCGGATTTTTGAGGTCTTGATAGCAAGGAGGATGACGGATGACATACGAATCGTTGCAGCATCTTTTCTATACAGCACCTGAGCGCTGGGAAACCGTCTATGAGGAACGCTTCCATAGTTCGTTTTCGCGCCATCTGCCGCTTTCCATCCGGCAGGTCGGGCGGGCGCAGGAGCATCCGGCATTTTATTGCTATCCGGAGGAGTTCGCTGTCCTGCAGGACGCCATCCGCGCGTCTTTCCAGTCATGCATGAGTGTCATTCATCAGGTGCCGCATGCAGCTATCGGGCAGTTCCTTCAGCATGCGCTTATCGAGGAAATCCAGTCAACAAATGAAATCGAGGGTGTCCGCAGCACGCGGCGTGAAATCCTTCAAGTCCTCGAAGCGCCGTCTGCCGAGCAGCGGAGCTATCGGCTTGGCAGCATCGTCAGGAAATATCTGCGCATCCTGCAAGGCGAGCGTGTGCCGCTCAGAGACAGCCGCGACATCCGGGCGCTTTATGACGATTTCATTGCAGATGAGATTTGTCGCGACGATCCGCAAAACTTGCCAGACGGGAAGCTTTTCCGCAAAGGGAGCGTAGATATTCTTTCGGCCAGCCAGAAAGTGCTGCATCGCGGCGTGTATCCGGAAGAAGCTATCGTCAGAATGATGGATCAAGCACTTGCCATGCTGAATGATCAGGCACGGCCAATCCTCGTGCGGATTGCCATCTTCCATTACTTTTTTGGATATATTCATCCCTTCTACGATGGCAATGGCCGCATGTCGCGCTTTCTCACATCGTATTTTCTGGCGCGGGAATTTCATCCGACCGTTGCGCTCCGTGTCTCCATCTATATCAAGCAGCATCGGAAGCAGTATTACAAGCTTTTTTCTACGACAGATGATGATCGGAACTGTGGCGATCTCACGCCTTTCATCCTTGGTATGATGAGCTTCATTGCCGGCGCTATCGAAGAGACACGCACATTGCTTGCGGAACGGCAGGAGGCGTATGAAGTGAAATGGGAGCACCTGGCTCCACAACTGGCGAACAAGACGACACGTGCTGTCGGCAACGTGCTCTTGCAGGCGACGATCTTTTCTGACATCGGTGCTTCCATCCGAGAGATTTGCGAAACACTCCAGAAATCCGAAAATACGATTCACGCGCATATCGAAAAACTCCCCGAGGGCCTTGTCCGCATCGACAAGACGGCACGGCCGTATCGTTATCGGATAGATGTGGAAAGAATCTGATGGGGTGAGAACTGCAGAAGAATACGTGCAAGGAGGCGGTTGCATGGACGAGGCAGAGAGCTATCTCTTCGGGCTGTTCGAGAAAGTCCGCTGCCTGCGCGAGACGGCGCGCGGCGAGGTCTGGCTCGGCGCCGACCGCGCAGGACGGCCCGTCATCTACAAGCGCATCCGCCGCATCGGCCTGCCGCTCGCGGAGCTCAAAGCGCTCGCGCACCCGCTCTGGCCCGAAATCTACGCCTTTGCCGAAGACGCCGAGGCTGGTGAGACGCACATCCTCGAGGAATGCGTGCAGGGTGAGCCGCTTTCGCGGCGCATCGAGACGGAGCATTACCTGACAGAGCGCGAGGCGCGGCGCTATTTGCTCGCGCTTGCGGATGGCCTCGCCGTGCTCCATGCGCACCGCATCCTCCACCGCGACATCAAGCCCGAAAACCTCATCGAAGAGCGTGACGGCACGATCCGCCTGATTGATTTTGATGCGGCGCGCGTCATGGGGGCGGAGGGCGAGGAAAAGGCCGCCGACACCGTCTACCTCGGCACGCGCGGCTATGCGCCGCCTGAGCAGTACGGCTATGGCGCGACGGACGCGCGCAGCGACATCTACGCGCTCGGCATGACAATGCAGGAGCTCCTCGGCCCCGACTACCACGGCAGCCTCGCACGCATCTGCCGCCGTGCTGCCGAGGTCGATCCGAAGCGCCGCTATCAGAACATCTGCGCGCTCGTGCGCGATGTGCGCTATGGCCGCCGCATCCGTTTCGTCAAAGGCATGGCCGCGCTCGCTGCTCTCGCCGTGCTGGCGATTGCCGCCTATCTTTTCTATCTCGCGCAGGCAAAGCCGGAGAAGCTCGAAGAGCTCGAAACGACGCCGGTCGAAGAGCTCGTGCGCCATCCCGAAGAGCTCAAACCGAACACGAGACGCGATGACGTGAAGAAAAAGGAGCAGGAGGCGCAGCCGCCGTCAGGCGGAGCGACGGTCATCCAGACGGGCGGCGGCGAAGAAGCCAGCGGCGCGAAAGCGGCAGAAACGGCGGCGGACGACGCGAAGGACAAGGCCGCGGAGCCTGCCGCAGAAGAAGAGAAGCCGCGCGAAGAAATCCGCGTCCACTACTACATGGACGGAACGTGCTTCAATGCTTGGACAGACGCGTATGACTATCCCATCAACAATGCGACCGGCATCGACTACATCCCGCCGAGCACCTGGCAGACCTGGGCGGGCGATGACGATGCGCGCATCTTTCCTGACGGCGCGGCATGGCACATCCGCGTCAATGTCCAGAACACGACGCAGAACACGTATCCTGCGCCCGTCCTTCACATGGAGTACAACGACGGCGCCGAGACGACTGTCCGCGACTACGAGGCGCCCGCCCTCGTGCCGGGCGGCAGCATCGACTTCGACGTCCCGCTTGCAGGCCTGCGTATCGTGAATCCAGGCGAGGAAGGCTACCACGCGCGGACGATGCAGCTCGAAGTGCGCGGCATCGACCACCAGCTTTTTGGCGGGCAGATGCCCATCGACTTCATCCCGAAAGCGCGGCCGAATTTCGGCTGGTAAGGCGACAAAAGATGCTGCATGCAGCTTTGG
>Ga0256404_1012722_pt1 | contig 10878 bp, 13 predicted proteins | sample RumenRJG_01DNA_FD_185990 | JGI IMG/M metagenome (GOLD analysis project Ga0256404, IMG submission 185990) | Bovine rumen microbial communities from Lethbridge, Alberta, Canada - RJG_01 | ecosystem: Host-associated > Mammals > Digestive system > Stomach > Rumen | place: Canada: Alberta | collected...
TATGGAAGAACTGAATCTGGAGGCGTTTGAGGAAGCGAGCGAGGTCGTACAGCAGGTGACGAAGGAGACGAAGCTCGTCTACAGCGATTATTTTTCTGCCCAGACAGGAAACCGGGTATGGTTCAAGCCGGAGAACATGCAGCAGACCGGCGCCTACAAGGTGCGCGGCGCGTACTATAAGATTTCCCGGATGAGCGACGATGCCAGGAAAAAGGGGCTGATCACGGCGTCTGCCGGGAACCATGCCCAGGGCGTCGCCTTTGCGGCCCGCCTTGCAGGCGTCCCGGCGACAGTCTGCATGCCGGTCATGACGCCCCTCATGAAGATCAACCGCACCAAGGCTTACGGCGCGGAGGTCATTCTCTCCGGGGACGTCTTCGACGAGGCCTGCGCAAAGGCTTATGAGATCGCGGAGGAGACCGGAGCCACGTTCGTGCATCCCTTTGACGACCTGGAGGTGGCGACGGGACAAGGTACCATCGCCATGGAGATCATCAAGGAGCTCCCGACGGTGGACTATATCCTGGTCCCCATCGGAGGCGGCGGACTTTGCTGCGGTGTCTCGACCCTGGCGAAGATGCTGAATCCGAAGATCCGGATCATCGGCGTGGAGCCGGAGAACGCGGCCTGCATGAAGGCTTCCCTGGAAGCGGGCCATGTGGTGGGCCTGGACAGCGCGGACACCATCGCCGACGGCACGGCAGTCAAGCGTCCCGGCGAGAAGATCTTCCCCTACATCAGAGAAAATGTGGACGGTATCATCACCATCAACGACAATGAGCTGATCGTCGCTTTTCTGGACATGGTCGAGAACCACAAGATGATCGTTGAAAACTCCGGTCTTCTGACGGTGGCGGCGCTGAAGCACCTTGACGTTAAGAATAAGAAGATCGTCAGTATCCTGAGCGGCGGAAACATGGACGTTATCACCATGGCTTCCCTGATCCAGCACGGCCTGATCCAGCGCGACAGGATCTTCACGGTCTCCGTGCTGCTGCCGGACAAGCCGGGCCAGCTGGCAAAGATCTCCGCGATCCTTGCGGAGGAGAACGGAAATGTCATCAAGCTGGAACACAACCAGTTCATCAGCATCAACCGCAATGCGGCAGTGGAGCTCCGGATCACCATGGAGGCTTTCGGCACCGAGCACAAGGAGAAGATCGTGAACCGGCTGAAGCAGGAGGGATACCGCCCGAAGCTCGTGAAATCCAAAGGTATCTATTCCGAGGGATAAGGAGTCGGGATGAACAAGAAAAGCAGGGAGATATTTCTGAGAAATCTCCGGTTTTTTGTCCGGTGGACCGCAGTGTCGGTCTTCATCGGGTTTTCTGTAGGCTTTATCGGAGCCATCTTCCGGAAGGGCGTGGACCTGATGACCCGGAACTGGAACACCCATCCGGAGGTCATGTTCCTCGCACCTTTCGCCGGGCTGCTGATCGTCGCCTGGACAAAGCTTCTCAGGGAGGAGAAAAACGGCGGCACGAACCTGGTCATGGAAGCCATCACCGAGGGGAAACACATCACCGGGCGGACGGCCCCGATGATCTTTGTCTGCACCCTGCTTTCCCACGCCGCAGGCATGTCCGTGGGCAAGGAGGGCGCCGCCCTGATGGTGGGCGGAAGCGTGGGCGAGCAGATCGGGACCCTGTTCCACTTTGACGAGGATGACAAAAAGCTGGCCGTCATGTGCGGCATGAGCGCCTGCTTCGCGGCCATTTTCGGGACGCCTCTGGCGGCCACCGTGTTCCCCATGGAGGCTATCGCGGTGGGATCCATGTACTACGCGGGACTGGTCCCCTGTGCCTTCGCGGCCTTTACCGGCGCCTGTCTTTCTTCCTATATGGGAAACGCGGGCGAGGTCTTCCCCGTGAACAGCGTTCCTTTGCTGACATTCCGGACGGCCATCCCGATGGTGTGCTTCGGCATCTGTGTCGCCCTGCTGGCGATGGCCTTCAGCATGATCCTGAACAAGGGACATCATGCGGCCAACAAGCTGATTCCGAATCCCTGGATCCGGATCGCGGCAGGCGCGGTGCTGTTTATCGTCATGACACAGCTGAACCTCCGGTTCTTCACCGGGGCATATGATTTCAACGGCGGCGGCTTCCCTCTGGCAGAAAAGGCCATGGAAGGAGAGGCGGCATGGTACGCCTTCATCTTTAAGATCCTGTTCACTGCGGTGGCTATCTTTGCGGGCTTCAAGGGCGGCGAGATCGTGCCGACCCTCTGCATCGGCGGCTGCCTCGGCTGCTTCTTCGCGAAGCTTTTCGGTCTGGATCCGATGCTCTACACAGCCTGCGGCATGGCGGCGATGTTTGCCGGCATGACGAATGCGCCGGTGAGCTCTCTGCTGCTGGCCTTCGAACTGTTCGGCTACGCGGGAATGCCTTATTTCGTCCTGGCAATCGCGGTGGCCTTCGCCCTGTCGGGATATTACGGACTGTATGCCGGCCAGCATTTCTCGGCCTCGAAGCTCCGTCCCGCACAGATCCATAGGAAAGGACCCCGTTCTTCCTGGGAAAAAGAGGATAACTGAAACAGATTCAGAAAAACTTTTGGCTGTCAAGTATTTTTACTTGACAGCCATTTTGCCCTTCGCTATAATGCTCAGGGTGATAAGCTATGAATGAGATTGAATCGATCGTCAACCGCGATCTTTTATTTGATTTTTACGGAGATCTGCTGACAGAACACCAGAAACGCATTTTTGAGGCGGTGGTGTTCGATGACCGCTCGGTCAGCGAGGTCGCCCGGGAGGAAGGCATCAGCCGCCAGGGCGTCTCGGACCTGATCCGGCGCGCACAGGAGCAGATGGCGTCCTATGAAGAGAAGCTGGGACTGGTGCGGAAATTCCGGCAGCGCCGGAAGGAGTACCGGGAGATCCGGAATCTGGCAAAGCAGCTTCTGGAGGACGGAGACCGCGGACATGCGGAGCGGATCGCGCAGATTGCGGACCGGCTCCTGCAGGACGAACAGTAAGGAGGTTCCATGGCTTTTGAAAGCCTGACCGAAAAATTACAGAAGGTTTTCCGCGATCTCCGCGGAAAAGGAAAGCTTTCCGAGGCAGACGTCAAGGCAGCTCTGAAGGAAGTCCGGATGGCGCTTCTCGAGGCCGATGTCGGCTACAAGGTCGTGAAGCAGTTCATCGCAGGGATCCAGGAGCGCGCGGTCGGCGCGGAGGTGCTGGAATCCCTGACCCCGGGACAGCAGGTCGTGAAGATCGTCAACGAAGAGCTGATCCGGCTGATGGGTTCCGAGACCACGGCCATCACCCCGGATCCGGAGAACGGCGTCACGGTCATCATGATGGCAGGTCTTCAGGGCGCAGGAAAGACGACCACCGCGGCGAAGCTTGCCGGCAAGTTCCGGCAGAAGGGAAACCGGCCGCTGCTGGCAGCCTGCGACGTATACCGCCCGGCTGCAGTGGAGCAGCTGAAGGTAAACGGAGAGAAGGTCGGCGTCCCCGTCTTTTCCATGGGAACGTCCCAGAATCCGGTGAACATCGCGAAAGCCGCCCTGGCATCCGCGAAGGAAAACAGGAATGACATTCTGATCCTGGATACCGCAGGCCGCCTGCAGATCGACGAGTCGATGATGCAGGAGCTTGTGAGCATCAAGGAAGCACTCACGGTCCACTGGACCATCCTGGTGGTGGACGCCATGACAGGCCAGGAAGCGGTGAATGTCTCGAAGACCTTCAACGACAAGGTCGGCATCGACGGCGTCATCGTTACCAAGCTGGACGGCGACACCCGCGGCGGCGCGGCGCTTTCCATCCGGGCCGTGACCGGAAAACCGATCCTTTACGCCGGCATGGGCGAGAAGCTCTCGGACCTGGAGCAGTTCTATCCGGACCGGATGGCTTCCCGCATCCTCGGCATGGGAGACATCCTCTCCCTGATCGAAAAGGCCCAGACGGAGGTCGACGAGGAAAAGGCGAAGGCCATGACCGAGAAGCTCCGCAAGGCGGAGTTCGACTTCAACGACTTCCTGGACCAGATGGACCAGATGAAGAAGCTCGGAGGTCTCTCGGGGATCATGAGCATGCTCCCGACCATGGGCACGCCGAAGGGCGGAATGCCTGAGATCGACGAGTCCCAGATGGACCGGGTCCGAGCCATCATCCTCTCCATGACGAAGGAAGAGCGGCAGAACCCCTCCATCCTGAATCCTTCCAGAAAAAACAGGATCGCGAAGGGCTCCGGCGTGGACATCAGCGAAGTCAACCGGCTGGTCAAGCAGTTCGAACAGATGCGGAAGATGATGAAGCAGCTTCCCGGAATGATGAAGGGAAGGCGCGGCGGCTTCGGCGGCATGGGAATGGGCGGCGGCCTCGGCGGACTCTTCGGAAAGATGAAATTTTAATCACAGGACATCAGTGCAGAAAACTGCGTTGAGATAGATCAGAATCAAGATTGATAATAATAATCAGGAGGAAAAAAGAAATGGCTGTTAAGATGAGACTGAGAAGAATGGGACAGAAGAAGGCACCCTTCTACAGAGTTGTTGTTGCGGATGAGAGATCTCCCAGAGACGGAAGATTCATCGCGGAAGTCGGCATCTATGATCCGACCAAGGATCCGAGCGTCGTTCAGTTCAACGAAGAAGAGACCAGAAAGTGGCTCGCAAACGGCGTTCAGCCCACTGACCGCGTTGCGAAGCTCCTTGCGATCGCCGGTATCACGAAGTAATCAGGTGCCGGTCTATGAAGGAGCTTGTAGAGGTCATTGCAAGAGCCCTGGTGGATCATCCTGACCAGGTGTCCGTCAAAGAGACGGAACGGGAAGACGCGATCGTTGTCGAGCTTTCCGTGGCTCCGACTGATATGGGCAAGGTCATCGGCAAATCCGGAAAGATCGCGAGAGCGATCCGTTCCGTGGTGAAGGCGGCATCCGTGCAGTCGGAAAAGAAGGTCATCGTCGAGATCGAGTGACCTGTATTTTCCGGTACGGAGTCTGTTCTCCGGCCGGAAAAAGCTACAGATAAACGGGGGCGGCTTGCGGGCCGCCCCTTTGATCCACATAAGGCAGAGAGGAATTATGACAGAAGAGTTCAGAGTCGGTGTTATCAGTTCGGTGCACGGGATCCGCGGGGAGGCAAAGGTGTTCATCACCTCCGACGACCCGGAGCGGTTCCGGAACCTGAAGACAGTTACCGGACGCTTCCCGAAGAGCGGGACTGTGCTGCGCCCGGGCAATGCCGGCGTGGAACGGGTCCTGGAGCTTCAGTCCGTCCGCTTTTCCAACGGCATGGCGATCTGCAAATTCCGGGGGATCGATACCCCGGAGGACATGCAGAAGCTCCGCGGCATGGAACTCTGGGTGGACCGTGAACACGCGATCCCCCTGGAGGAGGGCGAGTACTACATCGCCGATCTCCTGGGACTCCGGGTCGTCACGGAGGAAGGCGTGGAACTGGGCACGGTGAAGGACATCTGGCCCACCGGCGCGAACCATGTGATCACCGTGAAGCAGAAGAACGGGAACGAGGTCCTTCTTCCCTACATTCCGGACTGTGTGAAGGAGGTCCGCCTCGAGGAGGGCGAGATCCTGATCCATCTGATGGAGGGACTTTTGTGATGCATTTCCATATTCTGACTCTTTTCCCGGAGATGGTGCTGACCGGTCTCGCCACCAGCATCATCGGCCGCGCCCAGAAGGACGGTTTCCTGACGGTGGACGCGGACAACATCCGGGATTACACCACAGAAAAGCACGGGCACGTGGACGATTATCCCTACGGCGGCGGCGCCGGCATGCTGATGCAGGCGGATCCGATCCTCAGGGCGTACCGCGCTGTCTGTGAGCGCACCGGGACCACGCCCCGGGTCATCTACACCTCGCCGGCCGGGCGTCTCTTTGACCAGGCGGCGGCGAAGGCTTTCGCGAAGGAAGAGGAGCTGGTGATCCTCTGCGGTCATTATGAGGGTGTGGATGAGCGGGCCCTGGAACTTCTGCACGCGGAGAGCTGGTCGATCGGCGACTACGTCCTGACCGGCGGGGAACTGCCGGCCATGGTCATGGTCGACGCCATCAGCCGCATGGTGCCCGGCGTTCTGTCCAACAGCGAGAGCGGGGAGACGGAATCCTTCGAGGGCTCGCTCCTCGAGTATCCGCAGTACACGCGGCCGGAGGTATATGAAGGGCTCCGGGTCCCGCCGGTCCTGCTTTCCGGAGACCACGGGAAGGTGGACCGCTGGCGGAGGGACCAGTCGCTGCTGCGGACGATGGAGCGGCGGCCGGATCTCTTTGCCAAGGTCGAATTTACCAAAGCCGACCGCAAATTCCTGCGGACGCTGGAAGCGGATCCTGATCTTTCAGAGTAAAAAGAATCCGCTTGCATTGTCGCGGGAAGTGTGTTAAATTAGTTAGGCTGTTATAAAAAGAGATGGTCCGCTGAGCCCGCGTCGGCTTAAGAACGTCGAATCAAATTTCAGGAGGAATTGTAAAAATGAAGCAGAATCCGATTCTCGACAAGATCGAGGCAGAGCAGATCCGGACCCTTACCGAGTTCAATGTCGGTGACACTGTCAGAGTCCACAACAAGATCAAAGAGGGAAACCGTGAGCGTATTCAGATGTTCGAGGGCACTGTCATGAAGATCCAGAACGGCGGCGTGAGAAAGACCTTCACCGTCAGAAAGATCTCCAACGGCATCGGCGTTGAGAAGACCTTCCCGTTCAGCTCTCCGTTCGTTGACAAGGTCGACGTCGTCAGAAAAGGTAAGGTCAGAAGAGCAAGACTTAACTACCTCAGAAACCTTTCCGGCAAGGCTGCAAAGGTCAAGGAAGTTATCAAATAATCCGAAGAGGATTGAAACTGCGGGGGACAATCGAAAAATTGTCCCCCGATTCTTTCTTTACGGGCATCTGTTCTGTGTCCTGAGGAACGGTATTGGAAGGGAGGAGGATCCGAATGGTTTTTGATTCTGATGAATCCGGACTCCGGGATATCATAAAGATCATCGTCCAGGTCATAACGGCGGTCGCTTTTGCCTGGTTCCTGGTCTACTGCTTCGGCGCGCCGCAGACGGCATCGGGCCAGAGCATGCGTCCGGCCATCGAGGCGGGGGACCGGCTGCTTCTGGACCGCATGAGTTATCATCTGAAAAAGGCGGGACGCTACGACATCGTCCTCTTTACCACCTCGGAAAACGGGAACCCGAACATCAAACGCATCGTAGGACTTCCGGGAGAGCGCGTCCAGATCCGGGACGGACACATCCTGATCAACGGGAAGGTCCTGGAGGAACCGGAGGAGCTGGAACTCAGCGCGGTCTCCATAGGCGGCATCGCAGAAAACGAGATCACTCTCGCGGAGAATGAGTATTTTGTCCTGGGGGACAACCGGGACGCCGGTGAGGATTCCAGGTCGGAAAGCATCGGAAGTATTCCCGCGGAGCGGCTGATGGGAAAGCTGTGGTTCCGGGTCGGGCCGTTTGAGCGGATCGGAAGGATCAGGTAAAAAGGAGAAATGAATATTCAGTGGTATCCCGGGCATATGACCCGGGCAAAGCGAAGCATGCAGGAAGACGTCCGGGCGGTGGATCTCATCATCGAGATCGTGGATGCCCGGGCGCCGCTTGCCACCAGGAATCCCGACATCGAGGCGCTGGGACAGGGAAAGTTCCGCATCATCCTTTTAAACAAGGCTGACCTCGCGGAGGAACCGGTATCCTACGAGTGGGTAAAATATTTCAAGGCTGCCGGATATGACTGCTTTTTCATGGACGGGCGGAGCAAGAAGAATCTGAAGCGGCTGATGGTCCTGATCGAGCGTGTCTGCGCAGAGAAAAGGGAGCGGGACAAGAAGCGGGGGATCCTGAACCGGCCGCTCCGGGCCATGGTCGCCGGCGTCCCGAATGTGGGAAAATCCACCCTGATCAATACCATCGCGGGAAAGAGCACGGCAAAGACCGGCAACAAGCCCGGCGTCACCAAGGGAAACCAGTGGATCCGTCTGAACAAGTCGGTGGAGCTTCTGGACACGCCGGGAATCCTGTGGCCGAAGTTCGAGGACCAGCGGATCGGCGAGATCATTGCCTTCCTCGGCTCTGTGAACGAGATGATCGTGGACCCGGTGGAGCTTGCGGTCACCCTCATCGGCTTCCTCAGGGCGGCCGGAAAGACGGAGGGACTGAACGAGCGCTGCGAGTGCACGGACGACATGACGCCGGCGGAGGTGCTGGATCATCTGGCACTGCGCCGCGGCTGTCTTCAGGCCGGCGGAGAGCCGGATCCGGAGAAGGCTGCAGCGATCCTGATGAATGAGTACCGCAGCGGCCGCTTCGGACAGATCTCTCTGGAGGAGCCGCCGAAGACGGCAGGATCCGCGCCGGAGGATCGGAAGACCAAGGCGGAAAACAAATCAGAGAACAGGGCAGAGAAGACGGAAGGACCGGAGACGGAGGAACAGAAGTGAGAACACTGAAGGGAGAGCGTCTGGAGAAGGAGCTGGCAAGGCTTGAGGCGATGTGCGCCTATGAGCGGGAATATGCCGCCTGCACCGCGATCTGCGGGATCGACGAGGCGGGCCGCGGGCCCCTGGCCGGTCCGGTGGCCGCAGGCGCAGTCATCCTTCCGAAGGACTGCCGGATCCTGTATCTCAATGATTCCAAAAAGCTGACTCCTGCGCGCAGGGACGCCCTGTTCGACGAGATACGGGAGAAGGCCGTCGCCTTCAGCATCGGCATTTCCTCCCCGGAGCGGATCGACGAGATCAACATCCTTCAGGCAACTTACGAGGCGATGCGGAAGGCGGTCGCAGGTCTTTCCGTACAGCCGGATCTGCTGCTGAATGACGCGGTGACCATCCCTGAGGTGCAGATCCGCCAGGTACCCATCGTCAAGGGAGACGCGAAGAGCGTCAGCATTGCGGCGGCGTCGATCCTTGCGAAGGTCACCAGGGACCGGATGATGGAAGAGTACGACGCGATGTGGCCGGAGTACGGTTTCGCGAAACATAAAGGCTACGGGACTGCGCAGCACATCGCGGCGCTGAAGGAATACGGCCCCTGCCCGATCCACCGGAGGAGCTTTATCGGCCACTTTGTCCCTGTGGAGTGAAGCGCCCGGCATGCTCCCGGCAGGGACGCCGGGTGGAGATCCTGCATTGTTTTTACACAACGGGAGAAGACGTTTATCAGATGAAGGAAGAGATCCGGAAAGAGATCGGCGCGGCACAGAACCGGCGCCAGACCGGCACGGCTTATGAATCCCTGGCGGCGGATTACCTGTCCGCCCGGGGAATGCAGATCCTGCACCGGAATTACCGTTCCAGGCACGGGGAGATCGATCTCATCGGCATGGACGGTAATTACCTCGTCTTTGTGGAAGTGAAATACCGCGCTTCCGGGAAAATGGGCGATCCTCTGGCCGCGGTCGATGCCCGCAAGCAGCGGAGGATCCTTGATACTGCCCGGCACTATCTTTACGAGAACCATTACCGGACGGATGCCCCCGTCCGGTTTGACTGTGTCGGGATCACCGGGAAACGGATCGAGTGGGTAAAGAACGCCTTCCGGGGATGAGAGAAGAAGAATCCTTACGGGATGATGGAAGAGGAACAGAAATGGATGGCTGGATCAGAAAAGAAACAGAGACCGTGACGCAAGTCACGGAGCGGAACGGCGTCGTGCTGCTCACCTTTCCCGCGCTGGACAGGCTCGGGATGGTGCGGGCCGGCTTCTCCACGAGGCACGGAGGTGTCAGCACCGGGCATCTCGCGGAGATGAACTTTTCCTTCGGACAGGGAGAGCCGAAGGAGGTCGTTCGGGAAAACTACCGCCGGGCGGCGTCTGCCCTCGGCGTGGAACCGGAGTCTTTCGTGCTTTCGCACCAGACCCACACTGTGAACCTGATGATGGTCCGGGAAGAGGACCGCGGGACCGGCGTGTTCCGGGAACGGCCCTATGATGACATCGACGGTCTTCTCACCAACGCCCGGGGAGTCACGCTGACCACCTTCCATGCGGACTGCCTGCCGGTCTATCTGGCGGATCCGGTGCACGGAGCCATCGCGCTTCTGCACGCAGGCTGGCGCGGGACCATCGGACAGATCACCGGACATGCGGTCCGGCGGATGGGAGAGGAATTCGGGACCCGTCCGGAGGATCTGACCGCAGTGGTGGGCCCCGGCATCTGCAGGGAATGTTATGAGATCGGGGAAGATGTGGCGGAGCGCTTCCGGAGCGCCCTTTCCGCGGAGGAGGCTGCGCAGGTCCTCACGGATCCGCACCGGAAAGAGGACGGGATGCACTGGCAGCTGGATCTCGGCGCCGCCAACCGCATTTTCCTTCAGCACGCCGGCATTCCGGCAGAAAAGATCCATGTATCCGGCGTCTGCACGCGATGCAACGCGTCCCATCTGCATTCCTACCGCGCCGCCGGCCCCCTCTCCGGCCGCAACGCCGCCTTCCTGTCTCTGACATGAGCATTTCAGGTCGGCTGCGGCCCCTGATCAAAAAACAAAAATAGTTATCAGGCAAACTGTCCGTGAAAACTAAAAAAGAGCTGTCCTGTAAAACCGTCGCAGATCGACTGAGGATCCTGCGGAGGCTGCAGTTTTTGCGACCGAGACTGCACATCATGCAAAGTCGACCGAGCAAAAACTGCAAATGCCTCCGAGCAGGATCCGAAGGTAGATCAAGGGTTTTACAGACAGCTCTTATTTCAATTTAAAGGTTAAGCTGACAGTTTCTTTGTGTCAGTCCACCACCGACCCGAAATACTCGTATCCGTCGTTGCCAAGATTGGCAAGGAATTCGTTGATCTTCTGGGTGGAGGAGATGGTGTCTCCGATAGGCGCGTCGGAATTCAGGCTGTTGATGATGTACGCGAGATACCCGCTCATGTCCGCCTCAAGATACCAGGGCTCTGTG